>Ga0232062_1176900_pt1 | contig 19441 bp, 14 predicted proteins | sample LAC_MetaT_6_FD_165031 | JGI IMG/M metagenome (GOLD analysis project Ga0232062, IMG submission 165031) | Metatranscriptome of anaerobic ammonium oxidizing microbial communities from anammox membrane bioreactor (MBR) in UC Berkley... | ecosystem: Engineered > Bioreactor > Anaerobic > Unclassified ...
CGCTTCGACCACATTCGAGTTTTTTGTACCTGAACGTTCACGCGTGACTGTGGAAATCCTCAATCTCTTGGGCCAGGTTGTGGATGTTCTGGACTCGAGCGACCGGGACAGGGGGTACCACGTGGTCACCTGGACACCGAAGATAACGGCCTCCGGTGTGTATTTCTGCAGACTGACGGCCGTTTCGGTCAATGCCCCGCAGGATGCGAAGCATCAAATCAGAAAGGTCGTGTATGTGAGGTGAGTGCCGGGGGGAAGGGGGGAGAAGCAGGTCACTGATATCGCGTGCGTCCCGCGAGAAAACGTTCCGCCATCCTCTGCTCGTTTACTTCCCGCTCCGAGCGCGGCGTCAAAGCCATCGCGTTGCGGAATAGTTCCCTCGCCGTTTCCTGATTTCCCAGGAAGCGGTGTGTTCTTGCCAGTTCGACACGAGCAAAGATGTCCGTGGAATCAAGCGCAACGGCTCGTTCCAGCACCCGGCGGGAGTCCTCGATGGTACCAGGGAGGGATCCTCCGAACACGACGTTGGCGACGAACCTCTCGTACCATTTGAGCCGGGCAGCTTCGCGGTACAAGATGCCCAGAAGAACGTAAGGAGGGGCAAACGTGGAGTCAAGCTCGATGGCTCTTTGCGCATGGCGGATGACGAACTTGCCGATGTCGAGTTTCTCGCTCACACTCCGAAAGGGAACGAGGCTTCCCTGGGCCAGAGCAACCCAGAAGTGCGATTCGGCGCGGTCGGGATATCGATCCAGGAGCAACTCCGCGTATTCCACGGCTTTTTCATACCATACCTCTGCGCTGTCGTTTCTCCGCAGCATCAACCTCCCGATATCGTTGTGAATCCTGACCATCCTGACCAACGTTTCGAATTCAACGGGTGCAAGAGCGTGGGCTCGCACATATTCCTCGTACGCGCGCATGTTGTCAAATCGGGCATAGTATTGATCCCCCAAGGCAAGAAATGTCCGATATCCGTCCGATTTCCCCACATTCGCGCCGAGCAAAAGGATGATCGGAAAGAGAGCGGCTGTGTGGAAACGTATCATCATGGCCGGAATATAATCAACATCGGTGGTTTCTTCAACGTTTTCAGGCACTATTTGCTTGTTTTGCTCAGGGAAATCATGCTTATTATAGAGAACGCCGCGTTCTCCTCTACGACCTACGGTCTCGTCGGGACCACGGTCTTCTCCACGCTCAGCCACGCGAGCCGATTCTTCAAAGATTCATCAATCCGTGAAGGAACCGTCACATGGAAGTCCTGTTGCCAAGAGGAACAAATGGGGATAAACAGACGCGGGAAAAAGTTGAGGTGCTGAGCGAGCTTTCGCCGCTGGTGGACTCGCTCATGGCCGACCACGTTGCCAAGCGGAAGTTGTGGTTCCCAAGCGATTTCCTTCCTGCCGATGAGCAGATGAATGACGATGCCGAGCGTAAGGCGAAGGCCCTGAAGGAGCGCGCGAGGGGGATTGGTGACGGTGTTCGCGTTGCGGTGGCGCTGAATCTCCTGACCGAAGAAGGTCTGCCTCATTTCCACCGCTTGCTTGCAACGCATCTGGGGGAGGACAACGTGTGGAGCAAATGGAATTTTCTCTGGACAGCCGAGGAGGACCGGCATGGCGGGATTCTTCGGGATTATGCGCGCGATGCCCGCTTGTTTCGTTTCAGGGAGATCGAGATGATGCAGTTCGCGTATCAGTCGGCCGGCTTCACGCCGGAGTGGGATAAGGATCCCTACAAGGTGTTTGTCTATACGTCTCTTCAGGAGCGTGCCACCCAGATCGCGCATGCGAACACCGGGAAGAGCGCGGGGGTGCACGAACCAACACTGCAAGGAATCCTCTCCAGTGTCGCTGCGGACGAAGCGCGGCATTACTCGTTTTACCGGAGCGTGTTCAAAGCGATCCTGAACATTGATCCGAACAAGGCCCTCCAATCGGCCTTGTCCATCCTGCCTTCCATCGAAATGCCCGGCCTGACGGTGCCACATTTCAAGGAGATGGCGGACATCATCAGACGGATCGGGATTTACGGGCCGTGGGATTACAGGAAGATCGTCGATGAGTTGGTGGAGTTTTGGAGGATCGAGGTGTTGACCGGATTGAATGAAATAGGAAGAAAGGCACAGGAGAAAATCATGAAAATCTCCGAACGCCTGAAAAAGGTCGCAGAGTATCTGGATCAGAGAAATGAGAAGAAATCGTTTTCGTTTGATTTCCTCTACGGACGAATCTTGGCGATGGAGTAAATCGGCGTGGTAAACGGTGGCTGTCGACCCGCAATCATTCTAAGGTACGATCTGTGAGCATCAGCGAGTATCAGTGAGCATCTCGCGTTCAGTGGGTATCCGCGAGCGTATGAAACACTGACTGCACGTCATCTTCTTCTTCCAGTTTCTCCAGAAGTTCCCTCACCTCCTTCGCCTGCTCCTCGGGGAGTTCCTTCGTGGCCGTCGGGACAAACTGCAGTTCCGTATTCGTTGGCTCAATACCCCGTTCCTCCAGCGCCTTCTGCATCCTTCCGAAATCGTGGAATGACGTGTAGAGGTAGATGTCGTTCTCGTCATGCATGAGGTCTTCCAATCCGTGATCGATCATGTCCAACTCGAACTCGTCCAGGTCCTGGACTGATGAGCGCGGAATCTTGAAGACTCCCTTGTGCTCGAACATGAACGAAATCGATCCGGTGGTGCCGAGGGAGCCACCCGCTTTGGTGAAGATGTGTCTGATGTTGGCGACGGTACGCGTGGGGTTGTCCGTCGCGCACTCCACGATCACTCCGATGCCGTGCGGCGCGAATCCCTCGTACAAAACTTCCTGATAACCCGTTGTGTCCTTGCTGGATGCCCGCTTGATCGCTGCTTCCACGCGGTCTTTGGGCATGTTGATGCTCTTGGCGTTCTGGATGGCGAGGCGGAGGCGAGGATTGAGCTTGGGGTCGGGTCCTCCGGCCTTGACGGCGATCTCAATTTCCCTGCCCACGCGGTTGAATGCTTTTGACATCCGCGCAAACCGGGCGAACATCTTGTATTTGCGTTTTTCGAAGATGCGGCCCATAGAACGATGCTAATGGGGAAACGGTAAACGGTGCATAGTGGGCAACTCGAAGGAACATACCAAGAAAATCGGAGAATTGGGAGGAAGAAAGAGAAAAAACCCTTTCTGTGGACTCATTGAAATGCTTTCGGGGATGTCAAGTCCATTCATTCCGAAAGTGTGCTTCTTGTCGCTGGTCAACCAGGATGGCGTGAACCGGTACGACGGCCATTCGTTTCTCGTGTTCCGCCAGAGTCGGCTTTCTCTTGAGGATGCGGAAAACCGTCATGTTCAGGGATTTGTGGAAGACGAGGCGGGCCTGATATGGGCCACAACGTCGCGCGGATTGTACCAATTTGATTCAAAGAAGGTCCATCGCGTCCGTTGCCGTCGATTCCAACGGGGTGATCTGGGCCGGTGATCTGAACGGAGAGGTCTATCGTTATGATCGAACCGGACGGAGCTTCACGATCGCCCCGATCAGGAACAACAAGCGGGTCGTGGCGCTTCATGCGGCGCGGAACGGCGATGTCTGGATCGGCACCTACGTAGGACTGAATGGGCTTCGACGCGATGATGGATTATTCCCCTGACCTCCGACCTCTGCTACAGATTCCTCCTCTGATGGCCGAGGTAAACCTGCCTCGGTCTCGCGATCTTCTGCTCGGGATCCATCAGCATCTCCTGCCACTGGGCAAGCCATCCGGACATGCGACCGATGGCGAACAACACCGGGAACATGTCGACGGGGAACCTCATGGCCTGATAGATAAGGCCTGAATAGAAGTCCACGTTCGGATAGAGCTTTCTCTTCACGAAATAGTCATCCTGCAGGGCAATGCGCTCGAGTTCCAGAGCGATCTCGAGTTTCGGGTTCTTCCCCATCACTTCAAAGACCTGGTCGGCCATGGTCTTGATGATCTTGGCGCGCGGATCGTAGTTCTTGTAGATCCGGTGCCCGAATCCCATGAGGCGACCCTTGCCGTCCTTGACGTCCTTGATGAACGCAGGGACCTTGTCCTTTGTACCGATCTCGTCCAGCATTCTCAGGACGGCCTCATTGGCGCCGCCATGGAGCGGGCCGTAGAGAGCTGCAGCCGCCCCCGCCGCGGCGCAGTACGGATCGGCCTGTGCACTGCCGATGGACCGCATCGCATTGGCACTGCAGTTTTGCTCGTGGTCCGCGTGTAAAATGAACAGCACGTCGAGCGCCTTTGCGAGAACGGGATTGGGCTTGTACTTGAGTTCTGCAACCCGGAACATCATGCTCAGGAAGTTCTCGCTGTACGACAGGTCGTTGTCCGGATATACATAGGGCATTCCCAGACTGTGTCTGTAGGCAAATGCGGCAATGGTCGGAACCTTGCCGATCAGCCTCCAAATCTGCTTCTGACGCGTTTCAGGATCCAGAACATGCTTCGCTTCCGGATAGAATGTCGAGAGCGCAGCAAGGGTGCTCACGAAAATGCCCATCGGATGAGCGTCGTACCGGAATCCCTCCATCAGCCTCTTGACGTTTTCATGAACAAACGTATGCAGACGGATATGCTCGGTCCATTCCGCCAGCTGTGTCTCGTCAGGCAGCTCCCCGTACAGAATCAGATATGCCACTTCGAGATATGACTTTTTCTCGGCCAGCTGTTCGATGGGATAGCCGCGATAAAGAAGAATCCCCTTGTCCCCATCGATGAACGTGATTTTGCTCTTGCAGGAAGCGGTGTTCATAAAGGCAGGGTCATAGGACATCAGTCCGAAATCATCCCCGTTGACCTTGATCTGCCTCAGATCAATCGCCTTGATGGTCCCGTTTTCGATCGGGATTTCATACTGCTTGTTGGTCCGGGTGTCGGTGATCTTTAGAGTTTCCAGCGGCATCCCGGCCCCTTCCTTTTTTTCGGTCTTCGCAGTGGTTGGTTCCATATTTGCTCTCCTTCACGTGCTTGGTGGCTTGATGGGGAACGGGACGGAGAGATCCCTCCCCGCATTTTTGGTTTGATGTTCAAACGGCATGCCATGCGAAAATTGCCACGGGAGCGGGAATTTGGACGTGTGTCCGATTCTCCTCTCATTCATGAGAAAGGAATCGTTTTTTTGGGAAGGGGCGGTGAGGAATTCAACGCAGAGAGTTCGAGGGTCCCCTAAGCCAAATCTCCACCTTCCGTTAACACGGGGGGGTTTTCACCTGCATGACTGCCCCAGGGAAGGTTCACAACCGCAGACGCCAATGAGGGGCACGGCCGGGATTTGCCTAGCTATCGTGGCGCCGGACCCAGCTCCTCAGGCCTTACGAAGCTGCTTTGATTCGCGGTCGGTTCCCGATGAGTGTCCAGAGCGGCCGTTGGCGTGTCTTCTTCGGAACTTGGCGATGCTCAACGCGCACGCTCACCGGCGGGCAACGCGAGGCCCATTTGAGTGCAGCGCGTTGTGAGGCGACATGACACAACTCTGAGTCAACGCCGCCCGTTCCTCGTCCGTGAATCCCCTGTACGTCTTGCCGGTAGCGGTGCTCTTCTTGGCGGACTTGTGCGTTCCCTTTTATAGAAACCTGCTCATACTGACTTGGGTTGGAAATGTTGCCGTAGTTCGAATGCCGACCAGCACTCTTCTAATATAGAAGGCCTCGGCGACGCGTCCTTCGCGGATGTCTTCGTGAGGTGTCGCGATGGCGTACCAGGGTTTGAGTGTCTTGGTGAAGGTGTTCAATCTATTTCCAAATAAATTGAGGATCCGTAAGCCGAGTTCTAACCTTGTCAATGAGGTTGTCACACAGGCGCTCTGGCTCGGTCACGTCTAGCCTCTTCAAGACATTTTGAATGATGGGCTGCGCCAGGAATCGGTCATTCTCCGACCAAAGCTCTACTTCGGTCATCCGGCGGCGGGCATTATTCATGAGCTCCGGCGTTGGTTCGTTGTGGGCGACGTCGTTGCGGAGCTCCCGTACGGCGGAGACAGCCTTTCCGAGCTTCTGCAGATGCTCTGCATTCAGGTAATACTTGGCAAGCCGCCCTGCGCAGGCCTCATCATCGTACATCAGATACCAATCGACGCCATCTTGCCGCTCTTTGAGCTCGAACGGTCGCTTCCGATCATCCTCCGAACCATCGTTCTTGCGGAACAGTTTTTCAGCGTTTTCGGAGGCCGGTTCCCGCCCGTCCTTGAATCGAAACATCCGGCTCTTCTGTGGGTCGGCTGAACGTTCCACGCGCTCGAGCAAGTGATCCCACAGGGCTGACTCGTAGAACGCCACAGTGCCGTGAACTGCCCTGGGAATGTCACCCGCACGAAGCGCCAACTCGACGCGTACGGCGCCACGCACGGCCATCTTGGGATGCTTGAGTACATCAATGTCACATTCGTTACCAATAGGTAGGGACGCCGCAAAGTGAGACAGCCAGCGCACGACATTAATCCAAGCCTGTCCCGGGTGGTTTTCCAGATGACTCACTGCACCCCAGGCGGCCAAAAGATTACCCTTTTTAATCAGATCCAGCGCATGCCAACGGGCGCGGATGCTCGCTGCGGGGTGGAACGGCTCAGGAACCGCTTTGTCCCCTAGCTTGATTTTCGTCCAATCGGGTACTTTCAGCGAAATTACCTTGCATTCGTTCGCGATGCCATACAAGCGCACGATTTCATGGATCACGTCGTTCGCTTCGGGTATTCCGCCGGATAGCGCGGTATAAACGCGTGTAGGTTGTCGCGTTGCAAAGGCATTGTGAATCGCCTCCGCGAGACGGCAGACCACTTCGCGACGCACAACAGCATCGATTTCGTTCTGCTTATCTTCGAGCCGTTCCTCCCCTTTGAGAAACACTTGACGGCATATCTGTTGTACTCCCCGTTCGCGCAAACGCTTCTCAAGCACCGCACCGGCCTGACGCGGGTCGCTCGCGATACTACGACCGGTTTCAAGAATCAACGCTGCTTCCGGTGGGCTACCGAAGTAACGCAGCACCGCATCGAGTTTAGGTGTACATATCCGCAAAGTACCTTTTGGAAGTGACTCGACAGGTTCCGGAGCCTTTTCGAGCAAGTCATCACAGAAGTCGTAGGTGCGCCTCACGAGCTGATCGAGGAGCTCGCCACAATGGTTTTTGGAGAGCTCGAAACGCCGGTTGTCCGTCACAATCTGGACATCGGTTGTGCCGGTGGTGATGATGAGAAGCTCGCTCATGGCCTTTACTTCCGATAACGACGCAGTTTCGAATGCTCGGCACGGAGAGTCGTGTGAAAGGTATAGATGTTTTCGTTGCCTTGTTTGTCTCTTTTTCTAGGGTAATCGGCGGCGTCGGGGTGCTTGTGGCAATGGACGGCGAGCCACTGTTCCTGGGTTGCGGTCGGATGATAGTTCTGCTGGACCCAGCTATGGATGTCGGCTTCCGCTTTCAGCATCGGTTGGTCACCAGTGACGTCCAGGAATAAAAGTTTTTTGGCCTCGATACGGACGCTGCCCCAGCCCAACGGGCGGGCATAGCCGATCTTGGAGCAGTAGCCGTCGGGATGGTTGCTCTTAAGTACCTCTTGGAACTGGTTCGGGCATAGCGCGACCAAGACCGCTGCGACCTCGTTCGGATCGAGGTCGCGAAACCGAACGGTGAAGCGGAAACGGCGTGCTGGGCGCGAGGCTTCCAGTGCCAAAGTGCTCCGCTCGTTGTCGCGGTTGGCTTCCGAGTCGTCCTTCCACGGCTCCCCCGTGTAGGCGTCTTGGCGATCAAGATAGAACTTGCGTCCAGCGAGCTCGCCGGGCATGTCGTAGCCGGCAGCGTCACCATAGGTGACGAGCTTCGCCCGGTCAGAGCGACGTGGATTCGGGTAGTAAGGTTGCTTCAGGTAGAACTCGACGGCGCTCGGTCGTGGCATTCCGAGCTCTTTGAGGAAAGTCGGGGGCAGGAATCGCTTGTCGTCGGTGTCTCCATCCTCTACGACTTCGAGAGCAGCATTCACCGAGATGCGGCCGATCAGTTGCTTGTAATCGCCCCTGCCGACTCCTGCGCTGCCCTCGTTGTCACCAGTGTATCCGAAGAGGCGACGGACCGGGGAAAGCTCTTTCGGTGCGCCCTCTTCGTCAAGGGCACGCTCCTCTTCAAGCGGAAAGAGCCCGATCCGTTCAGACCTCGGCGCGTCGGCGTCTTTGCGAACTGTATCTGTGTACGCCCAGCGGTAGTAGTAGTGCCAGCCGAACGAGATGATGCACCTCTTCTCCGTGTCCCACTCGACCCAAATCATGTCGCCGGGCCGAAAGACGTCGTTCGCGGCATCGAGAATGCGCTTCCGAACATCACCACCCGTTACAATCTTCGGAACATCAGGATGACGCTCCGAGAAATGACCGTGGTCGAGATCAAGAAGGTGGCAGAGGGTTGCCAAATAACTGTTCCGGGCTGCCTCCGGCACGTCGACGTTCTCCGTCTGCACTTCATTAAGCACGGCGAGTGACGAATGCAGCTTCTTTTTCGAGTTGAGAAGTTCGCCAGCCCCCTGACCGCCTTTATACGGATTTCCTCCGGGATGATCGAAGCGAAAATCGAACTTCTTTGCCTTCTTGTTGTATTCGAGACCGGGGGCAAAGAGCTCTAGCCGCACTGGTACACGCACCTGAGGGGCGCCCGGTTCTGGCCCGAGTGGCACGGTCTGGACGCCTCCGCTAGGAACCCTTGCCAACCTGGGAACCAGGTAGGCGCCAGGAGCATTAGGATACATCGCATTCGGCCGATACGAGTACGAACGCTCGGCCACGCGCTCCATCGGGGCTTCGAGAAGCGCGCCAAGTTCGTGCCGGAGCAGACCCTTGAGCGAGTCGCCGGGGATGATGACCGGACGCTTGCCCCACGGCGCACGTAGCGGGCAGAGCACGGATTTGCCGCTCGCGAGTTGACCGACGCCCTCGAGATTCGGCGGCAGCGGCCATTCGGTGTCGGCGTCACCCACCTGCCCGCGCTCCCAGCCGACGAGAAGAGGGGTGAGGGTTTCGAGCTCGCAACGGATCTCGCCCGAGAGGCGGCCACCTGTGCATGTCCCGTCGTGCCATACCGGCGCACCCGTCGTGAAGTCGTTGGGAAGCGCCACGAAGCCGTACGGCTTTTTGCGTATGTCAGGATCGTTCGACCCCGATTCTTGGTCGTGTCTTTGCCGACCCTGAGCAGCCCCGAACGGAGGCGTGCCACGGTGTCGCTGGACGTTTCCCCGTTGAGCGGTCGGCTGTTCCTGCGCCGCGCTGGTGGCGAGGCTCGTATCTCCACCCGGGACCTCCTCGAGTCCAGCTGCTGAGAGCTTGGCACGCAGTTGCTCGATGTGGGCTTCCTTAGCGGCACAGATGATGAACTCGGTCGGGACGTTCGTGCCGACGATATCGACATACGGCATCCCAAGCTGATTACTCTTCAACTTATTGAGCTCCTTTTGATCACGGGGTTTGCCGTCGAGCGTGCGCACGCGGATGCGATGTGGTTTGTCGGACATTAGGCTTCCTCCATAACTTCGGCGATGGTGAAACAGAGGATTTCGCCATCGCAGTGCCATTCGCGCAAAAGGACGTTGCCACGACCCGTGTTGGCTGCCGAGAACCGCCGGAATCCATGGAGCCGTGCAGGTCTGAAAGTAACCGTGGCCGCTCTCGCGCCTTCTTCCTGGTGATCAACTTCCTTAATGAAGACGGAGCGTGCTCCGTTTGCCGTTCGCGCGGCCCGCCAGACGGCACGCTCGGCATAGAAGGCGACCTCGTCAACCTGCAGAGTGCTGTCTTCCTTCGGCCATGCTCGTCCGAACGTCGCGGGCGCCATCGTTGCCGTGACGTCGATGGTCGGATCGCACCACCACGCGACGAGCCGCTTGTCACGCAGTCTCGCCTTCGCTTCCTTCACAGCCTCGCCCAGCGTAAGCGGCTTCATGAGCTTGTCGCTCTTCGTTCGCACCCAGGTATTGGCATCGTCGGGACGATCCATGAAGCGGCGCTCGGAGCCCTCGATTCTCTGCGATTCTTCGGGCTGCCGCGGCGCCCAATTACGAGCCTTGGTCACGTCCTCGACAACCCACGGCGATGCGCACCAACGGCCCCAACCTGCGCCGCGCGTCTTGTGACCACCGATGGGTAGGTGGCCCAGGGCACCAAGGGCAACCTGGCGGTCTATAATGGCGACGAGCGGATTGACCTCCTCAGGCGTGGGGCCTTCGATCACGATGCGGAACTGGAACGCGCCCCGAAGCAGGCGGACCGCATCTCGTTTGGCGCTGCCATAGGAGCCGGCGGAGAATTCGTCCTCGGCGTGCATGTGCAGCCTCGTCGCGGCCCACCCGGCTTCGGCGCGTGCGTCCCGGATGAGAATGCGGCTGCTTTGGCTGACCGTTCCAAACGCTTTGCCCACTGGATCATCAGTCCCGACATTGCCTTGCACGAGATGCGGGTCCTGCACGTCGCGTCCGGCGGCACGCTCGGCGCGAGAGAAGGCGTGGCGCAGCGGACCGCGAACACTGGAACCTGGCAGCAACGGTCTATCGCCGTCCATGAGAATGGCCCGATCGGTAGTCAATGCATCCGGCGTTTGGCCGTCGGCTGCCCAAGCCGGTTTGGCCCACGCGCCGTCCCCGGTTGGCTGCAAGGTACGATCGGTATCGTGGGGGCCGATGGCGAGCATGTCGAGACCCCAGGGGACCTCGACAGCGTCGGGCTTGTACTCGCCGAACGAGACCTCAACAACATCGAGCGTGCGCAAGCACCACGAGCGAGTGGGTTGAACGATGGGTACCTCAGAGAGTGGACCGGGCAACTCCTTGCGCCCTGACTGAACCCATCGTTCGTAGCTCTCGTCGTCGAGCCGATACGCTTTCAGGTTTTCTAGGTGACACCAACCCAGCCCGCGTGCCACATCGCCGCCCAACCAGCAGCGGCCCTTTGCCCAGTGCTGGGCGAGCACATAGCCGAGGATACCTTCGGCTTCTCGGAACTCATCGTCGTTCCAGGCGTAAGAGCGATCGACGCGGATATTGAGCTCCCACTTCGTGCCAGCAGGCATCACCTCGCGGTCGTACAGGACGCCATGCGCTCGAGCACCGGTCTTCTGTCGGATGCCCACGCCGGCGCGAAGACGCGGCTGGGCCGCTTTGTCGAACGGCGTGGCGTCGGTGAATTCCCAGGCCGAGCGGCGGAGCGCTCCGTACTTGATATCGTCGCTGACCGCGCGGGGCAGTGGGTCGAAAAAGCGCTTCGCCATCGCAACCGCTGCACCCTTGAGTCCCCGACCTACCAACGTCGACACGCCATCGACGATCGCAAACGGCTGATCGGCGCTGCTCTCGCGGTCCAGGCCTGAGCACGAGAGGGCCGAATCCTGCACGAGCGTGGCCGTAAAGAGCGTCAGTCGTGTTGTCATACCACCTCCTTATCGCGTTTCGCTCGCAGTTCAGCGCGGAGCCAGCGCACGAAGAATCGCGCGTAAGCCGCCCGCTGATCGGGCTGGAGGTCTTTCAGTTTGTTCAAAACGTCCGTGGCATCCTTGTATCTCCAAGCCCTGGCACCCGCTGTTGTTGGATGGAGACGGCTGTCAAGTGCCTGCATATCGCCGCGCTCGAGGTCGGTGACGAGGTCCATCCACTGCGAGAGGCTCGGTTTGCGTTGGCCATCCGTACGTGCAAGAGCTTTACAGTCGCCAAACCACTTTCTTGTCTGCTCGGCGATAGGCTCCTCGGGGTCGTCCGGGCGGGGAGGGAGCTCCCTGTTGGTGTGCCGCCCGTCGGTCACGCCGGGCAGGACTGTATCTAACCGGAAGCGCCCGAAGCCTTCGTGGGTGCGCTCACCGAGCCACTGACCCATCGCGGCACGACCAGCTAGCGTAGCGAGCCCTGTCCCCGAAATCACAAAGACCGAGCCGCGCCGGATCGCTGCCGCAGGCATGCGCCACAGACGCGAGGTGCCGTTAAAGCCGTGAACCATCACGCTGTCTTGAATGGTTTTGGCTACACCGTCTGCAGTCTTGACAATTTCCACGTCGTCGCAACCCACCAGTTCTTTCAAGGCTGCCTCGTCAAGAGAAGTTCGCCATCTAAGGAACTTGTCGCGGGCAAGCAAGTCGGAGGTCAAGGTGAGCAGTGCCTTGTCGTTCACTTGGGGGATGGGTGGCGCGTCGCACCATGCAAGGTCTGCCACCTCGACTGGTGCACCCGAACGCCCCACCCGTAGCCACCGGCATCCACTGAGAACGGGTTCGAGCTTCTCTGCGAGATTTTTCATGTTCTCAAAGCGGCCGCGAAGTTCAGCGAGGAAGTAAGTCTGTTCGACGATCTCCTCGGTCGCGAATAGTGACCCCTCCGCCTGTTGAGGGTCAGGGCGGCCATTGCGCAAACGGACGCGGCGTGCGGGCCTGAACGCCGTCCAGCGATTGGTTGGGCCCGCCCGGTACACAAACAGGTCCCCCTCAAGACGCCTGAGCTTGTCCTCCGTTTCGAGCGCGTCGACACGTTCCGTCGGGATGTTCGGCGCAGCCCACCAGGGCACCTCACCCGCCGAGCCCTTCGGTTTCCTACTCTGAAGCGAGAGTGGCGCTGGCAGCACCGCGACCGTATCGAGCTTTGTGGGAGCTTCCGGAAGTGGGATGGCGTCGCTAACGCTAATGGGGCCCGAGGTCAGAAGCGATGCCGTCTCTAGATCCCCTTCCTCAATTAACCATGCTGCCAAGGAACCCAGCAGCGCGCGGCCTGGTATGAATGGGAGACTCGGAATGAGGTTATCCGGCGTGGCTGTGGCTGTAATGCAGAGCGGGTCGCGGTTCTTGAGTAACAGCAGCAGACGTTCTTTGGGGTCTCCAACTGCCTTCGGCTTTACATTGGCCTCCGTTAGCGATAATTTTACCCTTCCCGATCCCGAAGCACGACCACCGCCGAGTCCATCGACCTCCTGCACAAGCCATTGTAGAATGGGAAGTTCTTCCACCGGCAACTCGACCTCGCCGACAAATCTCGTCCCCTTCGGCACGAACTCGATAACGCGAAGAGTATCGTCTTGGGGCGCACGATTGTCGAATGCCTGGCGAGCCGTCGAACGCCAGACGTGGCTCTCGGGATTGTTCCTCGTGTACAGCGACGTAAACACGGCTCGCTGCTGGTCACGATCCTCGTAGTCTCCTCCGGGACGGCCAAATAAATTCTGGGCTTCGCTGTCACCTCGATGTCTCCGAGCGGCATCACGCAACACACCCTCGACGTGCGAGGCCCAGATGACGGGTCGGTCATATCGATCGCGCGCAACGAGCGCGTCGATGCCGCCACCGCCTGCGCCGGAGCCGAAGTGAGCGTCAGAGAGCAGCTCCGCAGTGAGTGTGTAACGAGTCCGACGATCACCCATGGGCAACCTCCGTGACGAGTTGGACGGCTTCGACGTTACGGCCCAGCCGAGCGATCTCGACGATCTCCACGAGGTCGAGGAGCGGCAATGGTCTGCCGTTCGAGGCCGGCTTCGATAAAGTCTCTGCCTGTACGCCAGCTTCCTTGAGCGCTGCCTGCGCCTCTTTGGCGAGTTCGGCGAAGGCGAGTTCCGACAGCGCACGGCCACGCGGAAGCTGTTCCACTAGGTAGCGAAGCTGCGAACGCGGCGCCTTTTCGAGTTTCTTCGCCCCATCGACAAGCCCTTGAAGGCTACTCAGCCCCTCACCAAGCACGTCGACCGGGCGTTGCGAAAGAACTCTCATGTCCTGAACTGTACCGCAGATCCAGTCGCGGCGCCGAACTTCCTCGATATCGTCGGCCCAGGCCGTGGTGTAAACCGCCCAATCGACGACCGAACGGCTTGCATCTCTAACCCCCCCGTACCGACGCTTTGCTGAACCGACGAGTTGTTCAACCACCTCGTGTAGACGATGAATCGGGACGGTTTGCTTCGCGATCACGACGCCCACGCCAAGGGTTAGCTTGAAGCCATTGTCATCGCGCTGAAGCTCGTCGAGTTCCTTGCAGAGCGTGACGACGAATGGTAGTGCGATTGCGGCGCGACATAGAACCAGGAGGTCGTCACCACCGAGCATGAGCAGGATGAGCGGCGCCTGACCTTGGTCGGGGCAGTGTTCGTTGACCGCCTTCTGCAACGCGCGCCGCAGCAGCACTCGGTTGCGATGAAAGAACGTTGCCCGCTCTTCAGTGGTGGTGGGCGCAGCGCTGCCGACGCCATTGCCATCCGCGTGAAGGAGCGCCAGGTAGCCCGAGCCCACTAACTCCGCCAGTTCTTGAGGACGCTGGAGCTTTGCAAGTTTGGTCTTGGCACTGAGGAGGCTCGCAAGGTCAACTGCTTTGCCATCCTCTGCCCCCTTCGCAGCCGAATGCCTACGTACCACGTCGAGTGACACGGCTGGACGCTCGCCGCCTTGTTGGATGATGGTCGATGCGAGGCCGCGCCCCGTCCACTGACATGGCGCGAGTACAGGTAGCTCCGTCGGGAGGTGCACCTGGCTTCTCTGCACCTCAGCGCCATCGATGGTGATCCGGAAGTGCAGCCCGGGTAGCCACTCCTGCACAAGTTTCCCCGCTTCATCAGCGAACTTCGATGCGCCGCTTGAGAAGAGCGCCTCGAAGTGGCCTCCGTCCCGTGCCAAGATGCCATCGCGTGCATCGGTCGCGGGACTGTCGTCATTGTTCAGAGGGTCGTTCGAATCCGCGGCGGGATAGCTCCCTTGGCTAGGCGCGAGTGCCCATTGGCCGGTCTGCCGTGCTAGCTCAGGAAGAGCCACGCGTAGCGTCTCGCCGATCAGCGCATTCGCGCCCACCATCGCGCGAAGGCGAGGTACGGCGAAGAGCCAGGTCTGTACCCGCTGAAGCTCTATGTGGACTCGGTTCATCTCGTCCTCCTTTCAAACAACGTCGCTTTGCCCGTCCCAGTAGCTCGCCCGCTTGCTCTCCGCGCGCAGTGTCTGGCGCTTGCCGAGGAGGGCGTTCACCAGCTGAACACTCCCTCAACCAGCGTCTTTCCTCCCAAAGGGAGCGATACGTTGGATCTCGACGAGCTCGGACGCCTCCAGGCCCGACCACGTCACCGTTGTTATCTTCGCTCATTGTCGCTTGTGCCCTTTCGGTGTCTTTTGTCCTCATTCTTCATAACGTCATCGAACCCTCTTGCCATGAAGGCGCAGGACAGATGTATGGGCATATTTTAGCGAATATGGGAGCCAATGTCAAACTTCCGCCGAAGAAAGGCTCGGTCAGACCTTCGACCGGGCCTTGTGAGGGGGTACGTTTGGAGAATGGCGCGGAGGCGTTCGAGACCCTGTAACTATGCGGCCTTTCGGCCGCCGGAACGGCTCAGGTACCTCTACGACTGTCGCCTTCAAGAGGATCACAAAGGCCTCGTTGACATCGCTATGCTTCATACGACCTCCTGCTACGCGGTGGCCCACAGGTTGGATAAGACCTCCGCTTGCTCCAGCACCGTCTGCGTGGCCTTTTCCTGTTTGTCCGGCGGGTAGCCGTGCTTGCGCAGGATGCGCTTGACGAGCACGCGCAACTGCGCGCGGACGTTCTCGCGCAGAGTCCAGTCGATGGTGACGTTGTTGCGAACCGTGTCGACCAGCTCGCGCGCGATCGCGCGGAGCGTCTCGTCGCCGAGGACCTTGACCGCGCTGTCGTTCGTCTCGAGCGCGTCGTAGAAGGCCAGCTCGTCCTCGGAGAGGCCGAGCTTCTCGCCGCGTGCGTTCGCCGCACGCATGTCCCGCGCGAGCTGGATCAGTTCCTCGATCACCTGCGCTGCCTCGATCGCCCGGTTCTGGTATCGGCGGAGCGTCTGTTCCAGCATCTCGGCGAACGACCGGGCCTGCACGACGTTCTTGCGGCGGCGCGTGGTGATCTCGCCCTTGAGCAGCTTCTGGAGCAGTTCGACGGCGAGATGGCGTTGTGGCATTCCCCGCACCTCGGCCAGGAACTGATCCGAAAGGATCGAGATGTCCGGTTTCTGGAGCCCCGCCGCGGCAAAGATGTCTACCACACCCTCGGGGGCGACGGCGCGCGCGATGATCTGGCGGACCGCGTGATCGAGCTCCTCCTCGGGACGGGCCTCCCCCGGCGCGCGCTTGGCCAGGACCGCCTGCACCGCCTGGAAGAACGCGACGTCGTCCCGGATGCGCAGGGCCTCTTCGTGTGGCACGGCGAGGGCGAAGGCCTGCGACAGCTCCCGCACGGCCCGAAGACACCGCTCTTTGCCGTTCTCCTGCTCGAGGATGTGCTCCTGCGCCGCGGGCAGCAGGGTCAGGCGCTCCTGCGGCGTGCCCACGGTCCAGTGCGACCGGTCGAAGCCGTGGAAGAGCCCGCAGCAGACTTCGTACTTCTCCAGCATCACGGCCACGGCCTCGTCCTGGTCGAGCGCCGTGCGGCCCGTGCCGCCGCTCTCGGTGTAGGTCGCGAGCGCGGCCTTCAGCTCATGCGCCAGACCCAGGTAGTCCACCACCAGCCCGCCGGGCTTGTCGCGAAAGACGCGGTTGACGCGCGCAATCGCCTGCATAAGGCCGTGGCCGCGCATCGGCTTGTCCAGGTACATTGTGTGCAGACTCGGCGCGTCGAAGCCGGTGAGCCACATGTCGCGCACCAGCACGATGCGCAGCGGATCGGCGGCATCCCGGAACCGGTTGGCCAGCGCCTCGCGCCGCGGCTTGTTGCGGATGTGCGGCTGCCAGTCCGGGGGATCGGAGGCGGAACCGGTCATCACGACCTTGATCGCGCCGCGCGCGTCGTCCTCGTCGTGCCACGCAGGACGGAGCTTCACCAGCTCGCGGTACAGCTCGACGCAGATGCGCCGGCTCATGCAGACGACCATTGCCTTGCCGTCCATCGCCTCACACCGCTTCTCGAAGTGCTCGACGATGTCCCGTGCCACGAGCGCGAGCCGCTTCGCCGCGCCGACGACGGCTTCGAGCTGCGCCCACTTGGTCTTGAGCTTCTCCTTGCGCTCGACCTCCTCGCCCTCAGTCGCCTCTTCGAAGTCCGGGTCAATGCGCGGTCGCTCGGCTTCGTCCAGCGCGAGCTTGGCCAGCCGGCTCTCGCAGTAGATCGGCACCGTGGCGCCGTCCTGCACGGCGCGCTGGATGTCGTAGACGCTGATGTAGTCGCCGAAGACGGCGCGCGTGTTGGCGTCCGCGAGCTCGATCGGTGTGCCGGTGAAACCGATGAAGGAGGCGTGCGGAAGGGCATCGCGCATGTGGCGCGCGAAGCCGTCGATGAAGTCGTACTGGCTGCGGTGCGCCTCGTCGGCGATCACCACGATGTTGCGCCGTTCGGAGAGTGTGGGGTGGCGGTCGCCCTTCTCCTCCGGGAAGAACTTGTGGATGGTGGTGAAGACCACGCCGCCCGCGGCGACCGACAGCAGCTCGCGGAGGTGCGCGCGGTTCTCGGCTTGAACCGGCGGTTGACGCAGCAGATCCTGGCAGCGCGAGAACGTTCCGAAGAGCTGGTCATCGAGATCGTTGCGGTCGGTGAGCACGACGATCGTGGGGTTCTCCATCGCCGGCTCGCGGATGATACGCCCGGCGTAGAACGCCATCGTCAGGCTCTTGCCCGAGCCCTGGGTATGCCAGACCACCCCGATGCGCCGGTCGCCCGGCTTGCCGCCGGGCTTCCGGCCAGCCTCGTATCGCCCGCCGGCCTCCGCCACGTGATCCGTGCGTGCCAACTCCGCCGCGCGCAGAGTCTCGCCTACCGCTACCTGCACGGCGTGGAACTGGTGGTAGCCCGCCATCTTCTTGATGAGCCGTCCGCTCCCGTCGTCCTCGAAGACGAGGAAGTCACGCACCAGGTCCAGGAAGCGCCGCGGCGCGAACACCCCTTCGATCACCACCTGCAGCTCCGGGACGTGGCTATCGGCGAGCCGCTCGCCCGCGATCGTGCGCCAGGGCTTGAACCACTCGCGGCCGGCGGCGAGCGCGCCGACCCGCGCCTGAGTGCCATCGGAGACGACCAGCACGGCGTTCGTCGCGAAGAGCGAGGGAATCTCGGCCTGGTAAGTCTGGAGTTGCTGGAAGGCGCTCCAGATCGTCGCGTTCTCGTCGGCCGCATTCTTGAGCTCGAGCACCGCCAGCGGCAGGCCGTTCACGAACAGCACCACATCCGGGCGGCGGGTGTGCTTGTTCTCCGTGACGGTGAATTGGTTGACCGCCAGCCAGTCGTTGTTCGCCGGGTCGTCGAAGTCGATCACGCGCGCCTGCGCGCCGCGAATTGCACCCTGGGCATCGCGGTACTCCACCGTCACGCCGTCCGCCAGCAAGCGATGCAGCGCGCGGTTGCGTTGGATCAGGTCGGCGCCCTCGGGCCGCGTCAGCTTGCGGAAGGTGTCCTCCAGCGCCTCGGCGGGCAGGTCGGGGTTGAGGCGAGCCAGGGCATCGCGCAGCCGCTGGGCGAGGATCACCTCGCCGTAGTTGGTCCGCTCGGCCATGGGCATGTCCGGCGCGATGTCGGGGCCGGCCTTGACGGAGTATCCCAGGCTCTCGAACCACGCGAGGGCCGCCTGTTCGACGACCGATTCACTGAACGCAACGCCGCCAGGATGCGAAGTCGCAAGGATGTCTTGCGGCTGCTGTTCTTCGCGGCTTTGCGCCTTAGCGTCTTGGTGTTTTTTCTTCATAGCCCGTTCACCACCCGATGAATGCCATTCTTGACGACCCGCTCGCCGAAGTTGATGACCATGCCCAGCTTCAACCCGGTGAGCCGCAGGTAGGTCAGCGTCTGGGCCTCGAAGATGGCGTTGTATTGGGCGACCGCCTTGCATTCGACGATGACCAATCGCGCGACAATCAGGTCGATTCGCAAGGGTGAAGCAAGAATGTGGCCTTTGTACGGGATGGGCAACGACACTTGCCGTTGCACTTCCAGGCCGCGCTGGTGCAGCTCCCAAACCAGGGCTTCTTCATAAACGCTCTCCAGCAAGCCCGGCCCGCCGAGGGTGCGGTGGACCTCGATGGCCGCCTCGACAATCTGCTTGCTGATTTCATTTTCGGTCATGGTTGACTCCTCGAATTCCAACGCCAAGGCGCCCAGACGCAAAGGATTTTACCTCCTATCTTCCTTGCGCCATTGCGACTTGGCGTCCTGGCGTTGAATGATTTTCTCCGCGTCAGGAACCCGCAACTCCCCGGTCAAGGACCACCCCGCCGTAGTCCCTTCTCCCCCTTTGGGAAAGGTTAGGGAGAGGGTATCGCCGGCAGGTGATATATCGGGACCGTGGGCGATGCGCCAGCCGGTGGCTCCCAGCCAGGCCAGGACGTCGGGTTCGACGGTGGATTCGGTCAAACGGCCGGTCATTCCTCGTTGTCCTCCTCTACTTGTCTGTTCAAGAGTGTGACCATTGCATCGAAGTGAGGTTTGTCTTCGGTTTCAATCAATTCCAATAGATCCGTAAGGACCGAATTCGTCTCTGATAGCAGGGAGAAATCATGCTGGGGCTCGTC
>Ga0232062_1183271_pt1 | contig 19024 bp, 18 predicted proteins | sample LAC_MetaT_6_FD_165031 | JGI IMG/M metagenome (GOLD analysis project Ga0232062, IMG submission 165031) | Metatranscriptome of anaerobic ammonium oxidizing microbial communities from anammox membrane bioreactor (MBR) in UC Berkley... | ecosystem: Engineered > Bioreactor > Anaerobic > Unclassified ...
GAGTCCTTCGCCGTCGAGGACGGCCTCCTCGTCCGCCGCGTCGTCCCGAAGCGCGGCACGCCCTACGAGCATCGCTGCCCGCTCGACGCCTACGAGGCCGTCGCCCACGCCATCGACGAGATGGCCGGCGAGCCCTTCACCGGCGACGAGGTCCAGCGGGCGACGGACCTCCCCTTCACGCAGGTCTGTACCGCGCTCGGATTCCTCAAGGAGCGCGGCTGCATCGTCCCTGCGCACGGCCGCCGCCACAAGGCCGTGCCGGGCAACGCGGGCGTCCACCTCGACGCCATGATCGAGTTCCATGCCCTCCGCGAGAAGGGGGCAGCCGACCCCGCCTTCGGGTACGAGTAGGCCGCGCATCACGCTTCCCCCTCACCCGCGACGCTCGTCGCGGGTGTTTCTCCGGCGGGAGTGTCTGCTGCGATGCGCTCCGCCTTCCGCCCCGTGAACTGCTCCCACCGCTGCACAATCACGTCGCAGTACGCCGGGTCGATCTCCATCAGGAACGCCTTCCGCCCCGTCTGCTCCGCGGCGATCAGCGTCGAGCCGCTGCCGCCGAAGAGGTCGAGGACGCGCTCGCCTGGGCGCGACGTGTACTGCATCGCGCGCACCGCAAGCTCGACCGGCTTCTCCGTCAAGTGGACCATCGCGTTCGGGTTGACCTTCTTGATGTGCCAGAGGTCGGGCACGTTGTTCGGCCCCAGGAAGACGTGCGCCGCGCCCTCCTTCCACCCATAGAAGCACCACTCATGGGCGCCCATGAAGTCCTTGCGCGTCAGCACCGGGTGCTGCTTGTCCCAGATGATCGCCTGCGAGAAGTACAGGCCCGACGCGCGCAGCGCCGGCGGGTAGTTGGCGCAGTTCGCGTACCCGCCCCAGATGTAGAACCCGCGCCCGGGCTCCAGTGCCCGCGCCATGTTCCCGAACCACGCCAGGAGCAGCCGCTCGAACTCCTCGTCCGAGACGAAGTCGTTGACGAGAGGCCGATCCTTCGCCCGCATCTTGCCGGTGGGCCTGGACTTCTCCGGGTGCCGCGCGAGGTCGAACCCCTGGTGGTGCGACGCCGCTGACTTCCGGGCCTGCCGCTCGCGGTCCTTCTTGCCGCGCTCGCTCTTGGACCGCTCGCACTGGAGGTCCTCGCGGCGCGAGAAGGACGTGACGCCGGCGGCGATGGCGTTGTTGCTCCGCGGCTCGACCTTCACGTTGTACGGCGGGTCGGTGTTGACTAGGTGGATGGGTTGCCCGTCGAGCAGCCGGTCGACGTCTTCCGCACTGGCGCTGTCGCCGCAGAGCAGGCGGTGGTCGCCCAGCACCCACAGGTCACCGCGCTTGGTGATTGGCTCGTCGGGCGGCTCGGGCACGGCGTCCGGGTCGGTCAGCCCCTGCTGCACGCCTGGGTCGAGGAGCTGCGCCAGCTCGTCCTGGTCGAAGCCGAGGAGCGACCAGTCGATTCCAGCGTCGCCGAGCTCCGCCATCTCAATGGGCAGCAGCTCCATGTTCCACTCGGCCAGCTCCGCCGTCTTGTTGTCCGCGATGCGGTAGGCGCGCACCTGCTCCGGCGTCAGGTCCCGCGCGACGTGCACCGGCACCTTCTCCAGTCCGAGTTTCTGCGCAGCCTTCCAGCGCGTGTGCCCGCAGACGATGACGCCGTCGCCATCGACGACGACCGGCTGGCGGAAACCGAAACGCTTGATGCTCTCGGCCACGGCCTCGACGGCGTCGTCGTTGAGCCGCGGGTTCTGCTCGTAGGGCTTGACCTCTCCGATCGGTCGCATCTCGATCTTCATTTCGTCCTCCTTGGCGGGTGTCTCTGGGGTGTGAAGCGGAGCATCCGGTGGCCGCGCGGATGCCCCCACTTGCCGAGGTGCTCGACGCGCCAGCCGGTGGCGCGACCGGCCTCGTTCATCTCCGCGGGCGTGTACTCGAACAGCCGGTGGTCATGGGGCTCGGGCGGGTTGTCCTTCGGCTCATCGCACTCGCCGAACGTCGCGTAGAGCACGCCGCCGCGGCGCATGACGGTCCGGAGGTTGGCCAGACAGCGCCGGATGTGCTCCATCGGCAGGTGCGTGAAGAGCGAGTGCGCCCAGGCGATGTCCGGCCGCGCCGGCAGCCGGTCGAACTCGAAGTCCGCAAGCGCCAGCAGCATCGGCCGCTTCGCCGCCATCAGCGCCGCGCCGAGTTCCCGCTCCGCCCCGAGCCGCAACAGCTCCGGCTCCTTGTCCACGCCGGTGTAGCAGCTCGCGTCGAGGTAGCGGACGAGGTGGACGCCCCCGCGCAGAGCGCCGCAGCCGATGTCGAGCAGCCGGTGGTCCCGGCGCAGCCCGCGGCCGCGGAGGAACCGCAGCTGGAGCCGGCCGACCTCGTCCCACAGGCCTCCGACGTACTCCCGGTGCCCGGCCTGGCGGACCCCCTCGGGACCGTGCGTGTACGTGCGGCGGACCTCGGCATCGGTGGGGCGCTTCATGACCGCCCTCCCGCCCGCCGGGGGTGCGGGCTCGCCGCCATCTCGCCACGTCGCGGCCAAGGGCGGCCCACGTCGCGTCCTCGGCCCCGGGGCGTAGGACGGGGCCACTTGCCGGCCCGTTCGCCACGTGGGCCACCGTCGCGGGCGGGGGCGGAACCGGACCGGACAGCCGAAAGAAACTCTGTCCGGCTTTGCAGCTGTTCCCGGCGGCCTGTTCTGGCCGGATGGGTCGGGAAGTACCTACGCCGCGCTGAAAGAAGTGAAGGAAGCGCGGAGGGGCAGGAGCGCGGAAAGCCCGGTGGAATTGGGATATAGAAGAGGATCTCTCTTCTTTCACTTTCTTCAACACACTCCTTCTTTCCTCCCCGCGCGCGCTTTCTCCATATACAGACGCCCAGGGATGAAAGAAGTGAAAGAAGCGCCTCAGGCCAGCGCATAGGTGACCCTCCTGCGGCCCGCCGTCGGCGTGGTCGCCTGCGTGATCTGCCCGGTCTCGAGCAGGTTGTCGATGACCTCTTGGCGCTCGCGCTGCGTGAACGACTGAGTCCGTCGGCACAGCTCGCTGCGCCCGATCGAGCCCCCGGCGCGGCGGATGATCCGGAGCACGCGCTTCTGCCGGGCGTCGAAGAGCCCCTCGGCCACCCACTCGTGGCAAACGAACAGCATCCGACGCGTCAGGTACTCGCTCAGCCCGCACGCCCAACGCGCCGCGTCCTCGTCGATGACGGGCTGCTCTCGGCACGCCGAGCAGGCGTACACCAGGGCAAGGCGGCACGCCTTCTCCTCGGCCCGGGCCCAGAGCGAGCGCCCCTCCCCGTCCTTGGCCAGCTCCTGGTCCACCGTCGCGGCGAGAGCATCGAAGACCTCTCCGGCCTCCGGCGTCGCGGCGATCACCAACGGCTCGGGGTGCTCGCCCCGCAGGTTGCCGCCTGGCTTGAAGTCGCCCCACCAGCGCGCGGCCTCCAGGATCGGCTCGGGCACGGGCGTCGCCTCGGCTCGCTGGCGCGGCGGCGTGGCGCTGGCCTCGAACACGAGCAGGCGAGCGATGAACCCGTCGCTGAGGCTGTCGGCGGTGAGCGACTCGAAGAAGTGCTCGGGGACTGTCGTGCCGTAGACGCTCACGCACGGCTGGTCCACGACTTTGTTCCGCTTCTTGTCGGCGTAGGCCTTGCCGCGAAAGACGGTGTCGGCGCTCGAGTAGAGCTTCATCAGCGCCGTGAGCACGTTGAACAGGTGCGGCGCCTTCTTGGGGTCGCCGATGGTGCGGAGGAAGCGCCCGAACTCGTCGATCTGGAACAGGATCGCCGGCTGCTCCTCGACGGCGGTGACGAGCCCGGCATCGGACGCCAGGTCCTCGTTGCCCTCGTGCGTGTTCATGCCCGCCTGGAAGAGCGCGTTCTTGTTGACCTTGCGGGCGTGGTCCTTGCCGGCGCCGGACGGGGCGATCCCCACGCAGTAGAGGTTGGTGCGGTTGCCGCGCTCGTCCCGCACCTTGCGGGCGGCGAGCACCGCCTGCAGGCAGATCGCGGCCGACAGCGCGAGCACGGGCTGCGGACGCGTCGCGGTCGCCAGGTTGTACTCGACGACCTGCTCGATCAGACCGGGCACGCGCAGCAGCGCATCCAGGAACGGACCCGGGTCCGGCGGGCGCATTGAAGGCGGACCGACGGAGCCCTGCTCCTCGTCGGGCGCACGTCGCCTGGGCGCGAACCCCGATAGGTCGACGTCGCTCGCCTCGGTCGTCGCGTCGCGCAGCCAGCCGAACTGCTTGTCGTGCGGCTTGCTCCCCGCGTCCTCGACCTTGTGCCGCAGCTCCTTCTCCGACCACGGCGGCTCGCAGCGCGGGTTGTACCGATCAAGCAGCAGGCGCAGCGCCGTCTCGGCGTTGAGACCGAACCCATGCACCATCGCCGTCGCGGCGGCATACGTCGCGTTGTGACCGCCCTGGCCCGAGATCGCCGACGGCATGGCGTCCAGGTACGCCGCGGCCCGGCGCAGGGCGCCGTCGTCCGGGAGCGCCCGCTTGCCACGCGTTGGCCCACGTTCCGCCGTGGGCGGGCCGGCGCGCGGGGCTTGGCCGTGCCTCGCCCGGACGACGGCCTCGGCGAGGGCGGCGACGCACGCGGCCAGGAGCGGGCCCGCCACGCGCGCCGGCTCGGCCTCGAGCACGTCGTACGGCTCGCCCGAGGGATGCACGCTCGGGCCGATGACCGTCTGGGCGCCGGTGGACCGAAGCTCGACGATCATCTCGCGCGTGACCGGATCGCGGTGCTTGGCGGTGGCCACGCCATCACTGACGTACCAGCGGTGCGAGTTCGGCCGGCTCGGGCGGCCCGTGACCGCGGGCGTCGGCGGCAGGTAGTCGTCCGCCAGCTCGACCGCCTCGTCGCAGTCGAGGTCCACGTTGACCAGCCCGCCGCTGGGCTCGCCGAGGAGCAGGCCGATGTTGCCAGTGCAGTTGAAGTGCGCCGGTAGGTCGGGTTCGTCGAGGCGGAGGTTCTGCCAGGCCTTGATGCGCGGCGCCTTCTGCGCCGGCGGGATCGGCACGACGCGATAGCCCCGCGCGGTGTACGCGCGTGCGGCGTCGAGAAGGTTGGTCGGTTCTGCGGCCATCAGCCCAGCCTGGCGTCTTGCGGAGCGACGCGAGACGGCCCGCCGGGCGCCGACCGCCGCGGGATCGTGACGGCCGCCTTCTGGACGACCTCGACCCGGTCCACATCGATCCACAGGCCTTCCGGGCACTTGCCGTTGTCGTCGATGCGCGGCTGGACGAGCACCTGTTCGCAGCCGTTGATGTACGACGTGCGGCCGATCACGACGCCGGTGAATCCGGTCACGATGTCACGCACCCTGTCGCCCATGCTGATCATGGTCCGTTCTCCTTGCGCTTCAGAAGGGAATGTCGTCATCGGGAATGCCCGCGTCCGCGTGCGCGTACTCAGGCAGGTTGTCGGGGTCGTCCAGCCGCGACGGCTTGTCGCCGAGGCGGTGACCGACGACGCGGTCGTACTTCTCGCCGGCCTTGCGCTCGACGGTGATGGCGAGCGTGGGCGCGAGAGCCCCGGCGTTGGCCAGCTCCACGGCGTTCTCCACCGTCCCGGGGTACGGCTCGCGCGAGCGCTCCTGCCACCACTGCGAGGCCTTCTGCCGCGCGTAGCCCGTGTGCTCGAAGCAGACCCACTCTCGGAACCAGGTGTTGAACCCGCATCGGTACTCGACGCGCATCGTCGGCGGGGCATCGGGCGCGTCGCGCTTGTAGTGGACGTGGTACGAGACCTCGCTGACGCGCTCCTCGCGCCGCGAGGTCTGGCCCGAGAGGATGCCCTCGCTGCTGGCCGTCGCCTCGTGCTTCTCGCGGTTCGGCGGCGGGAACTCGTGCCCGCAGTCGGGGCAGATCGAGTACGCCGTGTGGATGACGGCGTGGCACTCCGGGCATTCCTTCGCGGGCGCCTCGCCGTCGCCCGAGCCTGGCTCCTTGATCTTGATCGCGTCCACCGGACCGTGCCTGAGCACGTTGCCGCCGAAGTCCAGCACCAGGCAGTCGGCCTTGCCGGGCGCGAGACGGAAGCCCCGGCCCACCATCTGGTAATAGAGGCCCGGCGACAGCGTCGGCCGCAGCAGCGCGACGCAGTCCACGTTCGGCGCGTCGAAGCCGGTCGTCAGCACGTTCACGTTGGCGAGGTACTTCAGCCCGCCGCGCTTGAACCGGCCGATCAGTTCGTCGCGCTCCCTCGTGGGCGTGCCGCCCTCGACGAACCCGCACGCGGCGCCGTGGCGCTCGCGGATCACGCGGGCGACGTGCTCGCCGTGCCGCACGCCGGCGCAGAAGATCAGGACGCTCTTCCGGTCGGCGGCGTGCTCGACCAGCTCGGCGCACGCGGTCTCGACCAGCGCGTCGGTGTCCATGAGATCCTCGACCTCTCCGGCGACGAACTCACCGCCGCGGACGTGCAGGCCGCTGGTGTCGGCCCTCGCTGTCCCCGCCTTCGTCCGCAATGGGCACAGGAAGCCCTGCACGATCAGCTCGCGGACGCCGACCTCGTAGCAGACCTCATTGAGGATGTTGTCGGGCGAGCAGATGGTGCCGGTCTTCATGCGGAACGGCGTGGCGGTGAGGCCGATCACGCGCGCGTGCGGGTTGACGGCCTTCGCGTCGGCCAGGAACTGGCGGTACATCCCCTCGCCGTCGGGTGGAATGAGATGCGCCTCGTCCACGATGACAAGGTCCACCGGCCCCAGGTCGCAGGCGCGCTGGTAGATGGACTGGATGCCGGCGATCGTGACGGCGTAGTTGAGGTCTTTGCGCTTGAGCCCCGCCGAGTAGATGCCCACGGGCACGTCCGGCGCGATCGCCCGCAGCTTGTCCGCGGCCTGCTCGAGCAGTTCCTTGACGTGCGCCAGAATCACGACCCGCCCGGACCACAGGTTTACTGCGTCGCGGCAGATGGTGGCGATCACCGGCGTCTTGCCCCCGCCGGTGGGGATCACCACGCACGGGTTGTCGTCGCGCTCGCGCAGGTGCTCGTAGACGGCGCTCACCGCCTCATGCTGGTAGGGTCGCAGTTCCATCGAGTTCAGAGATCTCCACGAGCACCCGGCCGCGTTCAACTTCGAGCCGATCGATCTGCGAGTCGTCGCGGTACGCACCGGCATGCGCGAGCGAATCGAGAAGTGCCTTTTGCACGTTGTCGAGATCACGCCGTCGATGATCCGACGGGCACACGGTCACGCGCACACTCAGCCGCCCCGCCATCGGCCGCCCGCGCATCGCCGCGAGGGCGGCGCACACGTCCTTGCGGTAGCGCCGGCCCTCGCGGCTGATGACGTTCCTTGCGCCGACCCGCCTCCAGATGTGGTTCACGCTGGGCGGGTACGGGAGTTCCAGGACGCGGCTATCAGGGGTCAGCGTTTCCACGGGGGCGGGCTCCCCGCGGCGCCGGCCGCCGAGGGACGCGCGGTGGCGGGCGCGCCCTTCCGCTCGTACCCCTTGATGACGTTGGTGATGTCACCAGTGTCCTGCCGCTTCTTGCAGCTGACCTTGATGACCAGGGGGATGTTGTGCAGTTCGACCGAGTCTTTCGGGGCCATGACGCCCACGGCTCGGCAGATCGCCGACAGCTCGGCGCGGGCGATCTTCACCGTCGTCGCGTTGGCGTTCTCCAGGTTGAGCCGCGCCCACACGAGCCGGCCCTTGTGCTCCCCCTCGAGGATCTGGAATGTGAGCTGCAGGTACTTGCCGCCGCCGGCCTTCGTCGGCTTCAACTCCGACTCGGTGATGACGGCGAGGTAGTTGCCGGCGGGGATCGGGTCGAACCCCACGGCGGGGTCGACATCCTGCGCGTTGAATCCATTCAGGTTCGCCATTGCTGGTGCTCCTTCGGTCGGGTGACGTGCGGGATCAGGCGGACGTGCTCGGGGTCTCCTCGGCGGGCGCAGCGGTCTCGTCCGGTGCGTCGGCGAGGGGGTTCTCCCCACGTACGAATGCGGCATAGATGCGATGATCGAGGGGGAACTCGTCGGGCAGCCCGAGGCGGTTCTTGGCGACGTGCGCGGGTCGCTCGGTCGTGCGGATGATCCGTTCGCCCGTGCTGATTCCCTGGTGCTTGGCCTTGTTGAACGCCTCGTCGATCTTGCGGGTGTGCACCTTGTATGTGGCGAAGAGGACCTCGTCGCACCACTCTTGGATCAGCGCCGAGGCCAGCTTGTGCAGGCGCGGCGAGTACCGGTCGTACGGCTCGGTCTCCGGGTTGGCGAACTTCTCGATCTTCGCGTGCGCGATCAGGACGACCGCCATGCCGCGGTCGTTGCGGAGCGCATCCAGGCCCGCGAGCACCTCGCGCCACGGGTCCAGCATGAACTTGTAGCCCTTGGCGTATCCGATCTTCTCGATGTTCGGCACGCCCTCCTTCTCGCAGACCTCGGTCTCGATCAGGCGCTCAAGCCAGTCCAGGCTGTCGATGACGACCGTTCGGTAGTCGTGCTCGCCCGTGTAGAGTTCCGAGAGCGCCGCGAGCACGTGGTCCAGGCGCGTGGCCAACGGGAAGCGATCGCACTCGATGTTGGCCAGGCCGTCCTCGGTCTGGATGAAGATGGGCCGTTCGGCCATCGCGCCGAACGTGGACTTTCCGATGCCGTGAACGCCGTAGAGCATCACGCGCCGGGGCTTGGGGTCGCGACCGCTCTGGATCTGCTGAATCAACGTCATGCGTCCTCCCTGCTCGATGTGGTGGTTCAGGTTCTGGGGTCAGGTCTCGCGGACAAGCTCGTCCCTGCCCGGCCGCACGAGCGGAAGGGCAGAAGGCGGAGGGGTGCTGGTCGCGCTCACCCAGCAGCCTCGCAGGCGCGCTTCGCCGTCGGGGGGCGCTTCGGGACGGGGCCATCGGCGCGGACCACGCCGAACGTGTCGTCCCCGAACTCGTGTGTGCAGAAGCCGATGAAGACGCGGGCCACCGCGCGGCCCGTCTCGGCGCTCGCGTCGATGACGACTACGCGCTCGTCTTTGTCGATCGCGTACCCAACATCGAGGCGCACGGCCGCGTCGCCGTACAGGCATCCGACGGCGAGGATCGCCAGGAGCAGCGTCTCCTCGACGGACTCCATATCGGCGGGGATCTTGAACGCGAGCCGGTACACGGTCCGGCCCGCACGGGCGTTGCCAGTGCTCATGGGTGCTCTCCTTGGGCCATCTACGCGAAGCGATCGAGAAGTGGCGGAGTGGCGGAGTGTCAGAAGTACTCCTCCAGGCCCGCGTCCCGGAAGACCTCGCGGATCCTGGCCACGGCGTCGCGGAGGGTGCTCCGCGGCACGCCCATCTGCCTGGCCGCGGGCGTGATCGCCTCGCGCATGAGTTGGTCGCAGATCTCACGCTGCTTGGGCGTCAGTCTGTCGAGCGCAACCCGCAGGTCCACGCGCAGCTCGATCATGCGTCGCGATCCCTCGCCTGACGACGAGTGATCGACGAGGCGGTCGTCACTCGCGTGGATCGGCTCGGTTGTGGCGCGTCGCTTTTGCGAGTTCCGCTCGCGCAGCAGCGAGACGAGGCGAGTGTTGACGACCTGGTTGATGAACGCCTCGGGCGGGCCGCGGTCGGGGTCGAAGCTCGGCCAGGCCGCGAGCAGCTGCGTGATGACGGCGCTGGCGATGTCCTCTGCGTCGGCGCGGCGGATGACGCCTCGCTCGCGGAGCCTCTTGACCTCGGTGCGGATGATGACGTTGGCGAAGGCGAGATGCTTGGGGTCGATCTTCATCGGATGGTTCTTTCAGGGCGCAGCCACAGCGCCGAGGCGTGAGGCCGCGTTGGGTGCTCATTCGTGGTGGTGTCGTTGCGAGGGGGGTGAGGCCGGTACCGCGCTGGCGGAATGCGCCAAAGCTGCAACGACCAGGCTGCGGCGGCTATCGATCAGGAGGTTGTGCGCATCTGGACCTCGTCCTTTGCCCGTGGAGGCATTGAGTCCAGAAGCGAGGCCCGGCGCGGCTCTTCTGGACAGGACCGGAATGTTGAGGAGGTGCGCCGAGCAGCCTCTCCACGAGGGAAGGGGCTACAACTCGCGTGGCGCGGGCGCCACGCGAAAAGTGGCGCGCGTTACGCCGTCGTCCATTCCACGCCAGGGGGAGGCCTGTAGGAGGGCGTCCTCCCCTTCTGAATGCATGCCGTCAGGTGAGCCGCGAAGGGTTTGTCGAATTCGTCGATCTCCGCGATGACTCGCTTGATCGCCATGAAGAACGACTTCCGGTGGCGTTCGCGGTCATCGTTGAGACGCTTGGGTTTCCCCTTCAGCCCTGCTTCCTTCATCGAGGACAAGAGCTGCCTCTGCTCCTCGCGCAGCTGCGCAGCTTCACCTTCGCGGCTATGACGCTCCGCGTCGGCGATCCGCTGGCCGAACTCCTGGTACTCCGCCCAGATGGCGTGTTTGGCCTTGTCGTCCAGAATCGGGTCGCCGGGATCGAACTGGTATTCCTGCGGCGCCTTCGCCACCTCGAGAACAAGGCTCGCCACCGAGAACTCCCGGCCCGGTGACGAGAGCAATACGTGCAGGTATGACGCCCCCTTGCTGGGCAGCAGCGTGCGGAGCTTCTTGCCCTCGAAGCGGTACTCCCACGCCGCACCGGTGCGACGCAGCACGTACTGCCCCGCGTCGTCCAGATCGTCGCGCTTCTCTGGCGCGGTGCTAACCATGCCTTCGGCAGGGACGCTGAGGTCATGGACCATCTGCAATAGGCTGTTCGCCGGAAGCGTTCGGTTGAGGACGTGTTCGCGGTGCGTGCCCAGCGCGCCAGCGAGCACCTCGCTTACCTCGCGCCCGTGGCGACGATAGAGGTCGAAGATGCGCTTGATGTTGTCGTCCACGGTCCCGGGCAGCTGTCGTGCGACGCGGAAGATGCCCCCAAAATGCTCCTTGAAATCCGCTTGCGACATCTGGCCCACCATGCGCATCGTCTCGACCCAGCAGGCGATGAGGCGGCGGTCTTCATCCATCGGCCGAGGCGACAGCAGTAGGTCGACCTTGTAGCGATCGGCGGGATCAAACGCCTCCGCGCCCGTGCTCAGCACCGCGAAGCGGCGATCAATGCACTGCGTGCATGCCCCGCAGTGGGTCTTCTGCCGAGTCCACGTCCACGAGTGAGTGCAGCTGGTCGATGCCTCGATGAGATTGCCGCACTGGGCGTCCACGATGGAGCGAACTACATCGCTCTTGGTCTTCCAAAGGAATCCGTTCTCAACGGTAAACCGATCACACCGTTTCCGGCCCGCCAACAAGGTGAACAATCGGCTGAAGCCGTTCAGGACGAACGGGTGCGTGGTGCGGGTGGCGCGGCCGCCCACGACGTCGGCGGAGATCGGCAGGTTGATGCTGACGACTCCGTTCTCGTAGAAGCGGATGCCGGGGAGACCTGCCATCTGCGCGACCGCAGCGGCCAGGCTCGCATAGAGGAACGAACGGCTGCGCTGGGTGTACTCCTTGCTCAGGTGCTTCTTCTTGTTGACCCCAACGGTCACATGGAGGGGGGTCGGACCGCTGGCCTTCTCGTCCAGCTGCTTTCTCAGCAGTTGCTGCCGCGGCCGGAACTTCTTCGATGGCTCGTGCGTCAGCAGACAAATCGGATCGCTCCCCCGGACGACTTCTTCAACGGCGCCGGCCAGAGAATCCAGACCGCCCGAGAAGAGAACTACCCGCTTCGGGATGTCCTTGGACGCTCCCTTGGCGAATGGGAAGTACTTCTCAGGCGACGGCGCGTTCTTGTAGTGGTGAAAGCGGAACTCGTACTCGTCATCCGACAGGAAGCTCAACGTCTGGGTGAGTTCATGGGCAACGTCGTTCGAGCGCCATAGATCAAGGCAGCGAACGGGCACATCGAACACGAGGCGCCGGCGCCACTGGTCGTTCATGTCATCGAGCTTGTAGCTGCCACGTTTGACGGCTTGGTCTGCCACATAGACGTAGGTGGCAATCTCAATCAAATCGAGGAAGGCGTCGGGGATGTTGGCGACGAGACTCTTGGTGAGCTCCGCGACGCTGAGCCTCGCATTCCAATGCGATCCGTGTAGGTGTAGACGCAGCGCCTCCCGATCGCCAAGACGGGCATCAGAGATGTGGAGGCCACCGCAGATGATGTGCCGCGAGTTCGTCATCGTTTACAGACCCGCCCGTAGTTCCGAATTGAGCTTCTGAAATGCACCGAACGCGTACTTGCCCGCCTCCTCGCGAGTGAGGCCCTTTCCCGGCCTCTGGACCTGCGAGTACCAATCACCTGAGAACTTCTCCACGATCTTGGCGGCTTCGAATGTATGGGTCCGCAAGGCGTCTCTGTACGCTCCGGCCGCGGCGAGCGTCGGAAACCGATTGCTCGCGCCGGTGACGCTTGCCATCGCCGGACCAAGGAAATAGTTGAGGACGTGGTTGGCGACGCCGCCGATGAACCGGCGCGCGAACCCTGCGAACTGATTCGGGGAGTGGGTCGCGGCGAGTGCCCCCTGAACATCCTCGGGTCTCGCGGTGTCGTAGAGCAGCCCCATGCTCTCTCGCAGGTGGGAGCTGAGCGCCTCCGCGGCGACGGTCTGGGCGATTTCGCCTAGGTCCGTTCGGCCCTTCGTGTTGGGTACTTTGCGATCGATCGACTCGACGACGGCCGCGATCAGCTCGTTCGCTGTCGGCTTCCCTTGAACCATGATCCCCTGCTCTCGGAGCGCCTTCACGAAGTCCTTGGACTTCGCCGCGATCGGAAGCTGCATGAGCGTGTGGACGGTCTCGACCACGGCCTTGTCGTTGGCGGCGAGATTGAAGTGCCGCTCCGCGAGCTGGATCACCGCTTGGGCGATCTGATGCGCCTCGGCACCGCCGGCGAGCAGGGCGACGACCTGCTGATACCTCCGGGTTCTCTTCAGTTGGCCGAGAAGCGTGTGACCCATACCGCCGCCAATCCGTGGCCGGCTGCACCTGGCCCATCACACAAGTGGGGGCTAACAACCGCCATACACCCCTACTGCATGGGTAGGGAATGACGATTCTATAGGGATCAGCCCGAGTTCAGTTAGTCAGGCGTTGAGCTTCGACCAAGCGGCCCGTTGGCGCGCCCAGTCGGCCTGGGCCGCCACCGCCCGAACCTCCCGCTCCGACACCGCCTCCCGGTCCCCCTTCACCCGCGGATGGAACAGGATCGCCTCCTGGATGTCCGGGGCCAGGTTCAAGAGGTTGGTGATCTGGCTCAGCCGGGCGCGGGTGACCTGGCCCATCTCCGCGATCTCGGAGAAATCGGCCACCTCGCCGCACCGGACCAACTCGTCGAAGCGGATCGCCAACGCCATCAGGCGTGAGATCCGCGGCACCCGGGTCGTGCCCACGTCAACGGGCTCGGGCTCCTCGCCCGCGTTGAGCACGCGCATGCCGCTGCGGCCCGTCGTGAAGTGGACCTTGAAGTCGAGGGTGACGCCTTCACTCATGCCGCCACCTCCTCGGGCGCCCGCCGGCCGATTGAACGGAGCCCCAGCGGGTGGAACGTGATCGACACCGACCCCTTCGTCGCGTCGTAGTCCACACGCTGGACCAGCATCCGCATCAGGCGAGCCCGTTCCTTGGGGGACAGGCTGGCCCAGACGCCGTCGAAATCGCCCAGCGCCGCATCGACCTCGTCCTTCGTGATCTCACCCGCGTCGATGTCCTCGATCTGCCCTCGCAGTGCCTTGGCCTGCTCCTCGGCGGCCCGGACCTTCTCGTGGACGTCCGCCAGCCGCGCCGCGGCCTGAGCGCTCGTGGCCGCCTCGCCCGCCGTGCGGGCAAGATCCGCGTTGAGCCGGGCCAGCTCCCGCTCGACGCCGCACAGTTCGCCCTCCGCGGCGACCCGCTGGATCTCCATCTGCTCGCGGCACTTGGCCAGCGTGAGCGAGAGCATCGCCGGGTCCTGTCCGACGCATCGGATCCGATCGACCACGAACGCCTCGATCTGCTCCGCTGGCAGCGACCGGCACGGGCACGCGTCCCAGCCCTGCTTTTGCGCCTTGTAGCAGACGTAGTACCGATACACACGCTTGCCGTTCTTGCAGGTCGTGGTGTGGCCCATCGCCATGCCACACGGGCCGCAGTGGATGAGGCCCTTGAGCAGCGCGCCGTACTTGTTCCGCACGAGCATGCCGCCGCTCCGTCCGTTCGAGCGGAGCAGCTCGTGGACCTTCGTCCACAGTTCGTCGGGAACGATCGCCTCGTGCTCGCCGGGGTACGTCTCCGTCTTGTACCGGACGCGCCCCCGGTAGAGCACGTTGGAGAGGACCTTCAGCACGGTCGCCTTGTCCCACTCGCGCCCGCCGTAGGTCTTGCCCTTACGGGTTTGCACGACCTTGGTCCGCACGCTGCGCCCGTTCAGCTCGCGAGCCACATCCAGGAGAGAGCGCCGCTCCAGGTACATCCGGAAGATCTCGCAGACGAGGTCCCCCTCGCCGCGGTTGACCACGAGCTTCTTCGTGGTCGGGGCCACGTCGTACCCGAGCACAGATCGACCGCCGGACCACTTCCCCTTCCGCCGCGCCGCCGCGATCTTGTCCCGCGTGCGCTCCGAGATGATCTCCCGCTCGAACTGCGCAAACGACAGCAGGATGTTCAGCGTCAGCCGCCCCATCGATTGCGTCGTGTTGAACTGCTGAGTGACCGAGACGAAGGAGATCTTCTTCCGCTCGAAGGTCTCCATCATCCGCGCGAAGTCCATCAGGGAGCGGCTCAGGCGGTCCACCTTGTAGACCACCACGCAGTCCACCTTGCCCGCCTCGATGTCGGCCATCAACCGCTTCACTGCGGGGCGCTCCATGTTCCCGCCGGTGAAGCCGCCGTCGTCGTAACGATCGGGCAAGGCGACCCATCCCTCGCCCTTCTGGCTGGCGATGTAGGCCTCGGCGCTCTCGCGCTGTGCGTCGAGCGTGTTGAACTCCTGCTCGAGCCCCTCCTCCGTGCTCTTGCGTGTATAGATCGCACACCGCACGGCCGGTGCTGCGTTGAGCGGGGTTCGCTTCCTCATGCTCGTACCTCCGATCGCTTCTTGCCGCGGGCCGACGGCAGGCCGAAGAAGCTCACTCCGTTCCAGTGTGCTCCGGTCACCTTCCTGGCGATGGCCGTGAGCGAGCGGTAGACCTCACCGTCGTACTCGAACCCCCGCGGCAGCACCTTCACGACGATCGCCTCGCCCTTGTACTCTCGTCGCACCACGGTTCCCGGCCTCGGAAACGACGCCGACCGACCGCCCTCGAACGCGGCGGTGACCACGGGGCCTGGCCCGGGCTCGGGCGCCTTCGGGGCCGTGAGCCGGATCTCGGCGTCGTCGACCAGTTCGAGCGCCCGACGGCGAGCCCGCTCCGAGAGCCCGCCCTCGCGGAGCGCCTGCATCCGCCAGACGATCCGCTTGATCAGGTACCGCTTGTGGTTGACCCGGGTCGGCTCGCCGAAGACCTCGGCGTAGCGCTGCTTCAGTTGCGGGACTGTCAGCTGCCCCAGAGCCTTGACCGTCGTACCAACGTCATCGTGCATGGGAACTCTCCAGTTCGCGGGCCGTCAATCGCCCCCGTGGGGGTGGACCATCAGGGCGAACCGGTTCGGACAGTTCAAGTCCATCCCGCTCACTTTCTGCCGGCGGCGAAAACTCGCCCATGCGGCGTGCGTCGTCGCGGCGCCGCCGGACACCCGCGGCCAGGAGTTCAGCGATGATGTGCAGCCGCTCGGCCGGCGCGAGGTCATCGCGCTCGACCATGTCGTCGTGGTCGATCGTCATGCGTGCGTCCGTGCGGATGCCCGCGTGATGCGGGCCCGGCGATGGTGCGTTGCGCCCGCCCGCCTCAGCGGGCCGTCAAACACCATCTACGCGAACGGTTCCGATCGTGGCGGAAGTAGGCCGATCGGAACCTCGGCGTCTCGGGGAGGCACGCGGCGGGTTCCAGCCGGGTCCTACCGGACACCGCCAACAATGTCCACTTCGTTCAGCCGCGCGGGCGCGGCATTTGGCCGTAGGCTACCGGTCATGAGCTCTGATCGACCCCAGTCGGTACTGCCGATGAGCGGCCAGATCGTCGGGATGATCGTCAAGGCGCTCCGCCTCAACGATGCCGACATCGGCGGACCCGCCAGCGCGGTTCTCAACGCCACCACCGACAAGACGGCCCAGCGCTATTTCGGTGGCATTCGCGTCGACCACGAGACGGCAGATTCGCTTTGCCGCCAGTTCGGCAAGGCGCTCTTCCACTCCCGACTCCTCGGAGACTTCGAAGGGACCGTGGAAGCGGAAGACGGCCCCATCGGATGGGAGGAGGTGTTCGAGCGCGCCGTTTCGTTCATGGGCATGGCCTGGGACTACGAGTTCTGGCAATCCGCCGCGATGTTCCCGAGAGCTGACAAGCGGCTCGCCACCTTGATCTTCGCTCGGCACGTCATCATCGAGCTGGCACTGCGGCACGCTTGCCTGGTGCTTATGGGAAAGACCGCCGCTCCTGGAGAGGATTGTCCTTGGTGGGCGACCAATAGGGGGCTTGGCACACTCCTGAAGTCGATCAAGGAGGCCTGCTCACCTGCATTGAGCGGCTCCGCCATCGCATCAACCCTCCATGCGGACGACTCCACTGTTGACCGGTGGCTTGGCGGTAAAGAGATACCGAATCTCATACACACGGATGGGCTAGCAAGGCTGTTCGCATCGCGGCTGCTGGATGGGGACGAGGAGCGACTCCTCAGGCAGCTTCGAGGTGCCGTTGGTGTCGCATCGCTTGTGAATGGACTACGGCACATCGTCGGACAGCCTGCCGTCGCTCGATTGGGCGAGATGCACGTTCGTTTCGTCAGATGGACGATCGAGATGGCGGCGGATGACGCCGCCACAGATCCTTGGGCGCTGTCGTTGTTTGCCGGGATCATGGTCGCGGGGACGGCGCATCCGTCCAACGGCCCCGTACTCCTCGAATGGGCGGAGAGGGTGCGCGAGATCCCCTGGATGGATGACATCCTCAAGTCCCATCCAGTCGATCGGGCGACCCGAATAAAGGAGTGCCTTCGCGTTGTCGGCGAAGCGGAGAAGCGGCGAGCCGATCTCGAAGAAGTCATGCCCAATCAAACGCCCGAAGTCCGGGAGATGATCTCCGAGATCGCCGCTTGGCACGCCGTCGCTACCCCCATGCTGACGCCTGAGCAGATAGCCAAGATTCAGTCCGGGGAGCACAAGGTCTATCGGATTCCCGCTCGAAACCCTGCCCACGCGGCTGAGAATCGGATGCAGCAAGCCGACCAGGCGAGTGCGAACAAGGACTTCGATGCGGCCTGTCTGCATGCCGCGCGTGCCGTACATCTTCAACCCGACAGAGCAGACTACCGGTTCTTCTTCGGTTGCTTTCTCTGGCAAGCGCATCGTTGGTCGGAGGCGCATGAACAACTTCAGAAGTCGTGCGAACTTCGGCCTGACTGGGACCGTCCCTTCGTCGAAATTGCGATTGCCTACTTCAATCGAGGCTTGGCGGATAGTGCGCTGCACCATCTCGAGTCGGGCCCGGAAGCGATGCGTGAGTCATCGGCGTGGTATCAGTTCATCCTCGGCAAACTCTACTGGATGCGCAAGGACTATGGGCAGGCCTTGAAATGGCTGGAGTCGTCCACAACGCTGGACCCCAACTCTGGCGACCCGTTTGATCTCGCTGCTGATTCCGCGTTTCGCCTCGGTCAGCACGCGAAGGGAAAGAAGCTCGCCAAGGAGGCGAAACATCGGGGGGCCTTCGAATCCTTCAAGCGGTGGCAGAACGGGGTGTACGGGCCCGCCTGATCTCCCCGAGACCCCTCTTTGTCCAATCTGTGCCGCCGACGGACGGACGATCAGCGGCGACACTGGAGGTGCACATCAACAGCGGGTCGGGTGTTCAGCCTGCGTCGGGCACGAACCCCCGGCCCCATCGCCAGAAAGGGCACAAGATGGGCAAGTCCAGTGGAAGCGGCGGCGGCAAGGGCTCCGGCGGCGGGAACAAGGGCGGCGGCGGGCGTCCGCCAAATGGGCCGAGCACCACCGGCAACAAGTCCGGCGGTGGTCGCGGCAACAACCCGCCCGGGAGGTAGGGCCTAGCACGGCCTCGGCGCTTAACGCGCCGGGGTCGGTTTGCACCAACACGTCGAGTGGGCGTCGGGGCCTAGTACGGGGCGGCGGCTTCGATCTCACTGGCCAGTGCCTTCAGCCGGGTCGCCAACGCCGTGAGGCGACCTTGGCGCTTCAACCACGCGCCTGCCGCGGCGAGGCGTTGAAAACCGACGGACTCCTTGGCTTTCGTGCGCGACTGCTCGCTGTCGTGCGCAGCAAAGTTGCGCAACGCGATCAACTGGTCTAGTGGTTGGCGGTACGCCTGCTTCCGAACGATTGTCAGCAGCCAATGACCATCGCCCAGCAGCTTCTTCATGTCCTTGATGAGCCCGTCCCGACCACGGAAATCGAAATAGCCACCGCCCGTGACGATGTACTCGCACACGGGGTGGGCGAGGTGCACAGGAAATCTGATCCCAAGCGTTCCCGAGAGCACACTGCTGTCGTTATTGATTGCGCCCGCAATCGCATTCAGCATCAGGCCCTCGAATTCACGGAACAACCGAATGATGGCGTATTCGTGAATCCAGGTGACGTCCTGATCCGTTTGATCCTCGCTTGCTCTCGCCGCGAATGCGACAACCTCGTCCACCGTCTCTTGGAAGCTCGCAGCATGGTCCCGAAGGCTCGTCTTCCGCATGACGGAGGATACCGTGGACGTGATCGTCACGGTCTCTCCGTTTCGCGCCGCGTGGATTGGTGCCCACCCGCGACCGTAACCCCGCGTCAAATCGGCGCGGGCGTCAACCGAGAGTCGGAGAGAGTTTGAGAGGATCGACCGAGAGGCCGACCGGAACGGCGGGGGTTCTCACCGCCCGCCCGACGCACTCACCCCAACCGAGAGCGCGGCGATCGGCGGCCAACCGCGATCTGGCCCGGAATCTCCGGGATTCCCGGCGATCGCCCGGGCGGCCGGATTCTGGCCGGGCCGTCAAGCAAAACCGCCACGGATCCCCGTAGCGGCTCAAAGCTCCCCGA
>Ga0232062_1181056_pt1 | contig 18695 bp, 20 predicted proteins | sample LAC_MetaT_6_FD_165031 | JGI IMG/M metagenome (GOLD analysis project Ga0232062, IMG submission 165031) | Metatranscriptome of anaerobic ammonium oxidizing microbial communities from anammox membrane bioreactor (MBR) in UC Berkley... | ecosystem: Engineered > Bioreactor > Anaerobic > Unclassified ...
TGTGTTTCTGAGCCTGGACCACCGTGCCAAAAATCTCCATCTACTTCAATAATTATAGGTTTGTCTTTAATTTTAAAATCATATGATTTACAAATACCATCTTGATTAATAAAAAATTGAAAATGGTATTTAATATTATTTTTATCTAATAAATCAGCTACCAACTTCTCAGTTTTATTCATTTTTTTATGAGAAAATATTTTTTTAATTGCTTCAGGAGAATGGGTTTTCCCATACATTGGATTTTTTTCACCTATACCACACCCTCGCTTTTTACGTGTTTTAGCAATATTTTGTTTGTGTTCATTCGTTAATATTTTACCATTTAACCAAGGAGAACCCTGTTTTTTTCTAGTTCTAGATATTTTTCTTTTTTCTTCTTCTGTAAAAGTATGACCTTTTCTACCAGTATAAAGTTGTCTTTTATGTTCTCCCTCACATTTTCTAGAACAGGTCGTTTTCTGCGGAGTAAGTTTTCCACAAATTAAACAAGGATGCCAATTAGGAAATTGTTCTGGATATTCATGCAGGTAATCTTCAAAACTAATGTTATGTATTTTTAGGTGTTGGGACAAACCTTTAACTGATATTTCTCTATCGCACATTTTACATTTTATTTTCATAAAAAATCCTCTACATTTAATAATAAATATAGAGGATTAATATTTTCTTCACATAATCTAATAACACCTTAATAAATACTTGTTAGAAATCCAGTCTGCATTTAAAAAGGGCTTCTTTATCAAATCCTTTTTCTATTGGTTTGCTTAATTTTGCAACTGCCAATAATTCGTTGTTTTCATTATATAATCCAACAGTTGTAATAAATGTTTTAGGTGTATCATAGAAACTTGGTTCTATAATTGTTCCATCTGATGCAGAATAAAATGTTGGATTTGTACTATAGTTATATTGAAGATTTTTAACTCTAACAAAATAATGTGTTGATGAAATTAATTCTTCACTTCTTGCTGCAAAATAAGAAGATGCAGACATGATTGAGAAAAATTGACCTGCATTGTCTTTATATGAATCATTACCAACACTATAATTAAATGTAGCAGATTGTGATACTAATGTAGGTGATAATAATATTACTCCATAATCAGGATAAACTATACCATATTCTTTTGTAGAATATGCACCGTTATCAATGCTACCACTTACAATTGCAAATGAAGATGCATTACTTAATAAAGTATCTCCTGAGTCATTACTATTATCTATAAGTTTTAATTCTGAACCATTAATACCTGTTAAATGTAATTCCCAATTACCAGCATCTAATTTTTGTTTTAAGTTTGCTCTTTTAATATTTATTGCAACAAAATCTATCATTTCTGTTGAACCACTACTTAAAGTAAATGTTGTTCTAGGATCACTTAATAATAGTGTTCTATATTGACCATAGATTGCTTTTGTTGGATAATCTCTATCAGTTGCGATTGAACCACTTCCAGAAACATGTCCATATGCAATTGAAAATTCTACTTGAGCACTTCCTGTTTCAGGAGACCCATATACATCGTGATAATATCTAGAAATAGAATTAGCAGATGGCGGTGATGCAGTTGATTGAGTATACATTGTTTGTAATATTCCAACTCCATTAGCCCATAAAGCATTAGTAATTCTATTAGGAACTCCTGTTACTATATCGTCTTGACTAAATAATGTAAAAACTGTGTTTGCCATTTAAATTTCTCCTTAATATATTATTCTGATACATTGATACCAATAGAACTATCAGAGTATACTCTAACATCGATTGCAACTGAACCTCCAGTTTCATTACCAACTATTACAAGTGTAGTTTGAAATGTAGTATTTGTATTTGGTATTCTTTTTGCTTTTAATATAAATGATTTACCAATTTTTGAAATTCCTAGAGGTGTATTATTTGTTATTGCTGCGTCTGAAGTGAATGTTCCTTCTTCTTGACCAGGTGTAATTGAAGATACAGATTGTCCAACTAATAAATCAACGTATTGTGAATTATACAATGTTGCAGTATATCCTAATGTTTCATTTAATCCATTTACTGTTGATGGTGTAATTGTTATAGATTCTCCAGGATATGTTGTAGTTGCTGCTCTTAAACGAACACTTGTAGTTCCAACTGATATCAATGGAATTTGTGCTGTTCCTTTTGGTAAAGTTATTAATTTATATTTCATAATTTTATTACCATCTGGAATTGCTTCTAACATTGGTAAATTTTCAATAGCAATCGCATAATAATCTGACCCTGATGGGTGAGATGTATCATACAATTTATAATCTATTTCATCATCAGATAGTGCAAATTTTGTTACGTTGAATTTACCTTGTGAAAATAATTCTCTTCCTCTTTTGGTAAAATTTGCATCTAATGTTATTGTTGTATTATCTAGATAAGACATTTATATCTCCTGTTTTAAATTTTATATATATAAATATTGTTTTTTTAAAAAAACTTAAATTATATTACTTGTAATAATGAAGTTCCATCATCTCTTGATATTAATCTATTAGGATTAGTATCCCAAACTTCTACTGCTGGTAATTTATCTAATGTTGTTTGTTTATTTTGAAGACAACCTACATATTTTACTCTTCTTTCCCATGTGTAAAAACCTTCATAATATTTATAATGTCTATTATTATAACCATTTTCAAATGAATATACTTGTGTTGTTGAGGTTTTTATATCACTTGAACTAGCATATATTAAATTACTTTCAAAATCTACAATAGGGTTAATTTGTTGATATACACTTCCAGAAACACCTGTATAATAATTAGAAGCAGTTATTACTGTATAAATATTATCATTTTCAAAATTAAAATCGGTTACATTTAAATTATTATTAATTGACATAGATGCGTCATAATTTAAATAACTTGCAGTTATATTATTTGTAGGAGCATCTATTGTTTTACCATAATCTAATTGTGAAAATTTAGATTTAACCTGTTTTGCTTTAGGTCTTTCTAAAATTGTAGGTTCATACATTATTCCTAATACAGTTTGACATCTAGCAGGTATAAAAGATTTTATATGATCGAATAACGATGGATCATAGTATTTAATATAATTTAAATAATCAAATGTTGATATTCTATTACTTCCTAATTTCCAATATAATCTACTTAATTGTTCTAATGAAGAATATGAACTACTATATAATTCTGCAGGGTTACCTATTAAATCTCCTGCATCTGAAATTGCAAGGGTCTTAATAATATCTTCATTTATTAAATCTGTAGGACTAAAATATATTCCTAATTTATTAGAATCTAATTGTGATATATCATATTCACCAACTTCAACTGAACGTCTAGATGAAAGTGGTCCATTTAATGTAGAATCTTCTAATCTAACTTTATTATTTGAATATCTATTTATTCCAATATTTAAAGTATGTGCAGCACTTTCATATTCAGCAGATGTAAAATTATATGGAAATTGAGTGTCATTTGACCAACCACTAAATGTTATTCCTAATGGAGTATATCCATTAGATGCAGCATTATTACCAAATGACGCAGTATGAAAACTTGTTAAATTAAGTGGGTCATCAAAAGAAAATCTTAATAATAAATCTACAAAAGAACCTGTTAATGTATTACCAATATATGATTCTGGAAATTTAACATGTGTATCAATTACTCTTTCTATTAATGGTGTTTCCCATAATCTAAATTCATCCAAAGTTCCTCTAAATGGAGTTGCAAATGTTGAACCATATCCACCAATTAATAAACTACCTGAACTTCTCCAAGCTGCATTTTGAGTAGGTGAAGTTTCTAAACTTGCACTAACTGCATATAATATTTGACCATTAGTATATTTTTTAGCATCTAAACTAAATGACTGACTTATTAAACCATCGCTTGCACTTTCTCTTTGTAAATTAACAAATGTATATTTACCATCATAAATAGGCATTTCACTAGAAGTTACTTCTGTGTATGTAGAACCATTATATAAAGTAAATTTAAATTTACCAAATGTATCGTGTGTAGGTAATATAGAAATTGACCAAGAATTAGGTACCTCTACGATCGACATAGAATTGTCAGTTTTGTAAGAACTTCCAGTTGTTGAAAATCTAAATTGAACAGTGCTTGCATATCTAGAAAATAAAGAAGATGTATGCCAAGCAAATTCTACACTTTGAGTTGCATAGAACGGTAATACATATGAAAAATTATCAAATTTATATTCGTTTATACTACTTGATATATCTAAATCTGGACCACCGAATTCTCTAACATATAAAATACTAGAAGGTATACCATAACATGTAATTAATGCTTTTAATCCACGTATTGTTCCTTTTGTTTTATACAAATATGGTAAATTATTTAATATTCTTTTCCACACTTCAGTTGTAATATTTTCATATGTGTCAAATATATTTATTGAACAATCATATGTAATATTATTTATTTGAAGTATATCGTTATTTTCTTGTGGTGTTTCTGATGAAGTTGGAGTCTGTGCAGACCCAGTATCTTCCCAAGAAAAAAATGGATATCCATTATTAAACATTATCTATTCTCCATATTGTATTAAAATCCCATCCTTCATATGACTCTGACATTTTCATTTCTGTTTGATTAGAAGCAGTTAGACCAATTGTTCCTACAGCTGTATCAAATTGATAACTACCAGATTCATAATAACAATTATTTACTAACCCACCTACATCACTATAAATAAAAGGATATATATTTGTTGTAGGAGTATTTCCTGGGTTAATAGAACTATATAAATTATAAATATTTGAATCACTAAGTGCCCATGCCATTCCCGCAATATAATTACTTGATGTTAATAAACAATTAACAACATAAGCATCTTTTATATATCCATGCATTAAATAAAATGGTGCAATAAATATTTCTTCATATGGAAATTCATCTGTATATCTAATATCACTTTTAGCAGTACAATCTTTTACATAACATTGTTCAAAAATAGCAGTTGAATCTACTATACTAAATATAGATGCGTGAAACACATCATATAAATCAACCAATCCACTTAATTCAAAATAAGATGCAGAAATTGATGATGAATATACTGTTGATTCATATGAATCTGCAAACATACCACCAACATTATATGAAATAGAATCTCCATCTTTAATGGTAATTGAACAGCTTAAATTTGTTATATGAACATTTGATATATTTCTAGCAGTACTTCTTGCACACAACGTACCAATAAATGTTAACCCATTTGTACTATGACTATCAAATGTAATATTAACAGTATCTATATTTAAATTTTTAACATATGCAGATTCTGTTGATACTATATTTAAATCTCCAAATAATCCAGCATAATCATAAAATACAAAAGGACCTGTTCCTACTATTGAGTCTGGTGTTAGTGTTAAATTACTAATTGTTTTATTATTTCCATCTAATGAACCAACCCAAGCTGCTCTTGCTTCGTTTGTTAAAGTTATCCACGGCGAATATGCACTTAAATCTAAGTCATTCATTAATATATAATGATGATAATCCCCAGATGCTGTAGTTTCAAATAAATCTTCAACTGTATATATTTGATATGGGTCTATTAAAGTTCCACTTCCAGATGCAAATGCCATTTTTTCTCCTATAAACTACTTGTATATGATGAACTTGGAATACATTCAACTAAACCTTTAACAACAAAACCGCTTCTTAAATCAAAACCATAATGATTAATAACAGGAACTATTAATTCTTTAGGAATTCCTTTGTGTATGCAATTTTCTCTTTCATTAATAGATGTCATCTTATTAATATAATTATAGTTAATATCAAATATTTGACCAATCATTTGAATAAATTTAGTATAATCAGAATTTTGATTATTTAGTTGTATACTAACTGGTATAGTATTTGTTAATATATTAGGATTTAAATTATCATAAAGTGATGCTGATTCTATTATAGAATTATACCAACTAGTCACATTACTTGAAGTATATGAATATAATAAATACGGTTTTGTAGATGTATACTTTGGCCAAGTATAATCTGGAAATATTCCTAATGAACTACTTTCATATGACCCACTTTGATAATACATAAATTTTTCAAAATTATCAAATGTATTTACTATACTATCTTTTTGGTGTTTATAATATGATATACTAGATGAAATTTCAAATGTATCATTACTTGCAGACCCAATTGAACCTGTAGATAACAGTGTTATTTTAGAATTAAAAAATTCTATTTTAGATATTTTATATTTGAAATTTTTAATTCTAGATTCTGCGGAACTAAAATGAACAAAATTATTAAAATCTCTATAATCTATATTTAAATCAATTCCTTCTATAATACTAGAACTTAAATACATTCTAACTATTTCGTCTTGTTTGTAATCAAGTGTTGTAGTTAATGTTTCAAAACTTTCTAATGGAGTTGTTCTATATGTAATTCCTGCATGTTTATAATTTATGTTTGGTCCTCTTAACTTATTTAAGTTATCATCACTTTGTAAAATTTCAGTATGTAATGTTATTGTATCTTCATATGAATCAATTAATTTTTGAACAATTGTAAAATCATCAAGTAAATTAATTTCATCTAATAAAGGAGTGTATAATTTTAAATAAAGTGAATCATTTTGAAAAAGTTTATTTATTATTAAAAAATTTCTATCATTATTAAAAAATAAATAATATGAAAGAGTATTTACATTTTTAGTTTTAAATCTATCCAAACTGTCAAATAAAGATCTATCATATGTGTTAACAATTTCAACCTCAGTTCTAGAAGGAGATATATTTTTTAAATTTAAAAATGTTTCATTTAAATAATTTCCAACTATTCTTTTAAAGAAATTATATTTTATTTTATATATTCCATTTGAAAAACCTAAATTTCTTAAATGCATTCCTGGATTCACTAATAATTTATCATTATTAATAAATACACTGTCATTTAATACAGATATAATTGGTATTATTGATTGATTTAATAAATCATCATCTAAATTATATACTAAAAATTCTATAAAAACTGAGTCAATGTTTGGTTCATCTACAAAATCAGATAAACTTCCACTTATATTAAGAGGGATAATATTTTGTAATTCTTTTATACTCATTTATTTTCCTGTTATGGAATTCTACTATTGTTTAATATTTACTATTGTTTAATATTATTTCTACTTTTGTTGTATTTTTTTCTAAAATAGGAACAGTTAAATTATTAATATTATTTACATCATATTCTCTTTTTATTTCTGAACCTACGGTAACTCTTAATGCTTTAATTTCTGTTGTTAAAAATGTTTTATTAAATCTAATCGTAGTATTTGCCGGTGGTTGAGAATATAACTTATCAAATATATTATTTTGAGAATATTTAAATACATTTATACCATATTTATTATAACTTAAATTATTAGGATCACTAGTTATTATATCTAATGCTAATAATTTTATTTCATCTGGTTGTAATTGACCATTTATTACTAATCTAATTTTTCCAAAACTAGAAGTAGGTTCAGAACCACCTTGACAATTTTGTAATTCAAGTTTAAGCTGTTCAATTTCTTGTCTTAAAGAAGAAGTAATAGAATGTAATTCTGCAATTTTAGCATTTAATAATTGTGTATTTGTATTATCATAATTTTCAAATACTTGTTGTAAATAATTACCATTAAAATCTAAACTATAACTAACAATAGTTTCGTGTATAGTAGTTGGTATATTATTTTCTAATGACATACTAGCATCAACATAAAATGTTTTTCTATTAACTAGTTCTGTAGTGCCAGTTAATATATCATTAAATGGTATAAACCAAATATATTTTAATGCACCTAAATCATTAGAAACTTCTTCATTAGATTGATATTTTTCTAAAAGATCATTGGTAATATCAAGTGCAATATCTTTAACTGATTCAACAGTTGTAACCAATGCTGTATTTTCTGATTTTGCAATATCTAATTCTGTATTAAATAAACTTTCAGAAGATATAATATCATTTTCTAAATTTAATATTCTTTCTAATAAATAATCATAATCAGACTGACTAATTAATAATTGACCAGCAGGTATTTCACCGGTAGATAAATTACTATTTGCTGTTAATTCTGTAAATTCTATATTTATTATATTTTTAAGAGACTCAGTAGTTTGATAATAATAACTAGAACTTAATTCTACGAATTGACTTTGATCATTTATTGGAATTTCTGAACTTGTAATTGATAATAAACTACCATTTTTATCCCTAACAGGAACTAGTGATGACGAAATCATCAAATATGTTTGATTATTTATTATTGCCATTATCTAACTACCTTAAATGGTGTATTAATTTCGTATATATTTTCTAAAGACCCAGATGTTACTTTTATTCTTAATAAATAATATCTTTCAGATTGTAATCCATCACACCACAAATTAATATAATTTCCAGTTAAATCACAACTAACCTTAGTAGAACCAGTATCAAATGGTATAATAGTTTCTAAAGAATTAGCATCTATAATAGAATAATATGTAGTTTCTGGTAAATATCTATAACTATTAAATCTTTCAAAAGAAGAATCAGAATATGATCTAGATGGAAACATTTCTCTAGCACCTATAAATATTTTTGTTCTTTCTCTATTATTATATTCAGGTTTTAAATTTCTAGCATATATAAATAAATCATTTATATCAGTCTGAATTAAAGATCCTGTAGTAAAACTAGAATCATCCCATGCTACTTCTAAAGATGGATAATATTGTGTATGTGTATCTTTAGAATAAAATTGCATAAACCCATATGATTTATTATCTGTTTCTTCTTCATCTGATCTTTTTACAATTAATCCATAATTACTATATGAACTACTTAACCAAGAATTAACTATATCGTTTATATTAACTCTTAAATCTGATAATTCATATGTGTATAACCCCGTTTCTTGAAATGTGTTTTCAATGTTTAATAATGAAGATGAAATAGATGATGTTAAATAATCACCACCATAATTTGTCCAATATGTTAAAGTTTCAGCATCACTTGCAGACCAAGTCGCACCAATATTTCTATTTATATCATCATAAAATTTTCCAGTTCCTTCTATCCACGAAGAACTCATAGGATGAATATATAATACAGATTCTTCTTCTTGACCTTCAACTCTACACAAATGTAAATTTAAATAAAAATTTGGGTTTTTAATAATATCAGAACCAATCATAGAAAAAATATTATTTAAATCAAATTGTAATAAAATTCTAGAATTAACAGATGAACTAACATAATTACTAGAAGATATTATTGTTTTATATATTTCTAATATTTCATCTTTTCCAGTATTTTTATCTGGGTATAAATTGTATATCGTTGTATCTTTTTTTGCTGGTATAAAATAATGCATTTTTTATCCTTTTACAATAATTGTTTCTTATTAACCAAAATATTTATCTTCTAATTTATCTATTTGTTTTTGAATCGTTTTTTTATCTAATTTTAACCCAAATTCTGAATTTAATTCTTGTATATTATTAAATTCAACTAACCATTTAAATGATTTTGAATCTTCATCTTTTTTCCATTTTATTGAATATCTATACGTATTATCATCACGTCTACTTCCAAGTAAAATATATCTATTTATAAATGATGCAATAATAACTGCGTCTTGTCTTGCATCATATTTCATTATCATTTTCATATTTTTAGGATTAATTTCACTTTTGTTCATTGACTTTACATACCAATGTACTTCATTTATTAGTGTTTTTAATTTTATTCCCATTATTTAGCCCTTCCTAAAATATCTTTATTTGGATATTTGACCTCAAATATTGATGGGTCAATTGAAGTATAAATTACACCTTCATATGTTGCACTATCAATATCATAAAAATTATTTGAATATTCAGTATTTGTTGAGTCATATTTGTTATATATTTTAATATTAGAAACTGTTCTAACACCTTCTACCTTATCTAATAGATTATATAATTCATTTAATATTATAGGTTGGCCAATTTGCCAATTATCTATATTAAAATAATCTCTTAATTGTTCAATACATCTCAAAACAACTTCTCTCTTATTTGTTACATTTTGATATGTAATAATTTCAAATTCAACACCTATATTAATTATATAAGCATCTTTAATATTAACTGCATCTGTTGCTATTCTATATTGATCTAAATAATTTTTTAAATTATCTTTAATTGCAGGATTTAATGTAGTTAAATGTTTATTATTATCATAAGTTAAACAATATGCGTTTAATGCTAATGGATTTAATATATAATCAAATTTATCAGATACTTGTCTCTGTAAGAAATCTTGAACTATATTTACTTTTGCAATACTTCCAAATTTAGGATGCATTGATAATATTCTAATTCTATAATCTTCAACTGTTACACATCTATCTTGAGCAGCAAAATAAGCCATAGCATTATTTTTAATTTCTTCTATACTTTCTGAACCTTTTGCACCAACTGCCGGAGTGTTATTTGTTGCTGCTAAAGATGTTCTAACTCTATTAAATAAACCTGTATCTAATCCTGTTGTATCATTTAATATTTCAGCATTAACTAAAATATTTAATTCACCAACACTTGCATTTGCTCTTTCATCTGTTCCTCTAATATATTTTATAGTTAATGTAGTATTAGAAGGACTAAGACCATATGTTCTAGTATTTAAAAAGTTTCTAGGATCCACTGGCTTATTAAAGTAAGTATATCCAATTGTCTTTGGATTAGGAATTAGTATCTCATCTGGAAATGCGCTTGTTCCTGCACCAAATTGTAGCTCTGTCATATTATCATGTCTAACACGTTTAATAAATCTTCTTGCTACTTTTTTAAATCTAAGTAGATAAGGAACTGTATTTCTATATGAATAATATTCTGACACTTCTTCAGTTGGTATTTGTTCTAATACAGTATCTTGTGCTAAATAAGGAACTTCATACCAATTATTACCATCTGAATCTACTATACTAAGTATATCAACAACATCAGTATCTGGTAAAACTATTTTTAAATATTTTTCTGCATTTCCAATTGTATATTGTTTTTCAGTAATTATTCCAGAAGATGCTTTAATTGTTTTTTTCAATAAATAATAAGTAATTTCATTTCCAGAATTATTTGTTTCATATACTGTAACTTCTGTTGGTTCTGAACCTGATTCTGAAAAGTTTATTATATTATCTACTCTAAATTGTATATCAGGATTTGTTTCTGATGATACTCTTAAATTTTGAACTTTTAATGCATATCTCCAATCGGGTCTAAATGGATATGAAGTTGCTGGTATTATCTGATATATATCTAAATCAGTATATGATATTCCTGAAAGTTTAGGTGAATAACTAAAAGCCTGTGCAATATCTATTACATTCTTTTTATTTTTAGCATGTTGAATTAAACTTTCTTTTAATTGTATGTCTGAATATAAACCTAATACATCTCCAACATACGATGACATTTCTATAAACATCATACCAATTGATGCATCAGAAAAATCATTATATTCATCTGGAAAATATACTTTAGAAAACTCTATAAGTGTATTTCTAAAAGATGAAAAACTTTTATTTAAATATTTTACATCCTTTTTAATATCTTTGGTTGGCATTAATTTTCCTTTTCTATTATTCTAATACTAAATTTAATGTTGATAATGTGTTAGGATCATTTTTTAAAAAAAACGAAATATTAATAACTAATCTATTTTGATCAACATTATTATTAAAATCCTTATTAATTTCTAAATTAGCAATATAAACTTCTGGAATATATTTATTTATTTTATCTTCAATAACAGTTTTTAGTTCATCAATATCATCTATAGGTTCAAACAAATATCTACGCATTCCTAACCCAAAATTAGGATTAAAAACTCTTTCACCTGGATCTGTATTTAATAATACGTGTATTTTACTTTTAACTGCATCTAGTGTATTAAAAGTTTGTTTAAAAAATCCAGTGTTTCCTTTTACTATTGGATAACTAACATTTATTCCTTGCGCCATTTAATTTCTCTTATACAAGTGCTCTTTTTTGTTTAGCTTTTTCATCTGCTTTTTCTAATAATTTAGTATAATCCTTGTTAAGAACATTTGATATTTTGTTTTGTATTTGGTCAAAATCAACATCAGATATATCATCAACACTATTATCATTTACATATTCTTCCGCAAATGAGTCTCTAAAATTTACATTTCTTGGTGTGCTTTCTAAATCTACGTCTTCTTTAATGACATTTCCATGCATTCCATATTTACCTAATTCACTTTGTGCCAATAACATACTCTCGTTTGCAAGTGTATTAGTATCTATTGGTGTCATATTTATAGGAACATTTACATTACCTACTTTTATACTTGGACCACCATCAACGTGTCCTAATGTATCTGACTCATTACTATATACAGCATCTCTAACAGTTTGTTGTAATAAATTATTTAATATAGGGTTTTTAGAATATGTTTTATTAGGTAATTTAGGATATGTTTTTTTCTTTCCTTCACCTAAAACATTATTCATAGTTTTCTTAGATTTTTGTACTGTAGATGTTCCTTTTGCTTCTAACAAAATTTTAATAACTTCTTTTTGAGCTGCTTCTTTAATTACAGACTTAAACTCATTTGATTTTAATATTTTTTCTAATCTAAGTTTAACTATACCATCTATAAGTTTTGCTAATTTTTTATTATCCATTTATATACTCCTAGTGTTAACATTTAATAATAAATATATCAATAAATAGTTTTATCGAATTCCTGACCAATAATATATTTTCGGTATTGTAGTTGTTCCAACCGGCACTAAAGAAACTGTTATTCCTTTAATAGTATTTGTATGAAATTTAAATGCTGTTACCATTGATTTAGCTAATAAACTTGAATCATAAGTGTTTATTATGTTAAATGTAAATGGAACTCCCGCAAATATTATTTTGTTATATACAACTTGTATTGAACCTGGAGGTGGAACAACTTGTTTCATAATAACAGAATTCCAATATAATACAATTCCAGTTGATATTCTTTTAGAAACCTCTTTTAAATCTTTACCACGTTTAGCATCAGAAAATGCTAAATAGAAAAACGGCTTTAATATATTTCTATTTGTTGATAATAATCCCTCACTATATTGATTTAATCCAAATTTAATATATTGATCATACTTTTTTGAAATAAAATCTGCTGTATCGTTTTCATTATTTGCACGATTACTTTTAAAATATTGTGCTATATCATTGCTCAGAGCATCCCAGTTAATCATTATAGTGTTTTATTTTGTTTAGATAAAATTGTCTTTAACTTATTTTTGATTATTCTATATTGTGCTGCATTTTTAGGAGGACCACTTGGACCTGACCCTGTAGGGTGAATTTCTTTTATCATTTCATCTATAAGTTCTTCTAATAGTTTTACCAACTTATCTCCCAATACAACAGGTTCTTTAGCATCTTTTCCTAAATCAATTTTAGGAGAATCTATAAACGTTCCAGATTTTGCAACAACATTTAATCTATCTAATGTTGTTATTCCTATATTCTTATTAGAATCGATTGCAATATATCCATTGGATGTTAATGAAATTCCTTTATTAGCAAATATAAATACTTCATCCTTTTTAGCATTCCAAATAACTCTATCTGTGTTAAAAATAATCTGATTTCCTTCAAATTTATTTGGAGGATTTATTGTTGATTTTAAATGATATGTTGAACCTTGTGTTACTGGTTTAATATCAACAATTTCATCAGATGTTATCCATATCGAGTTTTTAATATCATTTATATTTTCTTCATATGATGTTTGTTCTTCTGATGTATTTATTTCAGGTGATTGACCTACACTTATTTTAATATTTGGAGAATTAGTATCAGGGTTATTTCCTAATCTAATATTATTACCAAATCTACCTCTCAAAATAGTATCACCTTCTTTAGGCAATATAGGTTTTACTTTATTATTATTGTTTATAAATGTGTCACCTAATTCAATTTTACTATTTCCCTTTTTAGGAATAGTAGAAGATACGTTAGAATATTCTTTACTATTGTCTGGATTATCTTTATATAACGTATCAGATATTCCTTGAAGTGTATTGTTATTAACATTATTAAAATAATTTAATGATGTAATATAAAACAATTTACCTAATAAATTTATTAAAACTACTACTTCGTGCTTAAGTGGAAATGAAATTAAATATGGATTTAATGGAAGGGCCCAAGATAAATTTTCTTCATCTGATGTTTTTTCTGAACTTACTATTCTTATTTTAGCTTTTCCTATATCAGAATTATTAATAAAATCTGGATGGTCAGAACTATAAATTACATCAATTACTTCTCCAGTTTCTACTTGATAAAACTCAGATTGATTATTTCCAGCAAATATCTGATTACTAACTGAACTTGGGTTAATAAGAGACATTTCTCTTCTGTATTGTATGCTTGTTCCTTCTGAACTAATTTTTTTTGACATTTACTTCTTCCACTAATTGTTTATCATTTTTACTAATTTCTTTTTTAGCATCTACAATCATAGTTTTTAATGCATCATATTTTTCATTAACGTCAAATTGTTTAATTATATTATTATTTTCTAATAATTGTTTTTTCTCATCTGCAGATAATAATTCTAAATTTTCTTTATTATCGTTATTATTATTAGAAGAAATTATTCTTTGAACTACTGTTGCTAATTTAACCAACTGTTCATCATTTTTAATTGCAATGTCAAACACATCTTTTAACATTGGTAAAATTATTGCTGCATCACTAACCGTCGATACTAAATTAGTAACACTATCTAACAAATCATCAATTTGTTTCTTTTTATTTTTAGAATTTTTATATATATCTGAGAATAAATCTGATACGCTTTTATTATCAAAAATTATCTCATTTTTATCGAATGCCATAATTATTCCTCGTAGTTAAATAACTGTTATTTAAATAAATATACCGGACATAAAAAAAGGCCTGATTAGGCCTTTGTTTGAGAAAATATATTAAAATTAAATATTATTTGAAAAACTTTTTACTGTTATTATTAGCATGATAATACATAGAAATTTCTCCATTTTCTAAATAATCTGATAATACTTCTTTATATACGTCTTTCATTTTATTTAAAACCTTTGTGATAGATTGTGCTCTACTATCTGTCATTTCTCTTATTAAAATATAAATATTTTTCTTATTAAAGTTTTCAATATCTTCATAATTTTCTATTAATTGAAGTATTGCATACGCAATCTTGAGATCTTGATTTTTCTTAAAAATCTTATTCATATTTTTTTCAAAAAATTCAATTAATAATTTAATGAACTCTTGTTTTTCATCCTGTAAATCTTCATAATTTATATTATGATCTTCTATTTGAAGAACTTGATGTTCATCATTAGTATCTTCGGTATCAATTCTTATTTCTTGTTTTAATTTCTTAAAGTTTCCTTCATTTGAAATTATTAAATAATTTCTAGCAGCATAGGTAAAATATGAATACGCTTTACCTTTATCTTCTGAAAACTTATCTAAATTTAATATTAAATGAGAAACAATTTCTGCCTTTTTATTTCTAAATGTATCTGTAACATATGGTGCTTTCCAATTGTTAATTACATTTTCTACTAACTTTTCAAAAGGCTTTTTTATTCTTTCATTATATATCTTATTTCTAAGATATGTATCAGTTGTAGCATTATATTCTATAATAGCTTTATCAACATCATTAGTAAAATACATTTTAGATTTTTTTTCTTTTTTAACTGGAGCTTCTACCATAGTATTTAATTCTGTATTATTCTTCTGTTTTTTCTTCATTTACTAACTCTGCAATATTATTATTTAGTGAAACATATAAATCTTTTAATGATTTAAAAAACCAACCTACCTCATCATCACCTTCAAAAATGTGGTTAGAATCTAAAACATATAATCTGTCAAGTGATATTTTTAAATATTCTCTGACACCTATCAATAAATTATCGTAATTATCTACCATTTGTTCATATTTATTTAATTTTCTATTTAAATTAAAAATTATATAAAACAATACTAACACGACAATAAGTAAAAAAATAGCTAAAATATCCACTTAATCCTCATCTTTCTTAAAGAAGTCTTTTGCAATTTTCAATGCAACATCAGATTTAATTTTATTATTAATTTTTGGTTTATTTTCTGATTTTTCTTTTTTATTTAATTCCATAAAATCATCTTTTTCAACTAAAGTAGCCATCATATCCGCGTGATGAATTACTATAGGTAAATAATCTTTTAATTGCTTACCTTCAGTAAATGCAACTAAATAAGATTTATTTGATTCTTCATACATACCATCATGAAGCATAATTGCTAACATTTCTGTTTGTGTAAATTTAATTCCATAGTTTTGTAATAACCAAAGACTTCTATCTGATACTTCCATCCATCTTATTTTATCATTATGAATATAAATTTCACCACGGTCATTTCTCCAACGTTCATTGTGTTCTATAAAATATGGATTATCAATATCACCAATTTTACCTAAATCGTGGTTTAATGCAGCAAATAATAATTCTTCTTCTGTATATTTAGGTTTTGCTCCAGCTGCAATCCAGTTGTTATGAACTATATAAGCAAAACTTATTACATTTATTACGTGCTCAACATATCCTCCGGGATACGCACCGTGATAAAATGTTTTTCCACTTGCAGGGCAAGTTACAATTCGTTCTTCAAAGTCATTATATAATTTTAATAACTTTTGTCTTCTTTCTCCATCAAAACCATCTTCAATGATTTTCAACAATTTATTCCAATTATCTACTATTTGTTCTGGAGATAATTTATGTTTAGACATATAACATTTTCCTTTTTTAATTTAATATAATAAACTTTTAATTAACTGTAAATAGTTTATGAAAAAATATTTAGTGCATAAGAATTTATAATTGGATATCCTGTATTATAATATCCAAGAGATACTTTCCAATTTCTATATCTAGAATTAAGTTGATTTAAATATATCATACTCAATTGCACATTCAATTCAACATTATGTCGAACTTCAATTCTTTTTAATGATTTATCTTTTGCAACATCTCTTGCAGTGCTCATGATAAACTGAGCTGGACCTTCTGCTCCAGTTGGAGATGTTTGATAATGAACATACTTAAAATCAAGTGGATTTTTATATCCAGTTTCTTCTCTAACTACACCAAACGCAACAAAATATGGAACATCATTTTCAGGAGCATATTTATTTATACTATGATATACTTTTAGATTAGGTGGTGATAATTTAATTACATCTACGCTTTTTATTTTATTATCATATTCTAGTTTCTTAATATTATCTTTTTTAAGATCTAATATAAGCATTAAAATAAATACTATTATCGCAACTATAATAAATAACACTTTATTTAGTTTTGTAATATTCATTATTTTTCTCCATTAGTTTTTTTCAAATAGTCTTGATATATTCTAGATGACACTTGTGCATTAATTCCAAGTGCAACAGAATCAGAATATATAATTGTTTTTTGAGATGATAAATCTATAATGTGTAATCTTCCTCTTTCATCTAATGCATATGAAATATTTTCATTTGTTTTATATGAGATTGGTTGAATATTAATATCATCATAGATTGTTTTAGATGCCCAACCAAGACAAATTAATATCGCATAAATAAAATACAATTTAACATTATATACAACATTATTTATTGTTTTAACTTTTTGAGAACCATTTGCATCATTGACTGATTTGTTTTCATTTAACATATGTTTTTCCTTCATTGTTTATGATATGATTTTTATAACCTTTTAATTTTGAGTGTTAAGTTTTCTTCCTTTAACCCAACCGATAGAAATAACTTTAGTTTTTAATATTTTTTTATTTTGTTATGTTTTCACGTTGTAAATCCATTGAGTTCCATATTGAGAATTTTTTTCTTTACTTTGTTTTCCTTTTAAATATAATTTAATTTTTTCAATTGTTTCTGGTTTATGTTTTTTACCTAACCAATTATGCGAATATATAAAATTATTAAGTTTACCTTCTTTAATTAATTTTTTATTTCGCTCACTAACTATTTTACTAAATTTTTCTGAAAATTTTTTATCTTCTTTAAGTTTTTTTCTAAATGCTTTATTACCTGCTGCACAACATTTTTTCATATGTTCTTTTGATATAAATCCTCCACCACCACCTTCTTGAATATTTAGACATAAAGGATTTTTAATAAAGCTTTCAGTAACAATTTGTTTTTCTCTTTGTTTTAACTCAATTCTGTTTTTACAAAATTCCAATATTTCTTTTTTATGATTTTCTTTACCATGTTTTTTAATAGAATACCATAATCTTTTTCCACTACCTAAATAACCATCATCTAAATTAAATGTAGAATGCATTCCTATATAAAATTTATTATTTACTAAACATATAGTTTTATAAATATAATGATATTTATATTGTTTTCTTGGCATTATCTTGTTCCTTTAATAATTTTCTACATTTATAAATATAGAACGTTTTAAGAAAGGAACAAAATAGCCCCGTGGACCTGACCGGATTCGAACCGGTGTCTTGCTAACTTATTGATAAAACTCATTCACAAGTTTAGTTAAATTTGCATTCCCAATACGGTTTACAAGTTTCAAATTTAACAAATGCACTCGAGCTCTTTTTACTATATCGAA
>Ga0232062_1066859_pt1 | contig 17495 bp, 10 predicted proteins | sample LAC_MetaT_6_FD_165031 | JGI IMG/M metagenome (GOLD analysis project Ga0232062, IMG submission 165031) | Metatranscriptome of anaerobic ammonium oxidizing microbial communities from anammox membrane bioreactor (MBR) in UC Berkley... | ecosystem: Engineered > Bioreactor > Anaerobic > Unclassified ...
TTTGAATTGCAAGTACTGAAGTTGTGAACGTTGTGCCGGCGCTAATCGCCAGTTTGGATTTTCAAGGGTGTCAAGCTTTCCGGGAAGTTGTCGGAAAAGTTCTACAAACAATTTCCCAAAAGATTTGTCCTGCATCCTGATTTCCATTGCTGAATCCCAGAAATCGGGCTGATAAAATGGAGATGTTGTCCAGCAAAATGACCTGTTTCGATCTTCACCTTCGAACAGCCAATGGACAGCTCTTTCATGATACATAAACATTTCGTACTGGTTCTCAAGCTTTTTCGATTCATAAGGTTTCAGGCTTTCGCGTAACGAATCCTGAATGAAATTAACCTCCACATCTAAAATCTGAGCTACAGAAGCAATGGAGGGAGCCCGATGTTTCCACAAAAGCAGCGGTAAAAGCTGATTTTGATGTATGAGAGGCAACGGAGGCCGGAGACTTTCAAGGGTTTTGTCGCCTCCATCACCGGTCATCATCTGCCATTGGTTTTGATGAAAGAGCTCTAAAAAAGGGATCAGAAAAGCCATGTCGGCACCATTCATCCCTTGCTTGAGTTGCAAAAGTCGGCTTACGTTTTCGGCTATTACAGGCGGAAGCTTGATTGTCTCAAATTGGCTATGATGAAGCTGTTTGGCAATTTTTCGTGCTGATATCCCATCTTTTTCTGCCGAGCCTTCGGCATCATGATAGGTCAGCCACTGAATATCAGTATTTTGCTTTTTAAGAATAGCCGCTATCAACCGGGAGTCAAGTCCGCCGCTTAGCGAAAGAGTCAAGTTGGGATTGGCTTCAAGACGATTGGTGATGGCTTGTCCAAGTGTGTGTAGCAGGCGTTTATTATTTTCATAATTGGCTTTTTGCCGACCTTCCCATTGCGGAAGGGTATGCCGGCTGGAAAACTTCCCCTCAGACAGGTCAAAAGCAATTTGTGTTGAGGGCGGGATACGTTTGACGCGCTCATCAAAGGTTTTGTTACCAAGTGGGTAACCAAACAAAAGGTTTTCGGCCATCGCCACTTTGTCGGCTTTGGGATGTTGTGTCAGTTGACGGACGAAACCAATTTCACGGGTGATACACCATTTTCCTTGTTCCTGAAGAAGATAAAGCGGAAGCCGGCCAAAACGGTCGTTGAAAATCAATCCTTTCTGTAAAATGCTGTTTATCAACACAACCACGAACTCACCATCCTGTTTTTCCACCCATTTCCCGATATGCCCAAGGCGAAACCCATCGTCTGTAAACCACGAAAAGCAATCTTCGCGCAAAGCATTTGGGTCGAAAGGATAGGTTTTTCCTTCGACAAATATGAGCCATTCGCCACGCTGCCAATGCAAAAAAGGATAGCCGGAATAAGTGAACGCTGCAACAAAAAGCCCTTGGCCGACGTTAAATTCTTGCCGTACAACCGGGTAATCAGTCCTCAGTGGTTGATGAAGCGCTGACTGAATCTCCAGTACAGAAAAATTGCAGCAGATGGCAAGACCTGGCATGGCAGTAAATTGATGTTGTATGAACAAAACATGCGGAAAAAAGCAGATATTTGCTGATTGGCCGCAGCAGACAATTTGTCCTTACAAAGGTAGCAAAAGCGCATGAAGCAAAAATTTGATTTACGAACGAGGACGGCAAAAGCGGAAACAAGTTTTCGTTTTGGAGTGCTGGCCAATAGTCTTTTTCTGGAATCATGGCAATATGAAACCATAAAGCTGCTGCTTGAAGAAGGCCATCGTCTGGAAATCTTCATTATAAAAAAGGAGTCCCATGAAAAGCCTTCCTTCATCTCCAAAATTCAAAATTATCCCTATAACCGCCTGATTTTCCGGTTATGGAACAGATTCATTTTCAGGCCATCCTCAAAAAAAACCAAAGACATCGCCGAGCTACTTTCCGGAGCCAAGCTGATGGATTGCAACCCTTTTGTGAAGGGGCATACCACCGAACTTCCAGAGGAAATGATTCGGAATTTAGAAAATGAGAACTTGGATTTTATTCTCCGTTTTGGTTTTAACATCCTCAGAGGCAAGGCTTTAAATATGGCAAGATTTGGCATTTGGTCATTTCATCACGATGATGAACAAGAGATAAGGGGCGGCCCGCCGGGTTTCTGGGAGTTTTACCATAAAGTGCCAAAAAACGGAGTTATTTTGCAAAAGCTGAGCGCCGGATTGGACAAAGGCTATCTCCTGAAGAAAAATTATTATCCCGTCATATATCATTCATATCAGGCACATCTCGACCAGATTTACACCGAAAGTGCGCTCATGCCGGCTCAGGTTTGTCGCAACCTTGATGTCGAACATTTTACTCCTCCCCTTTCCGAGACCCGGGCGCCCATCTTTAAACCACCCGGCAATTTTCAGATGATCTACTTTTTCTTCTTGTTGATTTACAGGAGAATAGAATTTCATTTTCGATTCCTTTTCCGGCACGAAGACTGGCATATTGCTCTAGTCGGTGGTTCCTGGGAAAGCGCAATGAAAAATCCTGACCTTTTTAACCGGATTGCCCGTCAGAGCAAAAACTCCTATCTGGCTGATCCATTTTTTCTTGAAACATCGGACGATAAGCATATTTTGGCCGAAGAGTTCAATTACTCCAAAGGCAAGGGGCGCATCGTTGCACTCAAGGCTTCGGAAAATTATCAGACACCAAGGGTAGTTCTGGAGGAAAACGAACATCTGAGTTTCCCATATGTTTTGGAGCATGAGGGCAATCACTATTTGATTCCTGAATGTTATCAAAGCCGTACAGTTAAACTGTATAGAATTGATACAAAGGAGGTTAAAGCCCATTTCGTAGGTGAGTTGCTGACTGGTTATGCTGCTGTTGATCCTGTTGTTTTTCGGCATGAGGGGCGATGGTGGTTGCTTTTTACGGAAAAATCGTTCCCAAGCGTTCATCTTTACGCTTTTTACTCCGATCATCTTCTGGGGCCTTATATCCCGCATCAAAACAATCCGGTGAAGACTGACATCGCCTCAGCGCGCAATGCCGGAATGCCTTTTCGTGAAGGCGGAAAGCTGATCAGACCGGTTCAGGACTGCTCACTACATTACGGGCGTGCCGTTAACCTTTGTGAGATCCTGTCGCTCAGCCCCAGCCATTTTGAAGAAAAAATTGTCGGAAGGCTCTCCCCTTCGCCCCTTTGGCCATACAAGCATGGGCTTCACACCTATAACAAGTGCTCCGACGGCATCCTGATTGACGGGAAACGTTTTGGTTTCACTGTATCCGGTTTTCTACATCAGGCGGAACTCAAATTCAGGAAAGGAAAATGATCCGGAAAATTGTTTCTACCTCTTTCACGCGTATTTTAAACGCCTTCTCGGGATTGGTCATCCTGTGGATTGCTACCAATTTCTTAGGCAGTCGTGAATGGGGGGTGGCCGGATTGGTGATGCTCGATGTTTCGCTCATTTTGTTGGTTGCCGATATGGCCGGCAATGCATTGGTCTTTTACAGTTCGCGGCGACAACTTAAAAAATTGATGACTTTGGCCATCGTTTGGCTTATCTTTATTGTTTCCATAACCGGCGTCGCCCTGCTCCTATTGAGATCTTGGCCTAAACTGTTACATATCCTTGTCCCCGAAGGCTATGGACTCATTATTCTGATCTTGGTGATACTTAGTGGATTACATGGCATTAATCAAAATATTTTGCTTGGAAGAGAGCAAATAAAGAAATTCAACATTTTGTTTACCCTTCAGTTCTTGTTAGTGATTCCGCTCATGGCATTATTGATCTGGGGTGCTGGAGTACGCACCGCCTGGGCATTTGTGTGGTCACAAACAATCTCGTACGCCGTGAGTGTTTCATTTGGCTTTCTTTTTCTGATACAGCTTCCCAGGACAACGGAACTCAGAGCGCCAACCCTGCGCGAGATGTTGGATTTTGGTTTGATGACCCAGCTTTCGAGTATCACCCATTTATTGAACAAGCGATTAGGTTTTTATTTCATCCGATCGCTTTCAGGCCTGGCCAATCTTGGAGTTTATCATTCGGCCACTCAGCTTACCGAGGGATTGAGGCTGATTGGACAAAGCATCTCGTTGGTTCAGCTCTCGGCCATAAGCAACTCAAACAATGCGGATTATGCCAAAGAAATTACCATCAGATTGATGAAATTGGCAGTGATGATCACGCTTTTTGCGGTCATAGTACTTTGCCTAATTCCTTCTGCCTGGTTTAGTGCGATATTGGGAAAAGATTTTGGAGGTGTCAACACGGTGATTTTCGTGCTCAGTCCGGGCGTTGTGGCATTAGCGGCCAATGCCATTTTCAGCCATTTTTTCTCGGGTACAGGGCGTCCGAAACATAACCTTTATGCCTCAATTACCGGGTTTTGCGTTTCGCTTCCATCGGTTATCTTTTTGGTTAAACCATTTGGGATGTTGGGTGCTGCGGCCTCGGCCTCTATGGCTTATATGGCTGCTGTGGCCTACCAATGGATTGCCTTCAGGAAAATTACAGCCGCCCGAATCGGTGATTTTGTCCTTCGAAAAGATGATATTCGAATTGTAAAAGAACTGCTTCGAAAAACTGTTTCAAGAAAAACAGCAGAAAGATGATTTTTTGTTTCCACGAACATCTTTTTCAACGAATAGGTTCTTGAAGGCCATACTTTTGATAAACTGCTCATAACCTACGCGAACTTTGAAGAAGTTCAAGATCATTTTAGGAAATTCAAGCCGAGCTTTCATCAAAACAAAGAAATTTTAAACTTTTTTCTTGGAGATAAATTCAATTTCGCTCAAACAAATATTATTTTTACGCCTACAAATTAAGCCTTAGCAAAAATTGAAGCCAGAAATGGATCAATACTCCGGGTTTGATAAAATCATTTTTTATAAATACTCAATCTGTTAAATATATTATTCCAAGTTTACATTTAATTTCAACCTTCAAAACAATGAGAAAACTATGAAGAATTATTTACTCTTATGCACGGTTTCGCGCCGGCTTTGGATTCTTCTGTTCGTTCTGATGTTTGCCGCGCCGAGTCTGCTGCAAGCTCAAACAAGGAATGTCTCCGGCACTGTAACCGACAGTTCGACGGGTGAATCATTACCCGGTGCCACGGTGATGATCAAAGGAACGAACAAAGGCACTTCCACCGATTTAGATGGCAATTTTGCTTTGACGCTTTCCCCGGGCGAAAATACGGTTGTGGTGAGTTATGTTGGGTACGAGACGGCAGAAGTAATTGTTGGTCAATCACTTCACCTAAAAATCAGTCTTGCGACTGCCAAAGCCAGCCTTCAGGAAGTGGTAGTTGTGGGTTATGGTACTGTGAAGGTGAAAGACCTTACTTCGAGCATCACTACCATCAAATCGGATGAATTGGCTAAAACACCTTCATCGCAGCCCATGCAGGGACTTCAGGGCAAGGTTGCCGGTCTGCAAGTGGTGGGCGGCGGCGGCCCTGGCGACAGCCCAACGGTGCGGCTTCGCGGTATCGGGTCGTTTCCCGGCAGGGGGAGCGATGCTCCGCTTTATGTCGTTGACGGCATGTTTTACGACAATATTGACTTCCTTAATCCCGGCGATATAGAGTCGGTCTCGGTGTTGAAAGATGCCTCGGCAGCCGCCATCTATGGTGTAAGGGCAGCCAATGGGGTCATTCTCATCAGCACTAAATCGGGTAGTCACAACAAAAAAACCGAAGTCACCTATGATGGCTATTACGGGTTTCAGAATGCACAAAATATTGTGAAAATGGCCAATGCACAACAGTTTACCATGATGGCCATAGAGTCGGGTTCGCCTGCTGATCAGTCGTTTATCCTCAACGCTATGCAGCGTTATGGCCGTAGCCGAATCAACCCCAATGTACCGGATGTGAACACCGATTGGTATAAAGAGATCCTGCAAATAGCTCCACAAAGCAATCATAACCTTGATATCAGCGGTGGCACTGACAAAGCACGCTATTCATTGGGAGCAAATTATTTTTATCAGGACGGTATCCTGAAAATGAAAAACGAATATGAAAGGGTCAATCTCCGTTCCAAGATTGATGTCAAGGTGAATGACTGGCTTACGGTTGGAGGCAACATCATCTCGAGTAATGCCAACAAGTTCAACCCACAAAATTCGGCATGGAATCAAGCCTACTTTGCTGTACCTATCATGCCGGTTTACGACGAAAACCTTACCAATGCCCATCCGTTAAACTATGCCAATGCACAGGATTTGGGTTATCGCAGCGGACAGAACCCCTTCCCAACCTTAGACTTCAACATTGACCGGATGAAAATAAAAAAGATGACAACGGCCTTTTTTGCCGATTTTACGCTCCTGCCTAAAATGTTATCTTTCAAAAGCACCTATAATTATTATTATTCATCCGTTGACCAGCGCGTAGTCAATCTTCCGTGGTTTATCGGCAACAGTTTCCAGAATCCTGATGCCACCATTACCCGCACTCTCTCACTGTTCAACACGAGCATCTGGGATAATGTGTTAACCTTTAATAAAGACATTCAACGGCATCATTTTACTTTGATGGCCGGTTCGTCGTTCAAGGACGAAGATATGTTAGTGGTTTCGGCTCAAGGCAAAAATTTTCCGACCAATATGGAACAGGCTTGGTATCTCGACCAATCGCTCAACATTCCTGCTGAAGCCGTTTGGGATAATGGTCTGCGGCAATATGGCATGTCTTATTTTGGTCGTTTAGCCTACAATTTCAGCGATCGCTATTTGTTTTATGCCACTTTCCGTGCCGACGGCAGCAATAAATACCAACAAAAATGGGGTAAATTTCCTGCTTTTGGTTTGGGCTGGGTCATTTCGGAAGAGCCCTTCCTGAAGGGAAATCGCTATATCCAGTTTCTTAAACTTCGTGCCAGTTGGGGTCAACTTGGCAATGAGTCCGTTCCGGCTTCCGACGGCGCATACACCACACGTGTGGTTACTACTACCCTTGGCGGCATCGTCTATTCGGGCACCGTTGTCAGCAATTCATTCAGTTGGCTCAAATGGGAGCTTGTCGAAGAAACCAATATCGGTTTCACCTCGCGTTTGCTGAACGACCATCTGGCTCTTGACATAGATTATTACCGTCGTGATACTAAGAATGCTGCCATTCCGGTCATTAATCCAGGAGTAGGTAATAGCGTACTTAAACCTGTCGGTGTGATTCGCAACAGTGGTATTGAACTCGAAGCTACCTGGACTAACAACATCAGCAAAGATTTTAACTATTCAGTCAGCGCCAATTTCTCGACCCTTAAAAATCAGGCTGTTGACCTTTACGGACAAACCTATATTGACGGCGGTAGCGCCGAATTCCGTCAACGCACCTACCTCAACGAGCCGCTGATGGCCTTCTACGGGCGTAAGGTGGCCGGGGTTTATCAGAATCAGGCCGAAATTGATGCCGATCCCATTGCTGTGGCCAATGGTCTTGTTCCGGGCGATTTCAAGTATGTTGACCAAAACAAAGATGGCAAAATTGACGACGACGACCGTGTGATCTTAGGTTCGTATTTCCCCAACATCATGTATGGCGGCAACATCAACCTCAACTGGAAAAACCTCGATTTCACGCTCAGCTTTTACGGGCAAGCTGGCAATAAGGTGTTGAACCGCAAACGCGGCGAAATCATCTGGATACCCGATGGAAACCTCGATGCCGAACTTGCTGTGAACCGCTGGCATGGGGATGGTACCTCTAACAAATACCCAAGTTCGGCTGGACTACGCAAAGGATGGAATCAAAAAATGAGTGATTATTTTGTGGAGGATGGCTCGTTTTTCCGTTTCCAGAATATCCAGCTTGGCTATACAATCAATAACAAAACCTGGTTCAATGGATCTTTCCCGATAACACGTGTATTTTTCACCGCCGAACGCCCGCTCACGATGTTTAAATACAACGGTTTTACACCCGAAGTTGCCAACGGAATTGATACTCAGACCTATCCCGTTGCAGCAATTTATACCCTTGGCCTTAATGTGAAATTCTAATCCAAAACAGCTATTGACATGAAACGAAATATTTTTCTCCGTAAAACAGCCCTTTTCTTCGTTGGAGTGTTGGTTTTGAGCAGTTGCAGTAAATATCTCGACGAGCCGAAAGAAAACACTAATCCCACCGGGCAAACTGATTACACCGTCAGCAGCAATATGATTCTCCCGCTTGTCGGCACCTATCAGGAGTTTAACAGCATTGAATGGGAGTGTTTTCCGTTAATCTCCGTTCGAGGTGATGATGTGAACGCAGGCGGACTGGGTGATCAACAGGATTTTGCCGAAACCGATAAATTCCATTACAACAAAGACTATTGGATGTACAACTCGCTCTGGCAGAACTTCTATCAAAACATGCTCTCTGCCAATTCGGCAATGGAGCAGGTGGCGCTTTACCAAGAACATGGCGCTAACAAAGCTCTTGGCGACCAATATATTGCCGAAATTAAAGTACTCAAATCGTTCTGGCTCTTTCAGCTTAGTCGCGTTTGGGGCGCACTTCCGGTACCTCCCACCTCTTCGCCTTCCGATCTTTTTGCAGCGAAACTAAGCAGCAAAGACGAAGTAATGCAGATGATTTCGGACTGGATGGATGAAGCCATTCCACTTTTACCTGCTGTCAGACCCAACGAAAGGACCGATCTTCCAGGCGGTATCACCAAATTTACTGCATTGGCAATGAAGGCTTTGGCTAATCTTGAGCTAAAAAAATATACTGAAGTTGCCAATGCTACCGGCGAAATAATCAACTCCGGAAAATTTACCCTCGAGCCTGATTTCTATGAACTTTTCAAAATCAAAGGAAAGCTGAATAACGAGAACATTTGGGAACTCCAGTATTCTGATCTTGGGCAAGGTACAGGCGACAATTACGCTTATCTTTTTGCCTTTTTCGGCCCGCAAGGCTGGACACCCGCAGTTGCCGGTGCCGGCGATGGATGGGGATTTTTTGAGCCAAGCCTGAAATACATCAAATTCATGCTCGACCGTGGCGAAACGATCCGCCTCGAAACCACCGTGATCTTCACTGATCGTGGTATCAACGAGCTCAAAAGCGATCCCCATTATGCCGACCTTCCGGCGTGGATTTCCAACACCACACGTTCAGGCGACCGTTTCAACGACTATGCACGCGCAATGTTCGCCAGTGGCAAACATTACCTGCCTTCGAACCAGCTTACACCCGGGCGTACTGACTACGGAACAAACAAGAACTTCACTGTTATCCGTTATGCGGAGATCTTGTTGATGTATGCCGAAGCTGTCGTTCAGGGTGCACCCGAAACAGCCGGCTCTGCAAGCGCAGCCGTTAATTTAGTGAGAGAACGCGCCGGACTGAGCCCTCTTTCAAGCGTTAACCTGCAAAATGTGATGGACGAAAAATTTGCCGAACTAGCTACCGAATGGGGAAGCCGGTTCTACGATATGGTACGACTTGGAAAATCAAACGAGCTCAGCTATGACGGTCGTACCTATTCCGATGACAAAGCCTTCCTGCCCTATCCGCAAAATCAGGTTGACCTCTTGCCAATCCTCGGACATTAATGATTGAAACGCAAAATCACAACATCATGAAACGATTCAAAATATTCGCAGCTTTTGCCCTTTTGCTCTTTGTTGGCTATTCGTGTAACAAAGGCATTGATCCCATTACCGAGGTAAAACCAAAACCCGATGCGGCCGAACCCACTCTGGAAATTGTTTACCCGGTTGAAGGAAAAATCGTCCGTTCCGATCAGGAGGTTGCTACCATCGTCATCAAGTTGGTGGCCGAAGACGATGTTGAGCTCAAATCGGTAACCTTGCGACTTGATGGTGCCGAACTGATTACCTACACCCAATTCAAAGATTATCGCCGTGCGATGATTGAATACACCTACACCAACCTCACCGATGGCGAACATAGCCTGAATGTTTTGGTAACTGACCTTGTAAACAATACAGTTGAGAAAACGGTGAATTTCAAAAAGGTGACCATGCCCGTGTACAACCCGCTAGCTGGCGAAACGCTTTATCTGCCTTTCGAAGAAACACTGTTAGACGGTATCAGCGGCGAAAGCTTAGAGATGACAGGCCAGACAGGTTTTGCAGAAGGAAAAGTGGGAGCAGCTTATGCCGGCGCTGCCGATTCTTATATCAGCATGCCTTCATCGCGGATAGCTACACCAGAGTTTAGCGTTGCTTTCTGGTATAAACCCAACCCGGTCCCCGAACGCGGTGGTATGATTGCCATCAGTCCAACTGGCGACAACCGCAAAGTAGGCTTCCGGCTCTTCCGTGAGGGAAATGCAACCGAACAAAAAATCGGGCTTAACATCGGCATTGGAAGCGACGAAGTGTGGATCAATCCATTTGCAGTTTTTGCTCCCGAAGGACAATGGATCCATGTGGCCATCTCAATCTCCACTAGCTCGGTTACGGTGTTTGTCAACGGCGAAGTTGTAAAAGATGTCCCAGTTGCCAATCCGATTGACTGGACCGGCTGCCCGGGAATGACGATCGGTTCCGGCGCACCCAATTTCACCTATTGGGAACATTTTTCTGACCTGAGCCTCTACGACGAGATGCATTTCTTTAGCAGACCGATCACAGCTGCAGAGGTTCTCAGCCTGATGGGCACGAAATAGGCCATTTCAACGTTATCATAATAGAGGGAGGATAAACCCTCCCTCTTTTTTTTTTCAAACTAAAAATAGCTGCCGGTAGCATCTTCTCTACGGCAAAACCTGTTTGAAAAACATGAAAGAATCAAAAGCATGAAAAAATCTATGGGAGCCATTCTAAATCTTCAAACAATCCATTTTATCCTCATTACCAGCCTATTGTCTGTTACAGGATGTAAGCCTGATGACCAACCCCAACCCGGGCAACTGACTGTTATGGAATGTAGTATCGGCGACATCCAATTGAATGTGGCTGCCCAGGTTCAGAATGTGTCACTCACCAAAGAGGTGAGAATCGTTTTTTCACATGCCATTGACAGCGTTTCGGCCAAACAGAATGTACTCTTGAAAAATAGCTCTGGGCAAGTGTTGAGTAGTCAGAGACTTTCTTTTGAAAACGATGGCAAGACGCTTTTACTTCGTCATGCACCTTTGGCAAAATTGCAAACCTATACCCTATCGCTCGAGGCCGATCTAAAAGGTCGTTCAGGCGAAACCTTCAGCGGTGCAGTCTATCGTTTTCAAACCGTTGACGGGAATTTCACGTTGCTTAGCGCTAAACTTGACGGCCGTAATTTTCTCCCATCTGAAAACTTCTACAACATCCGCAGAGATAGCCTTGAAATTGAGCTTACATTTTCGGATGACCTGGACACCAATGGAATACGTTCCAAATTCCTGTTAAATGGTCAGGCAGTTTTCAGTTTTACTTTTTTGGATGAATACAAAACAGTCGTGTTGCGACCGAAACAAACCCTTGCTGGTTACGAGCGTTATGTTTTTGTGGCTTCCTCATCATTGCGTTCCTTGTCCGGAGATAGTTTCGGTGGTTTCAGCAATTCGTTTATTACACGAGAAGACCCTAACCCAAAATTTCCATTGATCAGTGATGATGAGCTTCTTAGTCTGATACAACATCAAACTTTCCGCTATTTCTACGATTTTGCACATCCGGCAAGCGGCATGGCTCGCGAACGCAACAGCTCGGGCGATATTGTTACTTCAGGTGGCTCAGGATTTGGCCTCATGGCCTTGATCGTGGGAATAGAGAGAGGATTCATCACACGACAGGAAGGGCTTGCACGACTTGAGAAAATGATCCATTTCCTCGAAACCTGCGACCGTTTTCATGGCGCATGGCCGCACTGGCTCAACGGAAATACCGGGCGCACCGTGCCTTTCAGTCCGAAAGACGACGGAGGTGATTTAGTAGAGACTTCGTTCGTGGCCCAAGGTTTACTGACTGTGCGACAGTATCTGAACCCTACCGACACTCAGGAATTTGCCCTTATTGAACGTATCACCAACTTGTTCAATGAAATAGAATGGGACTGGTATCGTAAAAACAATGCCAACGTCTTATACTGGCATTGGTCGCCCAATTTCGGCTGGCAAATGAATCATCAAATAATCGGCTACAACGAAGCCCTGATCACTTATGTAATGGCCGCTTCTTCTCCAACACACAGTATCCCTCCCGAAGTGTATCATCAGGGTTTTGCCCAGAATGGCGGTATCCGCAATGGCAAAACCTTCTACGGCTACACCCTACCTTTGGGTTTCGACTATGGTGGTCCTTTATTTTTTGCCCATTACTCTTTTTTGGGTCTCGACCCACGCAATCTTTCCGATCAATATGCCAATTACTGGGAACAAAACACTTATCATGCCCTGATCAACTATTCGCATTGTGTGGCCAATCCACGTGCTTATCCTAACTACAGTACACACTGTTGGGGGCTCACTGCTTCCGACATTCCGGGCGGATATGGTGTGAGTGAGCCTCCCAACGATCGCGGTGTCATCACCCCAACGGCCGCCGTCGCTTCAATTCCATACACCCCGGAGCAGTCGTTTGAGGCCATCCGTTTCTTCTACTACACCCTCGGCGATCGGCTTTGGGGCCCTTATGGGTTTTATGATGCCTTCGATGTTCATAGCGCATGGTGGGCCGATTCATATCTGGCCATTGATCAGGGGCCAATCGTCATTATGATCGAAAACTACCGGACAGGTTTACTCTGGAATTTGTTTATGAGTGCCGGTGAAGTACAAACAGGCCTCCAGAAATTAGGCTTTAGCTTTTCAACCAAATAATCGTCAATATGTATAAAACCTTCTTTATATCAGCCATTTATATCCTGAGCCTTTGCAGTTTTTCAAGCTTTTTGGATGCACAACCTTTCACCTATTGCAACCCAGTCAATATTGATTATGGCTATACACCAATCCCAAATTTTGCCCAATGGGGCAAACATCGTGCAACTGCCGACCCTGTAATTGTCAATTACAAAGGGGAGTACTACCTGTTTTCGACCAATCAATGGGGTTATTGGTGGAGCAACGACCTGAGTAATTGGAATTTTATCAGCCGACGCTTCCTGAGGCCATGGAATGATAGCAACGATGAGCTTTGTGCACCCGGCGTTGGAATCATCGGCGATACCATGCTGGTGTTTGGATCCACTTATACAAGGCAATTTACCCTCTGGATGAGCACTAATCCAAAAGAAAATCAATGGCAACCTTTAGTTGACTCTTTGGAAATCGGCGGGTGGGATCCGGCCTTTTTTACCGATGATGATGGCCGCTTTTATATGTATAACGGAAGCAGCAACCGTTATCCCTTATATGGCATTGAGCTGAACCGGAAGACCATGCAACCCATTGGAACACGTAAAGAACTCTATTTGCTCGAACCTTATAAATATGGTTGGCAACGTTTTGGCGAACATTATGACGATACTTTTCTCGACCCATTCATCGAAGGCGCATGGATGACCAAACACAATGGTCGTTATTATCTTCAATATGGTGCGCCCGGCACCGAATTCAGCGGATATTCCGATGGTGTTGTAGTTGGCGACCATCCTCTGGGGCCATTCCAACCTCAGTCCATGCCATTCAGTTATAAACCGGGCGGTTTTTCCCGCGGAGCCGGACATGGCGCCACTTTTACCGACAATTTCGGTAACTATTGGCATACATCAACCATTGCCATTTCCGTAAAAAATAATTTTGAACGACGTATAGGCATCTGGCCGGCCGGTTTCGACGACGACGGCGTCATGTATTGCAATACTGCTTTTGGCGATTATCCACATTATTTACCAGCGGCAAATAAACAGGATTATTTCACCGGCTGGATGTTGCTCAATTACAACAAAGCTGTCGAAGTATCTTCTAGCCTTGGTGGCCATTCGGCCAACAATGCTGTGGACGAAAATATCCGTACTTATTGGTCGGCCAAAAGCGGTGACAAAGGCGAATGGATCATGACCGATTTGGGTGAAATATCCACAGTTCGGGCTATCCAGCTTAACTTTGCCGATCAGGATGCCGAATTTCTTGGCAAAACCATCGGAAAAGCACATCAGTACCAGATATTTGCTTCGAACGATAAAAAGTCCTGGCGATTGGTGGTGGATAAACGTCAAAACACCAAAGATGTGCCCCATGACTATATTGAGCTCAATAAGCCATTAGAAACAAGGTATTTGAAGGTAGTCAATCATCAAATGCCGACAGGAAAATTTGCCTTGAGCGGATTGCGTGTTTTTGGCAAAGGAAAAGGCTCAGTGCCGGAGCAAGTTGGCGAATTGATTGTTTTACGCACTGAAAAAGACAAACGCTCGGCCTGGGTTAAATGGAAACCTGTGGATGGGGCTTATGCCTATAACCTATACATGGGTCTTGCACCCGACAAACTTTATAATTGCGTGATGGTTTATGGCGCCAACGAATATTGGCTCAAAACACTCGACAAAGACGAAGCCTATTTTTTTACAATTGAAGCAATCAATGAAAATGGCGTTAGCCAGCGATTACCCATTCAAAAAGTAAACTGATGAAAGCAGTACACAAACATCTTTTGCTCAAATACTTACTATGTTTTGTATTGGGCATTTCCGGCCTGAATGTTCAGTCCCAGCGAATTTATGATAATGATATCCGCGCTTTTGTGGTTGCGGACAGTTTGCATCCGCCAGGTGCTGAAACTACCCTTTTCACCGGAAGCTCCTCAATCCGGATGTGGGACGGTATTGAAGATTACTTTCCTGGTCTGCCTCTTTCGCAGCGGGGCTTTGGAGGTTCAACCATTGACGATTTGGTGTATTATGCCCCACAGATCATCTTACCTTATACCTGGAAGCAAATCGTAATTTACTGTGGCGAAAACGACCTTGCCAACGACCCGACCCTCACGACTGATTCACTCTTCGCCAATTTTAAAACGCTTTTTCGGATCATTCGTTCGCACCAGGAAAATGTACCAATTCTGTTTATCTCACTTAAACCCAGTAACAATCGCCTGGTCCATCTTGCGCGATTCAAAGAAGCCAACGAAAAAATCCGGCAATTCCTAGAACAGCAACCAAACAGCCAGTTTGTAGATATCTGGCCATTGATGCTCAATGAAAAAGGCCTCCCCGATTCAAATTTATTCCTCGACGATGGGCTGCATATGAATGCAAAAGGCTACGTGCGTTGGACTCAAGAACTTAAAAAATATTTAATCCCATAAATCATATCATGAAAAAAACGATTTACTTCTTTATTCTTGCAACAATAGCCTTGTTTGGGCTTTCGTTCAGTCCACAGAAATCAGGGGATTCTGACCAGAAGATGCATCGTTTCATTGATGACCTCATGAAAAAGATGACGCTCGAAGAAAAAATCGGACAGCTCAATCTCCCTGCTTTTGGCGATATCGTCACAGGCCAGGCCTCGAGCTCCAATGTAGGAACGAAAATTAAAAATGGCCAGGTCGGCGGTTTGTTTAATCTGAAATCGGTAAAGAAAATACGTGAAGTTCAGCGAATTGCTGTCGAAGAAAGCCGATTGAAAATCCCTTTGATTTTTGGTATGGACGTCATCCACGGCTACCAAACCACCTTCCCTATTCCTTTGGCCATGGCCGCGAGTTTCGATCCATCGTTGGTTGAAAGGATGGCCCGGGTTGCCGCAACAGAAGCCACTGCAGATGGCATCTGCTGGAATTTCTCACCAATGGTTGATATTTCGCGTGACCCCCGCTGGGGACGAATTGCCGAAAGCGCCGGCGAGGACCCGTACCTTGGCTCTAAATTGGCGGAAGCTTATGTCAAAGGCTATCAGGGCGAGCGGCTTTCTGACGAGAACACCATGATGGCATGTGTCAAACATTTTGCACTTTACGGAGCTTCGGAAGCCGGCCGCGACTATAACACGGTGGATATGAGCAAGGTACGTATGTACAATGAATATCTGCCTCCCTATAAAGCTGCGGTGGATGCCGGTGTGGGGAGCGTGATGACTTCTTTCAACGAGATTGACGGAATGCCTGCCACAGGCAACAAGTGGCTACTCACCAATCTGTTACGCGACCAATGGGGTTTCAATGGCTTCGTAGTAACCGACTATACTGCTATCAATGAAATGATAGATCATGGCATGGGCGATCTTCAGCAAGTTTCGGCTCTGGCCCTCAAAGCCGGTACCGATATGGATATGGTGGGCGAAGGCTTTTTAACCAGTCTTAAAAAATCGTTAGACGAAGGTAAAGTGAGCGAGAACGACATCAACCAGGCATGCCGACGCATCCTCGAAGCCAAATACAAATTGGGGCTATTTGACGATCCATATCGCTATTGCAATGAAGAGCGCGCAGAAAATGAGATATTTACTGTAGAAAACAATCGCATTGCCCGTGAAACAGCCACACAAACTTTTGTGTTGTTGAAAAACGATCAGGATCTGTTGCCTATCGAAGCAAAAGGTAAAATAGCGCTCATCGGGCCTTTAGCCGATAATATTCAGAATATGCCCGGCACCTGGAGCGTAGCAGCGGACTACACCCAGTCGGTTACTGTACTTCAAGGGTTTACCGAAGCTATGAAGGGCAAAGGGGAGCTGTTTTATGCCAAAGGATGCAATATTGTGGACGATGCGACAATGGATGCACGCGTTGCGCCATTTGGCCGGCCCTCGTTCGATCAGGGGAAACCATCGGAACAACTGCTCAATGAAGCCGTTGCCACAGCGAAAAAAGCCGATATCATAGTGGCCGTCATGGGCGAAGCTGCCGAAATGAGTGGCGAAAGTTCCAGCAGAACCGATATCGGACTGCCCGAAAACCAAAGAACTCTCCTTGCAGCATTACTCAAAACAGGTAAACCTGTTGTGATGGTGCTTTTTGCCGGACGCCCGATGACACTGAGTTGGGAAAACGACAACATTCCAGCTATCCTGAATGTTTGGTTTGCTGGAACACAGGCCGGTAATGCCATTGCCGATGTTGTTTTCGGGAAGACAAGCCCTTCCGGAAAACTTCCGGCTACATTCCCCGTCAATGTGGGTCAAATACCTATTTATTATAATCACAAAAACACCGGAAGACCTCTCCAGGGAGCATGGTTTCAGAAATTTCGCAGCAACTACTTAGATGTCCCGAATGAACCTCTCTTTCCCTTCGGTTTTGGCTTGAGCTACGGACGGTTTGAATACAGCGATTTTAACCTGAGCAAAACTCAACTCAAAGGGAATGATCAACTGATAGCCTCAGTCTCGTTGACCAACAATGGGAAACATGATGCTCAGGAAGTAGTACAGCTTTATATTCGCGATTGGGTTGGGAGTATCACCCGCCCTGTTGCCGAATTGAAGGGAATCCAGAAAGTATTGGTGAAATCCGGTGAAACAAAAAATATCCAATTCACCATTACCCCCGAAGACCTGAAGTTTTATAACGCCGAACTGAAATACGACTGGGAAGCCGGCGATTTCGATATCATGATCGGTGGAAACTCCCGCGATTTGCTCAAAAAAACGATCCATTGGGAAAAATAAGCGTTTCGGAATTTTTCCAAA
>Ga0232062_1038188_pt1 | contig 16627 bp, 33 predicted proteins | sample LAC_MetaT_6_FD_165031 | JGI IMG/M metagenome (GOLD analysis project Ga0232062, IMG submission 165031) | Metatranscriptome of anaerobic ammonium oxidizing microbial communities from anammox membrane bioreactor (MBR) in UC Berkley... | ecosystem: Engineered > Bioreactor > Anaerobic > Unclassified ...
CTCAAATAAGCCGTAGATGGTATTCCTCCATCGTTATTCGAGCGGGTTGAGGGCTTAGACAAATGATAACTCATACGCGAAAAAACGTAAGTACAGAAGCCGGGGTATATATCTTGTTTAATTTTTTTTATTTTTAGAAAAATTATATGAAAAAATATTATGTATATGTATTAGAAGCACAAAGCGGGATTATTTATGTAGGAAAAGGACAAAATAATCGTATGCATAAGCATTTAAAACTTGTTATAAATAATGATATAGGTGCTTTTAAACGAAATCCTAAATTATATAATAAAATTAAATATATTTTAAATGTAGGTGGTCTTGTTATACCAAGAAAAGTATTTGAGAGTGAAAATGAAACTGAATGTTTAATCGAAGAAAAAAGACTTATACGTGAAATTGGAAAAAATAATCTCTGTAATTTAACAGACGGCGGTGAAGGTACAAGTGGATATAAATTATCAGAAGAAACTAAGCAAAAAATACGTTTATCAAAAATTGGTAAAAAACGTATTTTTTCTGAAGAGCATAAAAGAAAACTTTCAGAAGCAAAAATTGGTAAAAATGGATATTGGAAAAACAAAAAATTATCAGAAAAAACTAAACAAAAAATGAGTTTAGCTCATAAAGGTAAATTATTTACTAATAAACATAAGAAAAATATAAGTAAAGCATTAACTGGAATTAAACGGGTAAGCTCAATTTAATTATTTTCTTTTATTTTAAAAACTATTTACAATTACAATAAAATTAGTTATATTTACTTATACAAATAATAAAGGTTATAAATGTCAACAATGTCGAACAAACAATTTACAAAAATTACAGATTTAATAAATGAAGAAATGCAACGTGCAGTTGATATGCACGGAGATTTTAATTCTGAACACGAAGCATTTTCTGTTATTCAAGAAGAATTTGAAGAAATAATGGAAGAAATTGATATATTATCTGAAATTCCTGACGCAATGTGGAAAATAATTAGAAAAAAACAACCATCAAATGGATATTTTTCATATAAAAATGTTACTATGACAGGATATAGACATTGTGTAGCTTTAATAACAGAAGCTATTCAATTAGCAGCAATGTTTAAAAAATTAGATGAAGGTATAAAAAAGAAAGTTTAACTATATTTATTAATAATTAAAGAAATAATAGACAGAGCCAACAAAGAGAGGCAATATTCTGAATGAATGCCTATACCCAGTCAGTTGGAAAGTTCTATTATGCGTATATTATACGTAAATCAAAAGACTGGGTATTATGCTCTCGTATCTCCTCTGGCTACGAACCAGTTGAAAGGGTAACGGATTACATGAAGGTTCGAATCCTTCCGAGAGTACAAGTTAAATTTAAAAAAATAAATAAAACAATGGAAACAGACCCTAATTTAAAACTTTTATAATTTAGGAAATATTTTTATTTCCTAAATGGAGATAGAAATATGAAAAAATTATTCAAAAGATTATTTGGAAAAAATCTTTCTTGTAAAATAGGTTTTCACGACTGGAAAACAGTCAAATCAATAAAACTTTCTAATTTAATTTTCTTAGTTAAAAAACAAAATAAAGTTTTAAATAACTGTAATTTACATATAGATTTTGATTATATTGTATATGATAGAATGTGTAATGATTGTGGAGTTAAGGATTATAATATTAAATCTGTTTCTAATTCACTAAAAGATAGAATGTTTAAACAATTAAAGAATAAAAATTAAATGGCAAACAAAATAAATACAATTTTAATGATTGCACTTTTCATATATTTAATTTATATATTTTGGTAATTATATGCGGGTTGGACTGGAGATGGATCCAGCTTGGTAATAAAATAACAATTTTATGAGAGCTATATATTTATACATAAAAGAAAAAATAAAATATGTATAAATGCCAATATTGTCATAAAGAATTTGAAAAATATAGGTCTTTAGGTTCACATGTTAGATCTTGTAAAAAAAATCCAAATTTTGCTGAAATAAAACAAAAGCAAATTTCTTCATTTAAGAAAAATTTGACTAAAGAAAGAAGACTTGAAATTTCTTCTTATATGAAGAAAGCTATAAAAGAACATCCAGAAAGTTATTCAACACATAATATAATTGGAAGAGTAAAAAATTATAAAATAATGATGAATAACAAAAATGTTACTAATGTAAAAGGAACATGGGAATTGTTATTTGCGACTTATTTAAATAACAATGAAATTTATTGGACAAATAAAATTAAACCTATACCATATTGTTGGAAGGGTAAGTGGCATCTTTATTTTCCTGATTTTTATTTAATAGATTCAAATATATATGTTGAGATTAAAGGTTTTAAAACAGATAGAGATTTATGTAAATGGGCTGAAATTAAAAATATAATTGTATTGATGAAAGACGAAATTGATTTACTTAAAGAAAATAAATTTGATATAAACAACTACATGCGGGAAGGTCGGGTGACCCAACCAGTCTCATAAGCTGGTGAGGTAAGTTCAACTCTTGCTCCCGCAACGCTTGATACTTTTTTTGATTTCTTTATATTTATAATAAAATGTGGAGAAATTAAATTAAAAAATATTATACTTATGAACTTATTGATCCAAGAAACAATAAAGTCTTTTATGTTGGTAAAGGTTGTCATAAAAGAATGTATCATCACTATGATGCTATTAAAAATGGTAATAATTTAAAAAATAGTAAACTTGAAAACAAATTAAAAAAGCTAATCACAGAAAATTTAAAACCAATTTATAGAAAAGTTCTAGAAACAGCTATAGAACAAGAAGCTTTTGATAAAGAAATTGAATTAATAAAGTTTTATGGAAAAGAAAATTTATGTAATATAATGGATGGAGGTCAGGGTGGTTTGCCTCACTTTAAAAATAAAGAAGAAGAAAAACTTTGGCATTCAAAAGGTGGTATTGCGGCTAATAAAAAAAGAACAAAAAAACTTGTTTACAAGCTGAATAATGACAAAAAATTCAAAGAAAAATGGAAAAAAATCTTTCTAAAGGATTAAAGAAATATTATAGAACAAACAACAATCCCATGTTTGGTAAAAAACATACTGAAGAATCAAAATCAAAAATGTCATTAAAAAAAATAGGACAAAATAATTCTCAGTATGGAACAATATGGATAACTAATGGTATAGAAAACAAAAAATTAAATAAAAATAGTCAAATTCCAGAAAATTGGAGAAAAGGTAGAAAAATATGCATATAGATATGAACAATATAGAAAAAACTTTAGATGAAATAAATAAAAAAGAAGTTGCTGAAAGTTCTCTTTTTACGCTAAATCAATCTATAACTTGGAAATTAACTATGATAATTTATCAATTGGAAGAACTTATTAATTTATTAAAAACTACTAACAAATAAAAGTTATATTATGAATGATTATACACAAGAGCAAATCGATCAGTTTGCTAAAGAAATAAAAGTTATGGATCAATTTTCTTTATGTTATTATTGGAGATTTTCTAAAGCAGGTAATCCAAGATTTAGAACAGATTTAATAACAACAGAAGGAAAATCTTTAGGCGATTTATTTTCTGAAGAACTAAAAGCAAAAGGTGGTTTTACTCCTGAAATATCTAAATTGATAGGTTGGTAAATGGATAATTCTGAATTTGAATTAAGTGATTATGAACGAGAGGTATTAGATACAGCTAAAGAAGCATATTTGTTATATTTTAAATCATTTAAATTAGGTCAGCCGGAATTAACTAAAGAACAAGAAGAAATATTAGATGCAGTAACTCATATTTTAGTTGATAAATTACATATACAACCCAGTAGTGCATTAATAATTCAAAATATTATTAATTTTCAATTATCATTTAAAGAAATTATAGAATATCAAATAGCATATTATAGTAAACTTTTATTATCAACTAAACAACTATATAATCAAATAAATTTATTATTAGACGAAACTAATTTTATTATTAAATTGATTTTAGATAAAGATAAAATGGATAATATTGGAAATATAGGAGATGATAACAATGATGACGATAATTAATTTATTATTAGATTATTCTCAATTTTTAGTAGAATTTTTAGATAAATTACCAGATGAAGTACTGGCAATAATAACAATAATATCTATTTTTATGGTAGATGTATTTTATACATTTTGGATATTATTTGTTAATGAACGTAAAAAATATAAAGCTGGAATAATGTCTATGTTATTATATTTATCTAGTTTCACTGGAATTTCATCTATTTTAGAAATTAACAATGTATTATTGTTTCCTGCATTATTTGCAGCATTTTTAGGAACAGTTATAACTTTAACTTATCAAGAGAAAAAAGAAAAGAAATGATTAAAAGACTATTATTACTATTTGCACTAGGAGCAATTTCATATCATTTTCAACATAAAGTTGAAAAAATAGATTTGACAAATGATATTGATTTTAGTGAAATGTATTTAGATTGTAAAAATTAATATGAAGAAAAAACTAAATAATTCTGATAAAATATTTTTTGAAGTTGTTAGTAATATATTTGATATTTATTCTCTAACTAATATTTTAAAACTGTACAATTTTAAAATGATTACTTGGGGTGCATCATGTGTAGTTATATCAAAACCAGAATTAGATTATGTAATTAAATTAGGTGATAAAATAGATAAACCACCTAGACGTAATTCTAAACTTAGTAAATACTTTGCTAAAATTTTGTGGTCATCTAAAAATAAAAAAATATTAATACAAGAAAAAGTTGAAATTTCAGATGATTATAATATATTAATGAAGTTATCACATGAATTAAAAATAAAGCCTGATGATTTAAATAAATCTTATGATGCAGGTGTTAATAATATAGGATTAAGAAATAACAAAATAAAAATTGTAGATTATAGAAATTATAAATCACATAAGAAAATAAAACAATTTTCATCATTACCTACTTGGTATAATGTAGATTTTGCAGAAAAATGTTCAGTTGAATTAAAACAATTAAAGGTATAAATTAATATGAATCATGTATGGAAAAAAATAAATGGTCAAGTTATAGACAATTTAGCAAAATATGTTAAAGATTATATTTCACAGCACCCAGGTGAATATGAAATATTTGTAGGAACAGACTCTCAAAGAATTAGAAAGAAAGATACTGTTTTATTTGCTATGGTAATTTGTTTATATAGACAGCATAAAGGTGCTCATATAATTTATGCTAAACACAAAAGAACAGATAAAAAGTTTAAGGATAAATTAGTTAGATTGAGAACTGAAGTTGAATATTCAATTAATATTGCAAATTATTTGGTTGAAAATGAAGTTATTTATGATAATGATATTATGACTATTCATATTGACATTTCACCTAATAAGAAAAATGCTTCAAACTCAATATATCAAGAAGCAGTTGGTTGGATTAAAGGTATGGGATATTTGGTTGAAGCAAAACCAAATGCACCTGGTGCATCATATGCAAGTGATTGGGTTGTTAAGAATAAACACATTGCATTTAATTAAAAATATAAAAACAATTAAAAGGAAAACAAAAATGAAAAAAATTTTTATAACTTTTTTGGTTATGTTATTTAGTATGTCAATATATGGACAATTGGATTGTAACCCTACTGTAAATGGAAAATTTGTAGGTCAAAGTTTAGATTTACAAAATTTAACGTATAGTGTAACAGTTCAAATAAATGTAACTGATAATAATGGATATCCAGTTAAATTGAAGGAAGGTAAAGCAAAATTTACTTACAATAAAAACTATATTGGATTTAATAATGGTGAAGTTTTAACATTCACTCAAGGATATAATACAAGCGTATATTTGGATGGAAATTATATTGTAGTTCAATTTGAAAAGTGTGATAGTAATTGGGTTTCTATTGGAGAAACATATGTTGATTTAGCAGTTTTAAATTTTAATGTATTAGATACTACAGCATATTCTGATATATGTATCAAAAAAAATAAATCTAATTTTAAAAATAATTATGATAATAATTTAGATATTGGATATTGGTTGTGTGATGAATATTCATTACCCGTTGAATTAACACAATTTTCTATTAGGACTAATAATAATATAGTGACTCTTAAATGGGAAACTGCAACAGAAATAAATAATTATGGATTTGAAATTGAACGAAACTATGATGGTTGGGAAACTATTGGGTTTGTAGCAGGTAATGGAAATAGTAATTCTCCAAAATACTATACATTTACAGATACTCCAACGTTGTCTGGTTTATATCAATATAGATTAAAGCAAATAGATACTGATGGTAAATTTGAATATTCTAATATTATTGAGACACATTTTGAAATAGATACTTATACTCTTTATCAAAACTATCCAAACCCATTCAACCCATCTACTATTATTAAATATGAACTTAAAAATTCAGGAAATGTTAAATTAATAGTATATGATTTTATTGGAAGGGAAGTATCTGTTCTTGTTAATGAGTACAGAGACTCAGGAATTTATTATGTAAAATTAGATGCATCTAATTTTGCAAGTGGTTTATATATTTATAAACTTATTATTAATGATGTAGTTTATAGTAAAAAAATGACTGTTCTTAAATAATAGATTAAAAGGAAAACAAAAATGAAAAAATTGATGGTTATTTTATTCTTATTTATTTTATGTTCATTTACTTATTCTCAAGTATCAGTTTCAGTAACTCCTATTTATACATTTGGTAAATATTACGTTAATGATGTTGAATCTGGTAAAATTGAACCTAAATTGAGTTGGGAAATTGTTGCTAATATTCCAGTCAATAAAAATATCTCAGTAGGACCTTATTTATATTTCTATAGAGGTTCTTATATCGATCGAGGTTCTGAACCTTATAAGTATAATGAGAAATCCACACTAATCGGAATGACATTTACTTATACTTTTGATTGAGAGATTCTGTATATAATAATTTATTTTAAAAAACTATTTACAATCATCAATTTTTTTGTTATATTTACATATCAAAAATTAAATAAAACACAATGTTAGAAATACAAGGAAAATATAATAAAGCGTTAGTAATGACTGATTATCCAGATGAAGCATCTTTGTCTCAAGTATATCAGTTATTAAATTTACCATATTCTGCTAATTCTCAAATTAGATATATGGCAGATATGCATGCCGGAAAAGGATGCACTGTAGGATTTACTCAAACTTTGAATGATTATATTATACCAAATTTTGTTGGTGTTGATATTGGTTGTGGTATATATGCATATAATTTGGGTCAAATTGAAGTTGATTTTAAAAAATTAGATAGATTTATTAAAGAAGAAATACCACATGGTTTTGATATTCACGATACTTCTGTAAATGTTGATGAAAAATCTTGGGGTGTTAATTTGTATTCTAAATTTTTAAATTTAGTAGATAAATTAGAATTAGAGTTGTCTAAAGTTAATAGATCATTAGGAACTTTAGGTGGTGGAAATCACTTTATAGAATTAGATAAAGCTCCAAACGGAGATATCTGGTTAGTAGTACATTCTGGTTCAAGAAACTTTGGTTTACAAGTTTGTAATTATCACCAAAAGAAAGCAAAAGAATTCAATTCTAAAGCATTAATTACTGGCATTCCAGTTGGTATGGAATATTTACCAATTGATATGGGTGGTAAAGAATATTTAGAAGATATGGAAGTAGCACAAAAATTTGCTCACTTAAATAGAGAAATGATGGCTACAATTATATCTGAAGGGTTTTTTAATGTTGATTTACCAACAGAAAGAATTTTATCTGTTCATAATTATATTAATTTTGAAGATAAAATAATTCGTAAAGGTGCTATTCAAGCAAACAAAGATCAAAGATGTGTAATACCATTTAATATGAGAGACGGTATAGCAGTTTGTATTGGTAAAGGAAACAGAAAATGGAATAACTCTGCACCTCACGGAGCAGGTAGAATATTATCACGTTCAAAAGCAAAAGAACAAATTAGATTAGAAGACTATCAAAAAACAATGGAAGGTATATACACTTCTTGTATAAATAGATCTACTATTGATGAGTCTCCTTTTGCTTATAAAAATTATCAACAAGTAATTTCAGAAATGCAAGAAACTGTTGATATTGAATTTATTATGAAACCTATATATAATTTTAAGTCTGCATAATATGAAAAAAATTATATTTTTAGATATTGATGGTGTTCTAAATTCTGAAGTTGATTTTATGTTAAATGGAAATAAAGAGGAGCGAGTTGATATTGCTCCTCGACCTATGAAATTATTAAATGAACTTATAGAAGATACTGGTGCTGAAGTTGTTGTTTCTTCTGTATGGAGATTTGGTCATACTGTCGAATCTATGCAGAAATTACTTGAGTCAAAAGGATTTAAAGGAAATGTTGTTGGATTAACTCCTTCTTATGGTAATGGCGTTGTTAGAGGTAATGAAATATTAAAGTGGATTAAAGATAATGATGAATATTTAGGTATACCTTATTATAATTATGAATCTTATGTTATTTTTGATGATGATTCAGATATGTTATTATGGCAACAATTTAATTTTATTAAAGTAGATGGTTATATTGGTTTAACACCTACAAACACATATAAAGCAAGATGGATTTTAAATAAAAAACATGAGTGATTTATACTTTCAAGATATTTGGTTTGATTCTTCTAAACTAAGTTTAAAAGAAAAACAAAAAATTATTTTATATGCAAAAGAACTGATTGATAAAGGTTTTGGTTCATTTTTAATTGATAAATTAGAAAATATGAAATTTCAAAGACAGTCATCTGACTTAACATTTGATGAAATAATTAAAATGTTAAATGAAAAATGTCATTTTGTAATAACTCATAGAAGAGGATATATTTCTTGGAAGGAAACAAATGAATATTTTACTCATAAAAGATGGTGTTTAGAATTAGGATTTTCTACAGAAGATACTTCACCTATAAATTTTTTATGGATGTATATAAATGAAGATAAAATTGGTGATTTTATACTTAAATTTAAACTTAAAATAAAGGAAAATTAAAATGAAATTTGACTGGATAAAAATTGAAAAAGAATGTCCAAAAGCATTTAATTTATTAAAAGAATGGTCAAATAAAAAATTATTTATTAATACAAATGGTTATTTAATGTATTGGGATTTTGATGAAGTTCATGTCTATGATATTAAAAATTTATTTTTATTTTTCGATGAACAAAAAATATTTATTGAAATTATGTTAACTGTTACAAGTGTAGATCCAATGGAATTTTTATTCATATATAATATCGTTGGTGAAGAAAGTAATGATATAGAATTTATTGATAGAGAAAGTTCAAATTTAGCTGCGTTTTATGAGTCATTTAGAATTTTAGAAAAAAGATTATGTGAATGAAAACAATAGAAGTATCTAGTATAACTATAAACAATAATAATAAATTAATTGCAAAATTTTTAGGTTGGTTTAATGAACCAGATCAGCCAGATGGTATATGGTTCAAAATAGTTGATGGTGTTAAATATGTAAGTTATAGACAATATGATGATATGTTAAATGAATTACCATTTCATAAAGATTGGAATTATTTAATGAATGTTGTTGAAAAAATTGAGAATATGAGATATGGAATTGAAATTACACCCGGTGCTGGATTTGTATATGATATGAATAAAGCACAATTTGAAAGTAGATATGAAAGTGCAGTTCTTCCAGTATGTTATAATGTTCACAATAATAAAATTATACATATTTGGTTTATAGTTAGTAATTTTGTTAAATGGTATTTAAATGAAAAGGAAAAATAAATGAGTTATTTTGTAGTTGATGTTGAATCAGATGGTCCAATAATTGGATTTAATTCAATGGTATGTTTTGGAATAGTTAAAGTTGATGATAAACTTGACAAAACGTTTTATGGAAAAACTAAACCAATCTCAGATAAATATATAGAAGAAGCGTTAGCAATTAGTGGTTTTACAAGAAAAGAACATGAAAAGTTTGATGATCCTGTAAATGTAATGAGTGATTGCTATGATTGGATTATGGCAAATAACACAAGTAAAGGAATTATATTGTTATCAGATAATAATGGTTATGATGCATCTTGGATTAATTATTATTTTTTAAGATTTGCACCTCAAGGTAAAAATCCATTTGGTTGGTCAAGTAGAAGAATTGGTGATATTTATTGTGGAATGAAGATGGATGCTCGAGCTCAATGGAAACATCTTAGAAAAACAATACACGATCATAACCCAGTAAACGATGCAATTGGAAACGCAGAAGCATTATTAGCAATGAGAGATATGGGTTTAAAAATAGATTTTAAATAATATGAATGTATATTTAGAAGGTGATTTAGTTGAAGGCATGATCATTCAAGCAATTGTAGATGATGAAGATTATGGTATTACTAAAGACAATTTATATGAAATTTCAAATGTAGCGTTAATAATTACTACTGAAACAGTAGATTATAGAATAATGATAAGTCATATAAATTTTATAAATGATCATAGTTGTTCTATTACTAAACAGGTCAATAGTGATCGAATGTATGCATTTGAAAAATTTTTTAAAATAGTTGAGGAATAAAAATAGTGGAATTAAAAACAAATATATTTGGTTCAGGAATCATATATAATCAAGATGATTTAAAAGGAAAAATATTTGCAACGTGCACGGCGTGTATGAGCTTATATTCTGAATTTGAAAGTTTCGCAAATAATAACCCAGATAGAATGACAGACTTACCTCAACTAGCTGATAATATTGTGGTTATTAGTTGTCAAGTAACTGACCTTGCTATTCATAATGATTTTGAAACTATTAAAGATTATATTACTAAATATCCAACTAAAAAGTTTTATATATCAGGTTGTTTAGCAAATAGATTTGATATAGAAATGCCAAATTCTGTAATGAGATTAGATCATGTTAGAAGTGATTATACAGAAATAAAGAAAAGATATGTAAATTATAAAAAACCTTTTTGGGTTGATGATTTAGACACCTCAAATGAATATTCAAATGGTAATTTGTTTAGAAATAAATATCCTCTTAGAATAGGTGTAGGTTGTGAAAATAATTGCACATTTTGCACAATTAAAGTAACTAGAGGAAAACCATATAAATTAGAAATAAATAAATTAGAAAAAGAATTTTTAAATAATGATGATGTTTTATTAATATCTGACGCTCCAACTACACAACAAATTTTTGATTGGGCAGGATTAGCGATAAAACACTTTAAACAAATTTCAATTAGAAATGTTGAACCTGTAGTTGCTTTACAATCATTTAATAAATTAAAAGATTTAGCTGCACATGGGTTATTAAAAGAATTTCATTGTCCAGTTCAACATACAGATGTATCTGTATTAAAAGCAATGCACCGTAATAGTTCTGCAACGTTACAACTAATTGAAAAATTAAAAGAATTAAAAGAACTTGGTGTATTTTTAGCAACAAATGTGATTGTTGATTATGAATATAATGGTATAAAATATCCTGATCCTGATATGGATAAGTTATATGAAACATTTGATTATATTTCTTGGAACCCATATTGGGATGGTAAATGGGATAAACAAAAAGCTGAAAAAAGATTTAAGGAATATTTTAAAAAATAATATTATTCAGAATTTCAACTATAATTAATATTAATGGGTATATAGTTCAGAGGAAGAACAATAGTCTCTAAAACTAATGGCCGCGGGTTCGAGTCCCGCTATACCCTCTATGAAACCATACGGTAGAGAAAAAAAAGTAAAAGGTTGGAAAAATAAAGTTGATTATCATGTTCACACCAAAAAAGGAAGAAAAATAAGAAATTGGTGGGAAGAAATAATAAACTTAATTCCAAGAACAACAATAAAACAAAAAATAAGAAAGGAAATATCTATGTTGTAGATTAACTTACACCCAACGTAACATTGTTATGCACAATCAATTAATTAACATTTTAAAATTAAATTTTGGAGTATAACAATGAAAAAGACAAACCCAGTAAAAGAAGAATTAAAAAACTTAGCATCTCAAATAAAACAGTCTAAATTAGACCTAAAGCAAAAACAAAGAACACATAGCACAACTTGGAAAGATCACTATAATGTTAATAGTGCTAGTAGTGAATTTAGACACAAACACATTGCATATTGTCTATTAAAAGGTAGAACATATGAACAAATCGAACAACCAAAAGAAGGTAATGAACCTAATTTTGATTTAATAAAAAAATATAAAGAAGAAATGACAAAAATCCTAGAGGAGTATTATCATGCAAAAGAAAATGTATGTGATAGTTCGACAGGATCTTGATTCTACTTATAGAATGGTTCAGGGTGCGCATGCATTATCTCAATTTGCAATAGATTATCCTAAAACATTCTTAAAATGGAACAATCAAACTATTGTATTTTTATCAGTAAAACACGAAGGTCAGTTATATAAATTATCAAATAAATTATCTGAATTAAATATAGATTCTTCTATATTTTACGAAGAGGATTTAGATGGAGAAGGAACTTCACTTGCGTGTTATTCTGATAGTGATATTCTTGAAAAATATAATGTAGTAAGATAAAAATAGGTCAGAGAAATCTGACCTTTATTTTTTTGAATTTCGCCTATATATATTAATACTAACGCCTAATGGGTTAGTGAATAGATTAAATAATTATTAAAAAACATATAAGGAGAAAAGAAATGACACACATTACATTTCCAAAACACAGTATTACATTCCCTGATTTATTTTCAGAATTTTTTAAAACATCAGACACATCAACTCTAACAATGTCACAATTATTAGATAATTTTGTTAGATCAAATAATACTCTAAAAAAAGAATATGGTGCAAAATATTTTGAAAGATTAAGTTATCCTAAAATGGATGTTATTCAATCAGATGAAAGATCAGAATTAAAAATTATTTGTGATATTCCAGGATTGAGTAAAGATGATATTAATATAACCATTCAAGAAAAACCTGAAATTGAAGGTCAAGTAATTGAATATTTAACTAAACTTACAATTACTGGAAACAAAAGAGAACTTACAGAAAGTTTAAATGAAACAGATACTTTTCTTGTAAGAGAATTAAAAGGTTCAGCATTTACTCGTTCAGTATTTTTACACAATGATATTGTAGATATTAAAAAAGAACCTGAAGTTTCATTAGAAAATGGTGTATTAACAATTATATTTAAGTTAATTGACTCTAAAGAAATAGAAGAAAAAAAATCACAATCAATTAAAACATTAAAAATTAAATAATGATTGAAAGAACAAAAGATAATAAATATCAAGTAATAAGAAAGTGCAGGATTAATCCACAAGATCCTGCACAGCTTGATAGAATACAAAAAATAAAAGATAATAATGGTTATGATGTAATATTACATGATAAAATTAATAATCTTTTTTTAATATGCAATGAAATAAGTGATGCAGAAATAATTGTAGAGGAAAGTATTTCTAAAAAATAGAATTCCTATCTATATTTATATTAGTAATTCATTAACTAAAAAGGAGAAATAGATGTTACAATTAGTATTTTCAATTATTGCATTGATTGCGGCTGCTGTTTTTGGTGTATTTTTACCAGGAACAAGTTTTGAAGCTCAAGCGATTGCAATAGTAACAGGTTTAGCGGGTGCTTTTGGAGTTGTAAACTGGAGAACAAAATTTAACGCTGCAAAAGAATGGTTTCAATCAAAAACCGTTTTCGGAGCACTTATAGTTGCTATACCAGTTTTAATTTTAACAATTGCACCAATGGTTGGTATTCTTATACCAGAATGGTTAGTTTCATTATTAACTGTATTAGTTACAGGTGGTGGAGGAACTACACTTTGGGGTATTTTTGACGCAGTTGAAAAGAAATCAACAGTATATATTGGAACTGGAAAAGATAAAGCAGATAAATCACCTAATTAAGGTTTTATTTAAAATCTTTATTTATTTGAAAAAGGCAGGTAATCTGCCTTTTTTATTCTTAGAAAATAGGTTTATATTTATTTAAAATCACACAACAAAACAAACGGAGGTTACGTGAAAAGAATAGTATTATTCATTCTTTTAATTTCAACTTTTATATCATACGCACAAAACATACCCGGATATACAAGAACAGAAGTTCAAGTTAAAGATACAACATACGAAGTTAGAGCTGAAGGTAAAATGAAAGTAGGTTTAATTTCTAATGTTTGGCATCCAGCTGGTTTAATTGTAAATTATCAAGCATTTGATGATTTTCTTGGATTAGGTTTTTATGCGACAGCAAAATCTAATTTTGAAATGACTCAAAAGCCTGTAATGAATCAATATAATTTTACAGGTGGAATTTCATTTGATTTATTTCAAAAAACAATTGATATGTTAATAGGTGCATCTTATGTTACAAAACCTGATAATATGTCTTATTATAATCCTCATTATGATTGGGGTATTGAAGTGTTAGCAATGACACAATTCTCTGATAGAAATTGGAGAATGATTTTTGGCTGGCATTCTAATCCTACAAATTGGAAATATGGATTAACAGCAGGATTCGCATTTCAATTTTAATTGAAATTAACGGTAGAAATTACACATATATATATTAATATACACACTAAAACTTAACCAAGGAGGTTACATGACATACACAGATAAAATCTTAAATGTATTAGTTAAACAAGAACAATCAGGAGCACAACCTGTATTTAATAGATCAGTTGCTAAGAAATCATTTAAGAAAATTGTAACAAATTATGATGGATACGGTGATCCTATTCACGATTCAATTATGAGAGCAGCAAGAAATATGAAAGAAAACGGATTGCTAAAAAGAATTAGCAAAGGAAATTATACTTTAAGTGCAAAAGGACGTAGAGTAGCTAGCGCTTAATTATATTTCAGTTATTGTTTTAATGGGCTATTTTAAAATAGCCCATTGTTTATTTATTTTTCACACAACAAATATCAAAGAGAGGTATCGAAATGAAACCAGGATATTCATACACAAAAAAAGAAGCACTTCAATACGAAAACGCAGGTAATTCACTTGTAGATTTTTTCAGATCAGCAGCCGCACAAAGACCATACGTGTTAGCAAATTCAGATAATTTATTTGATTTATTTAAAAATGCATATTCTGATAATAAAGAAATAGCAGCAAAATTAGTTTTTTGGTTAAGAGACCCTAGAAAAGGAGCAGGTGAAAGAGCTGCATCTAGAAAATTATTTGGAACTATGTTTAAAGCAAATAAAGATTTTATTTATGACAATTTAGATAATATTGTTAAACATGGTTATTGGAAAGATTTAATTTTATTTTTAGATATTGATGACTCAAATGTAATTCCAGAATATTGGGCACAAAAAATAGTCAATGGAGATAGACTGGCTGCTAAATGGGCACCTAGACTTCATTCTAAATATCACAATGCAGCAACTAGAATTAGAGAAGCAATGCAAGTTACAAATGCAGAATATAGAAAAATATTAAAAGATAAATCTAATACTGTTGAACAAATAATGTCTCAAAATAGATGGAATGAAATTATATATGACCATATTCCATCAAATGCATTGAAAAATTATAAAGATGCTTTTAGAAAAAATGACCACGATAGATTTATCGAATGGATGAATTCTGATAAAACAAAAGCAAACGCTGCAGTTGTTTATCCACATGAAATTTTAATGTTAGCACTTCAAGGTGAAGATACACTTGCTCAAAAAATGTGGGATAATTTACCAAACTTTATTCCTAATAATGAAAAGTTTATGGTAATATTAAATACATCAGGTTCAATGGAATCTTTTGATTATAGAATATCAAAATTATCAAAAAAATTGGGTTCTCCATTAGTAATCGGTGTTGCGTTGACTTTATATTTAATTGAAAAAAATAAATCTGTATTTAAAAATTTATTTATGACATTTAATAGTAAACCTAATTATATTAATTTGAATGTTAAAGAAAAATTAACACTTTCGGAAAAATATAAATTTATTAGAGGTATACATGATTGGGGTGGTTCAACTAATTTAGAAGCAGCATATAGATTAATATTAGACACTGCAGTACAATATGATATTCCTGAAGAAGATATGCCAAGTACATTACTTATATTGAGTGATATGCAATTTGATAGTTGTATTGATGGAGTTCTTCATATAGAAAATATTAGAAATAAATATAAAGATGCAGGTTATAAATTACCAAAGATTGTATTTTGGAATTTAAATGAAGCATTTACAGGTTCACCAGCGGCAGCGGGTGATAACAATATTGGATTAGTATCAGGTTTTTCACCTTCATTAATGGAAGCAGTTTTAGCAAATAAATCATATACTCCAATTGATTTAGTAAATGAAACTGTTAAGAAATATGATGATGTTGATTGTAAAAATTTACCAGATCTTAGTAATATTTTAGATGCAATTAATGATTACGGAAAAACAAAAAAATTGGTTAAAACTGTAATTCTACAATTTTCAACCAATATATATTAACATAACCTAACAGCACATATACTCATTACATGGTAGTATCTGTGATAGGGTATTTAAGGAAATATTATTAAATAAGGTTAACGAAAGTTTTTAGTTTAATAATATCTTAAATATTTGATTCACAATAACAATAAATTTAAATATAATAATAATAA
>Ga0232062_1188115_pt1 | contig 16548 bp, 10 predicted proteins | sample LAC_MetaT_6_FD_165031 | JGI IMG/M metagenome (GOLD analysis project Ga0232062, IMG submission 165031) | Metatranscriptome of anaerobic ammonium oxidizing microbial communities from anammox membrane bioreactor (MBR) in UC Berkley... | ecosystem: Engineered > Bioreactor > Anaerobic > Unclassified ...
TAGCAGGTGTGCTCTATGTTTTGGATGAGCCTTCAATCGGTTTGCACCAGCGGGATAATATTCGTCTGATCAACTCTTTGAAAATGTTGCGCGATTTGAACAACACGATAATTGTGGTTGAACACGATAAAGAGACGATTGAAAGCTCTGATTATTTAATTGACTTAGGCCCCGCTGCGGGTGAGCACGGTGGGGAAGTGGTGGCGATGGGTGAAACACTGTCGCTTCTTAAAAACAGTAAAATAGATCATTCTCTAACGCTTGATTATCTCAGGAACAAAAGGTTTGTTTCGCCCCCAAAACAACGACGCGAAGGCAACGGGAAGCTGCTGACACTTCGCGGAGCACGGGGGAACAACCTGAAATCAGTGGATGTTTCCATACCGCTCGGCAAGTTTGTGGTTGTAACCGGTGTAAGTGGTTCGGGTAAATCTTCGCTGATAAACGAAACTTTAGTGAAGCGCCTGATGAACCAAATTTACCGAACTAAAGATGTTCCGCTTCCTTTTGATTCTATCGAGGGTATGGAGCATATTGATAAAGTAATTGAAGTGGATCAGTCACCAATTGGGCGGACACCTCGCTCGAACCCGGCAACCTACACCGGTTTATTCACATTTATCAGGGACTTATTTGCGCAGTTGCCCGAATCAAAAATCAGGGGTTACCAGCCGGGCAGGTTCAGTTTCAATGTATCCGGCGGAAGGTGCGAGGCTTGCGGAGGCGATGGGCTGAAGAAAATTGAAATGAACTTCCTCCCCGATGTTTATGTGAAGTGTGATGTCTGCAATGGGCGGCGGTATAACCGGGAGACCCTTGAGGTGCTATATAAGAAAAAATCAATCGACGATGTTCTGGAAATGACCGTAACCGAGGCGCTTGAGTTCTTCGCCGATATGCCCCGCATTAAGAGGAAAATCCAGTCGATCTACGATGTAGGTTTAGGGTATATTAAACTTGGTCAGCAGGCGACAACCCTCTCAGGAGGTGAAGCGCAGCGCGTTAAACTTGCTACGGAATTAAGCAAAGTTTCAACGGGCAAAACGATTTATTTTATGGATGAACCAACAACGGGGCTGCACTTCGAGGATGTGAATGTGCTTCTGAAAGTTATTGAGAAGTTGGTTGATAAAGGGAACACTTTCGTTGTTGTTGAGCATAATCTGGATGTTATAAAAGCCGCAGACTGGATTATTGATCTGGGCCCCGGAGGAGGTGCTGCCGGCGGAAGGATAATCGCGGAAGGCACACCGGAAGCCGTAGCGAAAAACAAAAAAAGCGTTACGGGTAAGTTTTTGTAAAATATCTTAAAAAACTCAAAAGTTCATAAAAAGTCAAAAGGTTTTTAAACAAAAAAAGAGGCTGTCTCTGAGAATTTAATTTCAGAACAGCCTCACTAATTTTTAAGGTAAGATTTGCTAATTAAACAGCCACTCGATAGCTGATAAATAAGTGTCAACCGGAGAACAACCCTACCCGTTATAGTTAACAGCACCAAGCCCTTTGAAGATTGCGGTAGTATCTAATTCTTCCTCAATCCTGAGGAGCTGGTTATATTTAGCAATTCTGTCGGTACGGCTTGCGGAGCCTGTTTTAATCTGACCCGCATTGGTGGCAACTGCTATGTCGGCAATGGTTGTGTCTTCTGTTTCGCCGCTTCTGTGTGAAACCACAGCTGTGTAGCCTGCACTTCTTGCCATTTCAATTGCGTCCAAAGTTTCGGTAAGAGTGCCGATTTGGTTCACTTTAATCAGAATCGAGTTAGCGCATCCGAGTTCAATTCCTTTTGCAAGAATCTTAGTATTGGTAACGAACAGGTCATCGCCAACCAACTGAATTTTGCTGCCAACATTATCAGTAAACTTCTTCCAGCCCTCCCAGTCATCTTCCGCCAAACCGTCTTCAATCGAAAGAATCGGGTACTGTCTTATCCAGTTTTCCCAAAAAGCGATCATTTCGTCGGAAGAAATCTCGTTTTGAGTTGATTTGAAGAATTTGTAGGTTTTCTTCTCATGGTTCCACATTTCAGTCGAAGCGGGGTCGAGTGCAATCATAATATCTTTTCCCGGTGCGTATCCGGCTTTTGTAATTGCTTCCAGAATCACTTCAATTGCTTCATCGTTAGAGCGAAGTGATGGTGCGAAACCGCCCTCGTCGCCAACGGAAGTGTTGTGCCCTTTTTTCTTCAGCACACTTTTTAGTGTGTGGAACACTTCAGTTCCGTATCTGAGTGCTTCTTTAAAAGTAGGTGCGCCAACGGGCATAACCATAAACTCCTGAAAATCAACATTATTGTCAGCGTGTTTGCCGCCGTTCAAAATGTTCATCATAGGAGTCGGGAGCACTTTTGCGTTGGTGCCGCCGATGTAACGGTAAAGCGGGAGACCAAAAGCCTCAGCTGATGCTTTTGCGCAAGCAAGGGATACACCCAAAATTGCGTTTGCACCAAAACGGGATTTGTTTTCGGTGCCGTCAAGTTCAATCATATAGTTATCGATGGCAACCTGCTCGGTGGCGTCCCACCCGATAAGTTCATCGGCGATTTCGTTATTCACAAAATCAACGGCTTTTTCGACGCCTTTTCCAAGGTAGCGGGAATTGTCGCCATCCCGAAGTTCGCAGGCTTCGTTTGAGCCGGTAGAGGCGCCACTTGGTACAGCAGCTCTTCCGATAACGCCACACTCTAACAGCACTTCTGCTTCAAGGGTAGGGTTTCCTCTGGAATCGAGTATCTCGCGGGCTACAATATCTATTATTTCAGTCATTATTATTCTCCATGTAAATAAGAAGGGTGCCCCCGGGGCGACTCGAACACCCGACAAACAGTTTAGGAAACTGCTGCTCTATCCACCTGAGCTACGGAGGCATAAAAAAGAGGTGACGCCAAAATGGCTAAATCACACTTGTAAATATACGAAATTTGGGTTTCAATTTGCAGCCTTCTGTTATCTTATTTGGCGCACCCCTTTGGATTTTCGCAGAGTACTTTTTCCTTATTTGGCGCACCCCTTTGGATTTTTTGCAAGCAATTGGTTTTATTAAAGGCTGCAATTAAGAACAGCAATTATTCTTACGAATTTCCAAATTTCAATAAGAACTATAGCCTTTTATTTGGATTTTCCATAATTTAGATTTACAAAAATTATTAATTATAAAAAACGGCAATACCATGTCCTTAAGACGATATATTACCATGATAGCAGTAGTGGTTCTTCTAGCACCATTCACACTTTTTCCGCAGGCGACACTTCCGAATATTTTGAATCAGATGAACCAGGATTCACTTCTGAAATTTGCAAGCCAAATAACAGGAGGGGAACAGGTTACCATTGGCGGGCAGCCCTACACCATTGTTTCCCGTTATAAAACTAACCCTTCGAACGATATGGCGGGGAATTTTATTCAGGAAACGCTTGCAAGGTTTGGGCTTACCGCTTCTCAACAGTCTTTCTCTTCATCCGGCAAGAATGTGATCGGCGTGAAAGTAGGTACGGAGTTCCCTAACCAAAAATATATGATTTGTGCCCATTACGACTGCATGCCCTCCGGTTCGGTTGCACCCGGAGCGGATGATAACGGAAGCGGAACTGCCGCCGTGCTCGAGGCTGCCAGGGTGCTTTCACAATACAACTTTCCCTACACGCTCATTTTTGCACTTTGGGATGAGGAAGAGCAGGGGCTTATTGGTTCTGATTATTATGCACGGCAGGCTCGGTTAGCCGGGGACTCAATCCTCGGGGTTATTAACATGGATATGATCGCATGGGACTCGAATAACGATAATGTGTGCAACATCCATGTGAAGGAATCTGTTGCTAATTCAATTAAACTTTATAACAGAATGATTGAGCTAAACGGTTCGTATGGCATCGGGTTGGTTATCAACCGCCCCAACCCACCCATAACCGCAAGTGATCACGCATCGTTTTGGACCCAAGGCTACAGCGCAGTTTGTTTTATTGAAGATGACAACAACGATTTTAACGCCTATTACCACACGGTAAATGACAAAATGATCTATTACAATACCCCATATTACTTCAAAATGGCTAAATTAGCAACAATTTCTATAGCAAGTTTTGCGCTGAATATGGATATTGTAATAACCCACTCGGCAGTGCAGTCGGCTTACCGCCCGGGAAGTTTTTCAACAACAGCCACTATTTCAACAGGGCTTGATGTGGGGACAGGAAATGCTGCCCCTCGCATGTATTACAGAGTGGCTGAGCCGGGGGGAAGCTTTGGGCAATTTATCGCACTAACCGGAACTTTAACCAACGGCACCGGAATACCGGGAGAAGGTGACACAAAACCAACAGAAGGATCGTTTACATATTCCTTCGCTTTTCCGGCGCTTCCTTCGGGGGCTACGGTCCAATACTACTTTGCCGCACAGGATAACGGGGGGAACTTAGTGGTTACTTCTCCAACCGGCGGTGGGGGTATTAATCCACCGGGGAGCACACCACCGACAACTTTTTATAGGTTTTATAATGCTGAGTCTAACCTGATTTTCAGCGATAACGGAAGCAGCATAGCCGGCTGGGTACCGACAGGTACCTGGGGGCTTACCACTTCCAAATATGTTTCTGCGCCGAGTGCTTTTGCAGATTCACCCACCGGGAACTACTCGCCGAACCAAAACATAACGCTTACACAGGCAAGCGCCGTAAATTTAAGCGGTGCGGTGGGTGCAGGACTTTCTTACCGGGCGCAGTGGGATTTGGAAACAGGTTGGGACTATGCACAGCTTTTAATTTCAACCAACGGAGGATCGAGCTGGGCACCACTTCGTGCATCGGGAATGGTGAACGGAGCCGGGTCTTTCCAGCCTTCCGGGCAGCCCGTTTATAACGGCTCGCAACCTACCTGGCAAAAGGAAGTGGTTGACCTTTCCGAGTATATCGGTAAAGATATTTTGCTTCGCTTTTTGTTGAAATCGGATGGCTCAGTTCAAAAAGACGGAATTTATATCGACGATATCGAGATTTTTAAATATTCTGAAATACCCGTTGAACTTGGCTCTTTTTCTGGAACAACCGTTGGAAATAAGGTTGTTCTTCAATGGCAAACCGTTACAGAAACCAACAATTTTGGCTTTATTGTTGAAAAACAAACCGGGAGTGAGTTTATAAATCTTGGTTTTGTTAATGGTAACGGAACAACAACCGAGGCGAAACATTATTCGTTCACAGACGAGAAACCATTAGCTGACAGGCTTACCGGTGACTACATTGGTGTGCAGCCCGGTGAGGAGAATGGTACAAAGTTTAACCGGAGACCGGGAGCGAACATTGTTACCTATAGGTTGAAACAACAGGATTTCGACGGTACCGTTGTTGTTTTGGGTACGGTTGAAGTTGAAGTATCGTCTGTTTTTGCTTATTCACTTTCGCAGAATTATCCCAACCCATTCAACCCGGAAACCGTTATTGAATTTACCGTGGCTGAACCGGGCGAAGTAGTTCTGGAACTTTATGATATCCGGGGAACAAAACTGCGCACTTTGGTTTCTGAGAGAAAAAACCAAGGGAATTATTCAGTAACAGTAACGGGTGAGGGTTTGGCTTCGGGTGTTTACTTAGTAAGAATGCAGGCAGGGAAGTTTACTGCAACCAAGAAGATTACGCTGTTGAAATGACGCTTTTTATTTGAAGTTTGTTTAGAAAGGGTTTAAGAATGAGAAAGGCTGTTCGAAGGGGCCGAACAGCCTTTTTTGTATCGGGGAGATACAAACCATAACAGGTTCTCATCATCATCATCAAGCTCTTATCAGTAGCCTAAGAGGAGGAATCTACAAAATACAACAATTTTCCGCCTCATTAGGTACTGTTCAAAGGACCGCCGCCGGGTTGCATAACCAATACTTTCACTAACATTTCGATCTTCCGGCTTTGGAAAATCACAAACTCATACTACAAATTTAATTCATTGGGGAAATGTTACAAATAGTAAAATCAGAAAATGAATTGTCGAATTTTTACGACAGTATTTTTTTCGCCATTTTTTCGTTTTACCTTTTCCTATTCCGCCCCGGTTCCGATTACCTTATTTCCTCCCTTTCCCATTTCCCCCCCCCCCTTTTTGCGCATTTTTGAACAGCCTCGCTCAATCGTTATCTTTTCAAACATTTGATAATTTTAAAAAGTTCAGTTTAACACATTTTATTTACTCATTAAGTTATGAGTTAAAAAAAAAGGGGGAAATCTCGCTTAAAAACTTAAGTTGATGCCACTTCCAAGCTGCTGCTTCTCCCAAACCAGTGCCACTTCCAAGTTGCTGCTTCTTCTAAATTGACGCCACTTCCAAACTGCTGCAACTTCTGAACCGGCGCCCTTCTAAGCTGATGTCACTTCGCCGATAAAAGCTATCAGCCCGTCAATTTCTCCGGTTTTATCAAAAAATTTAGCGGCGCCAAGCTCCATGGCTTTTGCTTTGAATTTATCACACACGAAGTTTGAAACCATCACAACTTTCGTTTGCAGCCCCATTTCATTAATTGTTGTCAGAACATCGAAGCCCGAACCATCAGGCAGTTTAATATCCAGCACAACTAACTGAAACTCTTTTGATTTCAACAGCTCAATTGCAGAACGGCAATCTGAAGCCGTTGAAATAGTAATTTCGGGCAACGCCCCGCTGATAAGCCGCGAAATATTTAGTCGAACGCTTTCAGCGTCATCAACTATCAATATATCCATAAATAACCGAAAATTCTTTGTGTAAATTACAAAGCATTTTTGATTATAATTATAGGAAAGTTCTGATGGTTAATGTCGAAAAATTCTGACAAATGGGGGCAGGCGCGAATCAATCACTCAATCAATCAATTGATTTTCAAGAACATAGAGGATAAGTTCCGCGTTGTTGTTCAGGTTCAGTTTCTCCAGAATCCTGCTTTTGTAAGTTCCAACAGTTGAAACACTTATTGCCAGCATTTCTCCAATTTCGGTTAAAGATTTCCCCATTGCAATGAAACGAAGAATTTCAAACTCCCTGTCTGAAAGTGATTCATGCGGCAGTTTACTGCGGTCGATATCTAAGTTTCCGGCGAGTTTTTCAGCAAGGGTTTCGCTCAGATATTTTCTACCGGAAGCGATTCTTCGAATAGCAAGAATTATCTCATCGCCTGCGCTTTCTTTCGTCAGGTAGCCCCACGCCCCGGCTTTAAGTGACCGAATGGCAAACCGGTCTTCCGGGTGCATGCTAAGAATCAAAACCTTCGCTTCGTGGTCAATAGCGCGCAGGTCTTTCAGCACTTCTAACCCGCTTTTTCCCGGTAGGGTAATATCGAGCACCAGCACATCAAACTCCTTATTCATAAGGGCATTGGCAATAGCGCCGGCATCGTCGGACTCGCCAACTACGCGCATATCGGCTTCAGCATGAATAAGTCTTTTCAACCCTTCACGAATCAGCAGATGGTCATCAGCTAAGAAAACTTTGATCATAGATGTTCAAAAGATGTTCAAATCCAAAATTTGTACTCTAATAATAAACAAAAAATGGCAGTAATGCAAATAAAAAATCAGCTAAGTTTCATTGTTAAGGAAATTACCGTTCCTTTTCCAATTTCCGACTCAACGGAAAACTCCGCGTTTGCTAATTTAGCTCTTTCGCGCATGCCAATGAGACCAAAAGAAGTGTAGCCTTTTTTAACCGTAGAATCGAAACCTCTGCCGTTATCTCTGATTTTAATACGAAATATTCCATTATCTAAATTCATATCAATTGTTGCCGTTGTAGCCTCTGAGTGACGAATAATGTTTGTGCACGATTCCTGAATTATCCTGAAAAGCGCCGTTGAGGTCATTTTGTCCAATTCAATTTCTTCAAAATTGGTGTTAATCGAAAATTTTACGGAAGAACGGGCTTTGGATTCATCCACCAACCACTCAACCGCCGCCACAAAGCCTAAGTGATCCAGCACTTCGGGTCTGAGTTCCGTGATGATTCTTCGCAGTTGTTTCACCGTTTTATCGATGTTTTTCGACATCACCTCGACCTCGTTCAGGAGGTTATCTTTAACCCGGTCATTCACACCGGATTTAATGATGTTTTTCATCATTGACAGGTTAATTTTCATTACCGAAAGCACCTGCCCAAGCTCGTCGTGGATTTCTCTTGCGATGGCTTCGCGCTCATTTTCAGTCGCCTGTTGTAGGTGAGAAGTAAGTGCCTGAAGTTGTGCGTGAGTTTCATCCATTTTCTGTTTCAGTTTAGTTTCTTCAGTGATATCCGAGAAAAAAATTGCGATACCGCGCGAAATAGGATAAAACTTCCCTTGAAAATAAATATCCCTCGATTTAATATAATCGGTTGAGAGCACGGCTTTTCCGGTTCTAATAACCTCCTGAATGTTGTGATAGATGAATGTATCCTCAAAGTTATCGAAAATCTCGGGCAGAAGTTTCCCCACTAAGTTCTCGCGAGTGGTGCCCATGAAAGCAAGCGGTTTCGAGTTTACCGTTACCACCCGCAAATCGTGATCTACGAGGATGAATCCATCCGACATTTCCTCCCTTAAGCTTTCCAAAAATGCTTCTGTTTCACTCAGTTTTTTCGAGAGGGTCAGCTCCTGCTTTTTCACCAAGAGGGAAGTGGCAAGCCCCGAAACCACAATAGTTGCCAGAACGATGATTCCGAGCAGAATGGTAATCGGCAACAGCGGTTTCTCGGCGGCGCCGGTTGTAATAGCAGAATAAACTAACAACCCATAGTTTTTCACTTTTTGCAGGTTGCCTATTTTATCGATTTTTTCCAGTCCGACTCCCTGTAATTTACCTTCTTTTCCACTTTTTGCCATTTTAATAATTATATAACCGACTGATTCCTTTCCCGGGTAATCAGCAATTGTGAAAGGTTTTAGTGTATCTATTATTGGGTATATTTTGTCGTTGTAAAAGTAGAATAGTCTGTTTCGTGTTTCAGTTTTGTATTTCTCTTTTGTCAGAAAGATGTTTGAAAATTCACTTGCTATTGCAATTTTTTGATAGATAATACCACCGATTTCGCCGTTGTGCAGGCGCACTGCCGTGAAAATATCGAGTGAGGGTTGGTTGTCTGCAAGGGGAGTGTGGTCAACAAACTGGTCCAATGAATCGAATTGTGGAGTTCTATTCTTCAGCGGGCTGTTGCCACTGTTAGTGTTGTTAGCGGTGGTGTTGTTTTCTGCAGTTTGGTTTTGGTTGTTCTTACCGGTATTATCATTGTTCTTTGTGTTGTTTTCTGTGGTTTGGTTTTGGTTGTTTTTACCGGTATTATCGTTGTTTTTAGCTTTCGGGCTGTTGATTGAATTTGGTTTTTGGCTTTGATTATCGTCAGTAGCGAGATTATTAGTAGAGTTACCGTTAGTAGCTTCACCGGTCAACAGTACGGTTTTACCGTTAATATCGAGTAGTGCAATTGTAATATAATCGTGGTTGTTTTTTAGTCTTTCGAAGCCCGCTCTTATTTTTTCCATGTTAATAGCGGGGATATTTGTTCCGAATTGAGCTAAGTTCTCGGTAAGTTCGGGGTTTCTCGCTAAATATCTTCCTTCCGATCTTCTTTCCTCGAACCACTGAAACACCATTTCAGCTTTTTCTGTTGCCGCCACTTCTGTTTGACGGCGTCCTTCAAGAAGAAGGTCTTCGCGCGTTACGAAATAGTAGTAAGCTGCAGAAACCATCACAATAATGGTTAGGAAAATAAAGATAGGGTAAACCTTTTTATAGCCTTTACCCGGTTTGTTATTAGAGTGAGGCATCTCTTTATTTCTCAGGATAATTCTTTGTTTCTCAGGGTATTTCTTTGCTTCTTAAGCGTTTAATTCCGATTCCCGCCTTTTTGCGGGTTTTCAGCTTTAGTCCCGGTTTGTTTATGGGGTCATTTCCGGATTAGTGCATATCTCTTTGTAAAAAATAACCTACGACAGAAACTCAAGTTAAGCCAAAGCAAAATACACAAAATTCTTTGAGAATCAAAGAAAAATAATTTATAGCGGAACCCTTGGACTAAAGGTTTCTTAAGTTCAGCAAGAATATTCTGACTTTTCCGTATATTATTAAGTTTAAGTTTGAAGATTTCATCAAACAAAAAGATACATCAAGAGACTTATCAATGCACTACATACCGAGAATTTCAACCGCTCACACAAATTTAACAAGTTACCTTGCTTATAAAGAAAAGGGGAAGGAAATATTAGAGCTTAACAAAGAAAAGATTGAAAAGATGAAAATCGAACTTGATGAAAATGAGAATGAAATTGGAGATGATGAATGAAGGTAATAGTCCCACCCCTAAAGTGCCAAGGGATAAAGACAAAGATTGTTCCGCTGATTAAGGAATTGGCGGAATTTCCAATTAACAGATGGATTGAACCGTTTCTCGGGAGTGGGGTTGTAGCTTTCAATATTGCACCTCAGAACGCAATACTTAACGACATTAACCCTCACATTATCAGATTTTACAAAGCACTTCAGTTTAAAGAAATTACCCCATTTAAGGTAAGAGAATATTTAGAATTTGAGGGCGAAAATCTAAGAAAAGCCGATCAGGACGGTTATGAACACTACAGATTCATCAGAGACAGATTTAACGAAAATGGAAACCCTCTCGATTTTCTTTTTTTATCCCGGACAAGTTTTAACGGAATGATGAGATTTTCAAAATCAGGAAAATGGAATATTCCATTCTGCAAAAAGCCAAATCGTTTTGATAAATCGTACATCACAAAAATTGTTAATCAGGTTGATTTTGTCTCAAAAATAATTCAACCGGAATGGGAGTTATCAAATTCTGATTTTAGAGATATAATTAGAAAAGCCGGTCAGGGGGATTTAATTTATTGCGATCCGCCGTACGCCGGTAGATATGTTGACTATTTCACCGGATGGACTGAAGAAGATGAACGAGAATTATTCGAATTACTCTCAAAAACCAAGGCGCACTTTATTTTATCCTCCTGGCATCACAATGAGTTCAGAGAGAACCCCTACTTTTTGAAATACTGGAGCAATTTCAATTTTATAACGAGAGATCATTTTTACCATTCAGGCGCAAAAGAAACTAACCGCAACCCTATTGTCGAAACTTTAGTTTTTAATTTTGAAACAAATCTTAAAAAGCACAACCACGATCTATCCGAACGGCGGGTTTACAAGGAATTAACTTTCTCCCTGTTTGATTGAGGAATTAAATTCAATTTTTGAATTAATTTTAAAAACTCTTGAAGTGCAGGCAGTTGGTTAGAAGGAAATAATTACGATTAGAAGGTAATAATTTTAACCATATCGATTTAAAAACAAAAAACCCTTGTAAGGGTTAGGTTACAAGGGCTTTTTTTAGAGCTGGTGAAGGGATTTGAACCCCCGACCGGCTGATTACAAATCAGCTGCTCTACCAGCTGAGCTACACCAGCAATTTTTTAAAATTGAGTTTCAAATATAATGACTTTTTAAATTTCAAACAAGAGGGGACTGAATTTTTAGGAAACCCAATCTTTAAACGGAATTTCCCTCAATTTTAAAAAGCCTATTCAACGCACGCTGACTTAAAGCCTATTCAACGCACGCCGACTTGACAAAAACCGCCACTTCATCACACGCTTACTAAACAATAAAGCCTGATCCTAACCCCCGGTTATTTTGAAAAGGAAAAATCCACTACCTTAATTTCTTCCGGATAGGTGATGTCCCCAAGCATGGAAGAAACCACGGGTCGGGTGTATAGCTGAACTTTTGAGTTACCACTTCCAACACCGGCTACATCCATGGCTAAGCCGACTAAGCTTTCGTATCCCTGATCTTTCAAAACTTTAGCAAGGTCAACAGTTAAGTTGATCGGGATAGTTGTAACTTCACCTGTCCCGGGAATTGTAACGGGTTGAGCTATATTACCCTGTAAAATTTCATGATCACCAACCACCAATCGAAAGGGTAACGACTTCAACTGCGCATCAGTTCTTGCGTAGCCGCCGGTACCGTCGTTTGGGTTAAGTGCCGCCAAATTAAGCGTAAAAGTTAACGGCAGCGAGCCTCTGAAAAACGACTCGGTAATTTTAGCCGCATCAAACACATTAAGGTCGCTGAACGACTTTTTGCTTGTAACATCAACACCGGCAATTGAAACAGAAGACACGCTTTGCAACTTAAACTGCAGCCGCGAAAGGTTAACAAGGCTTTTAACTATACTGCATCCGGCAAACAGAACGGCGGTTGCCAGCAGCACAGTGAACATTTTTTTCTTCATACAAATTCTCTATTTCTGATTTTTTAGTGATAAAGTGAAAATTTCGTAATGTTAAAGTTACAAAATTTAGAGGGAAAAGCCCGTGCAGCCGCTCACTGAGTTCTCCACTAATCCTCACCAATATTATACCTCAAATTAATTGCGCTAAAATGTTTAAATTTACCGTTTGTATTTTAGAATGAAATTTTGAATTGTCGCTAATTGTTTTCAGAGGCACACTACCTGTAACCTGTGCCGGAAAATGCAACGACATAGGACAAACGATAAAATCTTAAGATTTATTTTCAGAGGGCACATAACCAATCCCGATCCCGACGAGTCGGGATCACCGAGAAAAAACTTAATAACAAAACCCGGGAACCTTTTGTTAAGAATGAAGAAATTTTTATTTACTATTTTTTTAATTTTTATTTACGCGTCAACCGTTTTCACCTCAACTGTTTTTGCGCAGAAAGCTGATAACACTGCAGGAAAAACAAGAGAAAACCCCCTCAAAACGGGGGTAAACACCAAAGTTACAAACCAACCCCAATTCCGGACCCAATCCCAATCCAGACCCGTCGGGAAGAGGCTTCAACCACTTGCACAATCACACAAATCGGATGTTTTTATGCAGGGATTTTACTGGAACTCACCTCCGGAAGGTATCTGGTGGGATTCCCTCGCTGCAATTTCCACCCGTTTAGCCTCGGCGGGTTTTGGCGCAATCTGGTTCCCATCCCCGGTGAAAGGTGCGGGTGGTGGTTTTTCGATGGGTTACGACCCTTACGATCACTACGATTTTGGCGACTACAACCAAAAAGGAAGCCGTGAAACCCGTTTTGGAAGCAAAGAAGAGCTTAAAAACGCCATCAATTCTTTCCATGCGGTTGGTATGGAAGTATTTGCTGACGCAGTCCTCCGTCACATGATGGGCGGCGAGGAAAGGCTGCCTTACGAATGCCGGCCAATCTATAACGGCAACTACATCGTCCCGGATTCAGCATATCTTCTTTTCAACTATCCTTCGGGCAGCGGCAGATTCAAAAAAAGCCCGTCGTCATTTTACCCGAACGCAACCAACTGCTCGGTTGATCCGCTTTTCATACAAACCGACCCAATTTTCCGTTTCGGTGACTGGTTAGACCACAAAAAGCCGGCAGTTCGTGATTCACTGATCGCCTGGGGGAGATATTTGCGCGAAACGCTCGGTTTTGATGGTTTCCGCTTGGATGCGGTTAAATCGATCGATCCGTTTTTCATGGCACAATGGCTTAACGGCTCAAACACCGGTGGCTACGCCGTCGCCGAGCTTTGGGGCTCAACCTCGGAAATCGGTAACTGGCTGCAAGTTGCAAAATATCAGAACGGAGCCAATGTCGCAATGTTCGATTTCCCGCTGCGCTACACGCTTAAAGAGATGTGCAACAGCACGGGCGGCGGATTCGATATGAACCTGTTAGATGGCGCCGGGCTGATTAACTCCGGCTTCTCAGGCTATGATGTGGCTACATTTCTTGAAAATCACGATTTCGACCGCCAAGGGTGGGATGGCTCAATCGATAACGGGCACGACCCCGTAATCTACAACAAAGAGCTGGGCTACGCATACATCATCTTTTCCGAAGGGCGGCCCTCTGTGTTTTTCAAAGATTATTTTGACTACGGGCTTGCAGGCAAAATCGACACACTGATTTGGATTCGCCAAAATTTCCTCCGCGGGGGAACAACAAAACGAAGCGGCTTGAACCCGTGGTATATCCGTGAAGACGGCAACCAGGATCAGGCGACACTTTCAAAAGATATCTTCGTTGCGCGCAGAAACGGCTACCAAAGCCAACCCGGCGGCTATATAATTATCAACGACAACCCAACGCAATGGATCGATGTTTGGGTGGATACCGATCTGCCCGTCGGCACCTGGTACAAGGACTACACGGGGCACGATGTAAACAAACAGGTAACCACGGGAATCGGGGGACCCAACAGAATTAAGTTTTGGGCACCGCCCCGCAGCTACACCATCTATGTACCTGACACGACCGGCTCGCTGAACGCCCCGCCCGTTTTGCTGCCCGTACCCGATCAGGTCGGCTACACAAATTCCGCTTTTTCTTATCAGGTTCAGGCATCCGACGCCAACGACACGCTGCTGAGTTACTCACTTTCAGGCAACCCGGCCTGGATGTCAGTAGGCACAACCGGGTTAATTTCGGGCACACCCGCTTTTTCCGATACGGGAAGTGTCGCTGTTGTTCTTCAGGTTTCAGATCCTCAGGGTTTCTCGGTGAAAGATACATTCAGCATATCGGTTTTGTTCAACCTGCCGCCTGAGATTAGCGCTATTCCTGACACAACAATAAAGGCTACAGTTCGTTTCGAATATCGTGCAGTTGCTTCCGACCCGGATGGTGATTCACTTAGGTTTTTCTTTGCACAAGCGCCCAATTTCCTGAATGTTAACCCAAAAACGGGCGCAATCGTCGGTACGCCTTCACTAAACGACACCGGCTATTACCCAATCAAGCTGAAAGTAACTGATTACAAAGGCGCTTTCGCCGAAGCAAATTTCGCGCTTACGGTGAAAGCCAATTTGGATACCCTGATTGCCACATACGGTAAACCGGTTATCGACGGAAACATTATTAAAGGTGAAGCAGACTGGCGCGACGAGTGGCTGATTGTTGCGGACTCTCCGGACGACAGTTTCTGGAGTTCAACCGATACCGTGAACAACGAACTTTTCGGAATTTACTCTACCTGGGATGCCGATTCTCTCTATTTTGGAATTGATTATAAGTTGGATGACAACTACAATACGATGATTCTCTATCTCGATGCCGGCTTGCCGGGTGGGATTACAAACTTCAACTCGCAACATGGATACCGCGGCGATTATCCGAAAAACTTCAGGTTCAGACCGCAGAACGGGATCGATTTCTTCTTTCCGGCATACTACCTGACCGCACCCGGGCTTTACAAAATTGTTGACAGTACAAGCGAAAACATGAGCGACAAAATAAACGGTAAACGGGGCGCAAACGCATACGGTGCCGAAATGGCGGTGGCGTGGAACGACCTCTACGGGCTTGGCGTTGGGCTGCTGCCTCCGGGTGTTGAGCTGAAAGTGGTTGCAGTTATTGCCGGCGGGCTTAACTACGGTGCGGGTGACTCCGCTCCTGACAACCCGGATGTTAACGGCAACGCCGGACCCGACTCCCTGATAAATCTTGCAGTTATTCAGCCCGATAAAAACGGTGACGGCTTGCCCGACCCAACGCTGTTTATAACAGATTTGAAAGAGCAACAGGGGGGTGAACTGCCGAAAAAATATGCTTTGGAGCAGAATTTCCCGAATCCGTTCAATCCTTCTACGGTTATCAGGTTCTCATTGCCGGAGGCTTCGCCCGTTAAATTGAAAGTGTTCGATTTGCTCGGAAGGGAAATTTTAACTATTTTAGATGAAGAAAGGGGAGCGGGTGTCTGGACTGTAACGGTGGATATGTCGCAATTTTCAAGTGGAATATACCTCTATCAGTTAGTTACGCCTAAGTTTAACGAAGTAAAAAAAATGCTGCTGTTGAAATGAGACAGAACAAAAGTTTGGGATAAGATGTTGTAATTAATATGAGACAGAACAAAAAATGTAATAAAATGCTGCTGTTGAAATGAGACAGATAAAAAAGTGTAAAAAAAAAGAAAGCAGGTAGTGGAGGCTGTGATTTTAAGTGAGAGAAGTTATTACAAAATGACAAAATTCAGATGAAAGGTTGTGGAATAAGATGAAAAAGAGTATTGTAAGTTTAGTGGATACCGGCTCTGAAGGAACCGCAACCAACGAGCAGGCAATGGAGTTAATCAACGAGTTTTTTGCGAAAATATCGCACGAAATTCGTACCCCTGTAAATGCGCTGCAGCAGGCTGCACATCAGTTGCAGCAGGAACTTAACATATTCAACCACAAAGACATAAATCGCCTCACTTCGATAATGATCGATGAAAGTGAGCGACTGGCGCGCACGATCGATCTTCTGGTTGATTACGCTGCGCTTAAGTCGGGAACTTATCACCTTAAAACGGAGAAATTCGATCTGTTTCAGGATGTGCTGGCTGCACTTTTTGCTTCGTACAAAACCACCGCTGAGGCTAAGGGTGTGCGCTTGGTTATTAACTCAACCACCTTAAACACTGAAATTTCTGCCGATAAATACTCGGTGCGCCAGATTTTAAAAAATTTGATTGAAAACGCCGTTGCATTCACCGAGAAAGGGGTAATAGAGGTGGATATTAAACGCACAGACTCTGCCGGGTTGGTGGTCTCGGTGGTTGATACCGGAA
>Ga0232062_1155100_pt1 | contig 15963 bp, 28 predicted proteins | sample LAC_MetaT_6_FD_165031 | JGI IMG/M metagenome (GOLD analysis project Ga0232062, IMG submission 165031) | Metatranscriptome of anaerobic ammonium oxidizing microbial communities from anammox membrane bioreactor (MBR) in UC Berkley... | ecosystem: Engineered > Bioreactor > Anaerobic > Unclassified ...
AAGACGCCTGGAGAACGTAAGAGATGTCGAAAGCAAAGTTTGAACGGACGAAGCCGCACGTGAACGTTGGGACGATTGGCCACGTTGACCACGGCAAGACGACGCTGACGTCTGCGCTGACGAAGGTGATGGGGCAGAAGTTCGGCGGGGAGTACCGTGCGTACGACCAGATTGACCAGGCGCCGGAGGAGAAGGCGCGCGGGATCACGATCTCGACCTCGCACGTTGAGTACGAGAGCCCGAAGCGGCACTACGCGCACGTTGACTGCCCTGGGCACGCGGACTACGTGAAGAACATGATCACGGGCGCGGCGCAGATGGACGGTGCGATCCTGGTGGTGTCGGCGGCCGACGGCCCGATGCCGCAGACGCGCGAGCACATCCTGCTGGCCCGCCAGGTGGGGGTTCCCTACATCGTGGTCTACCTGAACAAGGCGGACATGGTGGATGACAAGGAGCTTCTGGAGCTGGTGGAGATGGAGGTACGCGACCTGCTGTCGACCTACGAGTTCCCGGGCGATGACACGCCGATCGTGATCGGCTCGGCGCTCAAGGCGCTGGAGGGTGACACGAGCGAGATCGGGGTGCCTTCGGTCGAGAAGCTGGTGGATGCGCTGGATGCGTACATTCCGGAGCCGACGCGCGCGGTGGACGGTGCGTTCCTGATGCCGATTGAGGACGTGTTCTCGATTTCCGGGCGTGGCACGGTGGTGACGGGCCGCGTGGAGCGCGGCCGAATCAAGGTTGGCGAGGAGATCGAGATCGTCGGCATCCGCGACACGCAGAAGACGACGTGCACGGGCGTGGAGATGTTCAGGAAGCTGCTTGACGAGGGTCAGGCTGGCGACAACGTGGGCATCCTGCTGCGCGGCACGAAGCGCGAGGAGGTCGAGCGCGGCCAGGTTCTGGCCAAGCCCGGGTCGATCACGCCGCACACGCACTTCGAGGCCGAGGTTTACGTGCTGACGAAGGAGGAGGGTGGCCGGCACACGCCGTTCTTCAAGGGTTACCGGCCGCAGTTTTACTTCCGCACGACGGACGTGACCGGCTCGGTGGAGCTGCCCGAGGGCGTGGAGATGGTGATGCCCGGTGACAACGTCAAGATGACGGTGAAGCTGATCAGCCCGATTGCGATGGAGAACGGGCTGCGCTTTGCGATCCGCGAGGGCGGGCGCACGGTGGGCGCCGGCGTCGTCACCAAGGTCATCGCGTAGGAACAGCGTGCCTGCGCCCCGGCGGGCGCAGGCGCCAACTCAAGGAAGCAGACATGGCCAAGAACCAGAACATACGCATCCGCCTCAAGGCCTTCGACCACCGGCTGATCGACAACTCCGCCCGGGAGATCGTCGACACGGCGCGGCGGACCGGGGCCCAGGTGCGCGGCCCGGTGCCCCTGCCGACCAAGATGGAGCGCTTCACCGTGCTGGTTTCGCCGCACGTGAACAAGGATGCCCGCGACCAGTACGAGCTGCGCACCCACAAGCGGCTGATGGACATCCTCGATCCCACCGACAAGACCGTCGATGCGCTGATGAAGCTGGAGCTGCCGGCGGGCGTGGACGTGCAGATTAAATTGAATTGAAGCCCGAGTCCTGACTATAATAACCGGCTCGCCCTTGGTCGAGGTGGGTTCGCCTGCCGGATTTCGGGCCGGGCGAGCCGGCAGGCGGGTCGGGCCCGGCTGCCCGGGGGGAGCCAAGGATGACCACCCGGCCCGGGCGGCCAGGGAATGAAGTCCCCCGGCATCACGTGATGCATCGAAACATTGGGTTCCACGCGGCCTGCCCCGGCTGGGGCGGGCGCACAGTGCAGACAGTCAAGAGAAAGTCGACATGACCATTGGTCTGGTAGGCCGCAAGCGGGGAATGACCCGCATGTTTTCGGACGGCGGGGCGGCGGTGCCGGTCACCGTCATCGAGGTGCTGCCCAACCGCGTTACCCGGGTGCTCACGACCGAGGCAGACGGCTACAGCGCCGTCCAGGTGACCACGGGCCAGCAGCGCCCGGCGCGGCTCGGCAAGCCCGTGGCCGGCGTTTTTGCCAAGGCGGGCGTGGAGCCTGGCGAGGGGCTGTGGGAATTCCGCGCCGAGGCGGCGGACCTGGCCGACCTGCAGCCGGGCGCCGAGCTCAAGGTCGACCGCTTCCAGCCCGGCCAGTACGTCGACGTGTCCGGCACCACCATCGGCAAGGGCTACGCGGGCACCATCAAGCGGCACCATTTCAATGCCCAGGACAACAGCCACGGCAACTCGGTCTCGCACCGGGCGCCGGGCTCCATCGGCCAGCGCCAGGACCCCGGTCGGGTGTTCCCGGGCAAGCGCATGTCGGGGCACTTGGGTGCGGCCCGGCGCACCGTCCAGAACCTGGAGGTGGTGCGGGTGGATGCCGAGCGCGGCCTCATCCTGGTGCGGGGCGCGGTGCCTGGCCACCGCGATGGTCGCCTGGTGGTGAAGCCGGCGGCCAAGCGCCGCAAGGCGGCTGGTGCTGAGGGCTAGGCCGATGTCGGATGGAATGATGAAGCTGGCTGTCCAGGGCGGCGGCGCCGGGCTCGAGGTGTCCGAGCAGAATTTCGGCGTTCCCTTCAACGAACCGCTGGTCCACCAGGTGCTGGTGGCCTACCGCGCCGCGGCACGCGCCGGCACCAAGGCGCAGAAGACCCGGGCCGAGGTGAGCGGTGGCGGCAAGAAGCCCTGGCGCCAGAAGGGCACCGGCCAGGCGCGCGCGGGCAGCACCCGCAGCCCGCTCTGGGTTGGCGGCGGGCGGGCGTTTGCCGCGAAGCCGCGCGATTATGCCCAGAAGGTCAACCGCAAGATGTACCGGGCAGCCCTGCGCAGCGTGCTCTCGGAGCTGGTGCGCGAGGAGCGGCTGGTCATCGTCGATCGCCTGGCTGTCGAGCAGCCGCGCACGCGCGAGCTGGCCGGGCAACTCAGGGAACTCGGCCTCGACCACGTGCTGATCGTGGTCGACCGGCTGGACGAGAACCTCTGCCTTGCGGCGCGCAACCTTCCCAACGTGGAGGTGCTGGCGGCCAGCGAGGTCAATCCCATGAGCCTGGTGCGGTTCCAGAAAGTGCTGGCCACGGCTGCTGCCGTGCGTGCCATCGAGGAGCGGTTGTCGTGAGCGCAGTCCATGCCAAGGAGCGGCTGATGTCGGTCATCATCGCGCCGCATCTGTCCGAGAAGGCCACCGTGACGGGCGATCGCCACAACCAGGTGGTGTTCCGCGTGCGCCGCGATGCCACCAAGGCCGAGATCGGCCGCGCGGTGGAGATGCTCTTCAGCGTGAAGGTCGACGGCGTGCAGGTTGCCAACGTCCTTGGCAAGGCCAAGCGCTTTGGCCGCACCCCGGGTCGCCGCCAGGACTGGAAGAAGGCCTACGTGAGCCTTGCCGAGGGCAGCGACATCAACTTCCTGGGCAACGACTGACCGACAAGTTTGGGAAACCACCATGCCTCTGCAACAGTTGAAGCCCACCTCGCCCGGCCGGCGCTTCGCCATTCGCGTCACCGCGCCGGAACTGCACAAGGGCAAGCCCTATGGGGCGCTTCTGGCCAAGCTGGACGGCAAGGGCGGGCGCAACAACGCCGGCCGCATCACGACCCGGCACCAGGGTGGCGGGCACAAGCGCCGCTACCGGGTCATCGATTTCCTGCGCGACAAGGACGGCATCCCGGCGCGGGTCGAGCGGCTCGAGTACGACCCCAACCGCTCGGCGCACCTGGCGCTGGTGCTCTACGCCGACGGCGAGCGGCGCTTCATCGTGGCGCCCAAGGGGCTGGCGGCGGGCGACGGCCTGATGTCGGGCCGCGATGCGCCAATCAAGCCCGGCAATGCGCTGCCCCTGCGGAACATCCCCGTGGGCACCATGGTCCATTGCGTGGAGCTCAAGCCCGGCAAGGGCGCGCAGATCGCGCGCGCCGCCGGCTGCGGCGTGCAGGTGGTGGCGCGCGAGGGCGCCTATGCCACCCTGCGCATGCGCTCCGGCGAGATGCGCAAGGTCCACGTGGACTGCCGCGCCACCATCGGCGAGGTCGGCCACGGCGAGCACAACCTGCGCAGCCTCGGCAAGGCGGGCGCCAGCCGTTGGCGCGGCGTGCGGCCCACCGTCCGCGGCGTGGCCATGAACCCGGTCGACCACCCGCTGGGTGGCGGCGAGGGCAAGAGCTCCGGCGGCCGCCACCCGGTGTCGCCATGGGGCATGCCCACCAAGGGCTACAAGACCCGCAGCAACAAGCGCACGAACCGGATGATCGTCCGGGATCGGCGCAAGAAGTAAACGTATTCGGATGCGTCGTTGGGAGGCCTGACAGGTGCCACGTTCGATCAAAAAGGGCCCGTTTGTGGATGCCCACCTTGCGGCCAAGGTCCGGCAGGCCGTGCAGAGCAACAGCCGCCGGCCGATCAAGACCTGGTCACGGCGCTCGATGATCCTGCCCGAGATGATCGGCCTGACGCTGGCGGTCCACAACGGGCGCGACCACGTGCCGGTGTTGGTCAGCGAGAACATGGTCGGCCACAAGCTGGGCGAGTTCGCCGCAACGCGCACCTTCAAGGGTCATTCCGGTGACCGCAAGGCCAAGGGCGGCTAAGGGCTGGGTGTCATGCAGGTAAGAGCAACGCTGCGCAACGCGCGCATTTCCCCGCAGAAGTGCCGGCAGGTGGCCGATGCCATCCGCGGCGAGCCCGTCGACCGTGCGCTCCAGGCGCTGTCGCTCATGCCGAAGAAGGGTGCGCGCATCGTCAAGAAGGTGCTCGAGTCGGCGGTCGCCAACGCGGAGCACAACCATGGCGCCGACATCGATGAGCTGAAGGTGTCGGTGGTCATGGTGGACGAAGCGCCGACGCTGAAGCGGTTCCGCGCCAGGGCCAAGGGCCGCGGCAACCGCATCACCAAGCGGAACAGCCACGTCACCGTCCAGGTTGCCGACGAGTAGGGAAATTTCGCAATGGGTCAAAAAGTCAATCCGATCGGGATTCGCCTCGGCATCACCCGCGACTGGTCGTCGAAGTGGTTTGCGGATTCGCAGGCCTTTCCGTCCTACCTGGACGCGGACTTCCGGATCCGGCAGTTCCTGCGCAAGAAGCTCTCCGAGGCCTCCGTCAGCCTGATCCAGATCGAGCGCCCGGCCCGCAAGGTCCATGTCACGATCCACACGGCGCGCCCGGGCGTCGTCATCGGCAGGAAGGGCGAGGACATCGAGAGCCTGCGCACGAGCCTGGCGCGCATGCTGCAGCTCCCGGTCACCGACGTGCGCCTGAACATCGCGGAAATCCGCAAGCCCGAGCTGGACGCCTACCTCGTGGCCGAGGGCATCGCCCAGCAGCTGGAGCGCCGGGTCATGTTCCGCCGCGCCATGAAGCGCGCCGTCACCAACACCATGCGGCTGGGCGCGCAGGGCGTGAAGATCAGGGTGTCGGGGCGCCTCAACGGGGCGGAGATCGCCCGCTCGGAGTGGTATCGCGAGGGCCGCGTGCCGCTGCACACCTTCCGTGCCGACATCGACTACGGCCTGGCCGAGGCACGCACCACCTACGGCGTCATCGGCGTCAAGGTCTGGATCTTCCGCGGCGAAGTGTTCAAGCAGCCGGAGCCGGCGGCGGCTGCCGAGCCTGCGCCTGAGCAGGCCGCTGCCAACTAGCGGGTCAATACGCCATGATGCAGCCCAAACGTACCAAGTTCCGCAAGCAGTTCAAGGGCCGCAACCGCGGCCTGGCCCACCGTGGCAGCAGCGTTGCCTTCGGCGACTACGGCCTCAAGGTCGTCGAGCGCGGCCAGCTGACCGCGCGCCAGATCGAGGCGGCCCGCCGCGCGATGACCCGCTTCATCAAGCGCGGCGGCAAGGTGTGGATCCGGGTCTTCCCGGACAAGCCGATCACCTCCAAGCCGCTCGAGGTCCGCCAGGGCAAGGGCAAGGGCAGCGTCGAGTACTGGGCGGCCCGCGTGCAGCCGGGCAAGATCCTCTACGAGATGGACGGCGTCACCGAGGAGGTGGCCCGCGAGGCATTCAAGCTGGCGGCCTCCAAGCTGCCGCTGGCAACGGTTGTCGTGAGCAGGCAGGTGATCTGATGGCAAGCGCGAGCGAGATGCGCCAGAAGAGCGAGGCCGAGCTGCAGGAGCGGCTGCTCGAGCTGCGCCGCGAGCAGTTCAACCTGCGGGTGCAGCAGGCCACCGGCGGGGAGGCGAAGTCCGACCAGGTGGCAAGGGTGCGCCGCGACATTGCGCGCCTGAAGACGGTGTTGCATGAGCGGGAGCTGGCCGCGCGGGCGGCAGGGGCGAAGGCATGAGCGAGCAGAAGGAAGTCACGGCAGGCGGGCGCTCGATGACCGGGCGCGTGGTCAGCACCAAGATGGAAAAGACGGTGGCGATTGCCGTGGAGCGCCTGGTCCGCCACCCGGTGGTGGGCAAGTACGTGCGCCGCACGACGCGGCTGCTGGCCCACGACGAGGCCAACGCCTGCCGCGAGGGCGACCTCGTGTCCATCGTCGAGTGCCGGCCCATCTCGCGCCACAAGTCGTGGCGGGTGGCCGAGATCCTGCGGCGCGCCAGCTCCGAGTGAGCCGCGGGCTGCGGGCGAGTGAAACCTAAGCGGATTGCCGGAATACGACCATGATTCAGATGCAGACAATGCTCAATGCCGCCGACAACAGCGGTGCACGGCGCCTCATGTGCATCAAGGTGCTGGGCGGCTCCAAGCGCCGCTATGCCGGCATCGGCGACATCATCAAGGTCAGCGTCAAGGACGCGATCCCCAAGGGCCGCGTCAAGAAGGGCGAGGTCTACAGCGCCGTCGTGGTCCGCACCACCAAGGGCGTGCGCCGGCCGGACGGCTCGCTGATCCGCTTCGACGGCAATGCCGCGGTCCTCCTCAGCAACAAGCTCGAACCCATCGGCACCCGCATCTTCGGGCCCGTGACGCGCGAGCTGCGCACGGAGAGTTTCATGAAGATCATTTCCCTGGCACCGGAAGTGCTCTAGTTCGGGGGCGCGTGGACCAGACATGAAGAACATCAAGAAGGGCGACGAGGTGATCGTCATCGCCGGCAAGGACAAGGGGCGGCGCGGCACCGTGGTGCGCGTCGACGGCGATCGCGTGCTCGTCGAGAACGTCAACATGGTGAAGAAGCACCAGAAGCCCAACCCCGGCCAGAACGTGCCCGGCGGCATCGTGGAGAGGGAGGCGCCCCTGCACCTTTCCAACGTCATGCTCTTCAATCCCGTCACCAGGAAGGGCGACCGCGTGGGGGTGAAGGTGCTGGAAGACGGCCGTCGCGTGCGCATCTTCCGCTCCAGCAAGGAGGTCGTGGACATCTAGTCCGCGCAGCAGGACAGCACTCATGGCCAGGTTGCAGCAGTACTACGAGCAGGAAGTGGTGGGCAGGCTCCAGAAGGAGCTTGGCCTCGCCAATGTCGCGGAGGTCCCGCGCATCAGCAAGATCACCCTCAACATGGGCGTCGGGGAGGCGATCAACGACAAGAAGATCGTCGACAGGGCCATGCAGGACATGGCCATGATCTCCGGCCAGAAGCCGGTGCCGACGCTGGCACGCAAGTCGGTGGCCTCCTTCAAGATCCGCGAGGGGCAGGTGATCGGCTGCAAGGTGACGTTGCGCCGGCAGCGCATGTACGAGTTCCTCGACCGCCTCATCAGCGTGGCGATCCCGCGCATCCGCGACTTCCGCGGGCTGAACGGGCGCTCCTTCGATGGGCGGGGCAACTACACCCTGGGCATCCAGGAGCAGATCATCTTCCCGGAGATCGACTTCAGCCAGATCGATGCCGTGCGCGGCCTCGACGTGACGATCACGACCACGGCCCGCACCGATGCCCATGCCCGGGCATTGCTCGAGGCATTCAACTTCCCGTTCCGCAAGTGACCTGCGGGAACGGCCAGACGGACAGCAGCAAGATGGCAAAGAAATCCATGGTTTTCCGCGAGGAGCACCGGCTCCGCACGGTCAAGCGCTTCGCGAAGAAGCGCCTCGAGCTCAAGGCAATCATCCAGAGCCCGTCGAGCAGCGACGAGGAGCGCCAGGCGGCGCTGGCCAGGCTGCAGGCGCTGCCGCGCGACGCCAGCCCGATCCGGCTGCGCAACCGCTGCGCCATCACCGGCCGCCCCAAGGGCTACTTCCGCAAGTTCGGCCTGGGCCGCAACAAGCTGCGCGAGCAGGCCATGGCGGGGAACATCCCGGGACTCACGAAGGCCAGCTGGTAGGGCAGGGAGCAGACCATGAGCATGAGTGACCCCATTGCCGACATGCTGACCCGGATCCGCAACGGGCAGACTGCGCGGCTCGCGAGCGTGAGCATGCCTTCCTCGCGTGCCAAGGAGGCCATTGCCGCCGTGCTGCGGGACGAGGGCTACATCACCGGCTTCGAGGTGAGGGAGCTGCCCGGCAACAAGCGCGAGCTTGCCATCGAGCTCAAGTACTTCGAGGGCAGGCCGGTGATCGAGCGGCTGCACCGGGTGAGCCGCCCGGGGCTGCGCAGCTACCGGCGCAAGGACGCCCTGCCCCGCGTGATGGGCGGGCTGGGACTCGCCATCGTGTCCACCTCCGCGGGCGTCATGAGCGACCGGGCGGCGCGTGCGCTCGGCCATGGCGGGGAAGTCATCTGCATCGTGTCCTGAGCGCCGCGCAGGAACCCAAGAGACGCAAACAGGTCAAGGCTATGTCCAGAGTCGGGAAAAGTCCGGTAGCACTGCCCAAGGGGGTCGAAGTGACCGCCACGGACTCGACCGTCAAGGTCAAGGGTCCCAAGGGCGAGCTGGTCATGGCGATCAGCCCGCAGGTGCGCGTCAGCGTGGCCGATGGCCAGGCCAGGGTGGAAACCGTTTCCACCGCGCGCACCGCCGGGGCCATCTCGGGCACCACGCGCTCCCTGTTGGCCAACATGGTCACCGGCGTGAGCCAGGGATTCGAGCGCAAGCTGGAGCTGGTGGGCGTTGGCTACCGCGCCCAGGCCCAGGGCAGGGCGCTCAACCTCGTGCTGGGCCTTTCGCACCCCGTGAGCTACGCGGTGCCGGAGGGCATCACCATCGAGACGCCGAGCCAGACGGAGATCCTCATCAAGGGCATCGACCTGCAGAAGATCGGCCAGGTAGCCGCGGAAATCCGCCGCTATCGCCCGCCCGAGCCGTACAAGGGCAAGGGGGTGCGCTTTGCCGGGGAGCAGATCGTGCTCAAGGAAGCGAAGAAGAAGTAACCGGGGCATCGGCAAACAACGGAAGATGTCATGAGAAAGATCGAGGCCAGGAAGCGGCGTGCCCGGAAGGCGCGCGCCAAGATCCGCGAGCTGGGGATCGCACGCCTGTCGGTGCACCGCACCCCGCGCCACATCTACGCGCAGATCATCGGTCCCGACGGCGGCAGCGTGCTGGCGGCCGCATCGACGGTCCAGGAGGCGGTGCGTGGCGGCCTGCAGGGCACCGGCAACGTGGCTGCGGCCGCTGCCGTGGGCAGGGCCATCGCCGAGAAGGCCCGTGCGGCAGGCATCGGCAAGGTGGCCTTCGACCGCTCGGGCTTCCGTTTCCATGGCCGTGTGAAGGCACTGGCCGAGGCAGCCCGCGAAGCGGGACTTGAGTTCTAGCAGGATGATGCAGCATGGCAAGAGTTGATCAGGCAATGCCCACCTCCTCCGACGACTTCATGGAGAAGCTCGTCGCGGTGAACCGCGTGGCCAAGGTCGTCAAGGGCGGGCGCCAATTCGCCTTCACCGCCCTGACCGTGGTCGGCGACGGCAACGGCCAGGTGGCCTTCGGCTATGCCAAGGCGCGCGAGGTGCCGAATGCCATCCAGAAGTCCATGCAGGCCGCGCGCAAGAACATGCGGCGCATCGACCTGCACCGGGACACGCTGCACAGCGCGCTGACGGGCTCCCACGGGGCCACGCGGGTCTACATGCAGCCGGCCGCCGATGGCACCGGCATCATTGCCGGCGGTGCCATGCGCGCCGTGCTCGAGTGCGCCGGCGTGCGCAACGTGCTGGCCAAGATCTACGGCTCGCGCAACCCCATCAACGTGGTGCGGGCCACCATCAATGCGCTGCAGGACTCGCGCTCGCCGGAGATGATCGCGGCCAAGCGCGGCAAGTCGGTCAGCGAGATCCGGAGCTGAGGGCATGGCCGGCACGAAGAAGCTGAAGGTCACGCTGGTGAAGAGCCCGGCCGGGCGAGTGGAAGCCCACCGCGCCTGCGTGACGGGGCTCGGGCTGCGCAAGATCCGCCAGTCCAGGGTGCTGGCTGACACCCCCGAGATCCGCGGCATGATCAACAGGGTGTCCTATCTCCTGAAGGTCGAGGAAGCATGATGCGCCTGAACGACATGAAGCCGGGCAGCCGCAAGGCACCCAAGCGGGTGGGCCGCGGCATTTCCGCGGGCCAGGGCAAGACCTGCGGCCGCGGCCACAAGGGGCAGCATGCCCGCTCCGGCGGCTACCACAAGACCGGGTTCGAGGGCGGCCAGCTGCCGCTGCAGAGGCGCCTGCCGAAGGTGGGCTTCCGCTCTGCCAAGGCCGCCGAGACCGCCGAGGTGCGCCTGCATGAGCTGGCGATCCCGGGTGACGAGGTGATCGACCTCGATGCCCTCAAGCGGGCGGGCCTCGTGCACCAGCAGGCGCTGCGGGCAAAGGTCATGCTCTCGGGCGCGCTGGCCAAGCCGGTGCGCGTGAAGGGGCTGGGCCTGACGGCGGGCGCGCGGGCGGCCATCGAGGCGGCGGGCGGCAGCATCGAGGAATGAGGCATGGGCGGCCCCGGCGCGGGCCGCCATGACGGCAGGACGAGGCAGTAACGTGGCAAAAGGCGGCTTGGTCAATCCCGCTGCGGCATTCTCGGAAGCAACGCGCTTCGCGGAGCTGCGCCAGCGCCTGCTGTTCCTGGCCGGTGCCCTGGTGGTCTACCGGGTGGGCACCTTCATTCCGGTGCCCGGGATCGACCCGCAGGCCATGGCGCGGTTCTTCCAGCAGCAGTCGGGCACCATCCTGTCGATGTTCAACATGTTCTCGGGCGGCGCGCTGGAGCGCATGAGCATGTTCGCGCTCGGCGTCATGCCCTACATCTCGGCGGCCATCATCCTGCAGATGGCCACCGCCGTCATGCCGTCGCTGATCGCCATCAAGAAGGAAGGCGAGGCGGGCCGCCGCAAGATCACGCAGTGGACGCGCTACAGCACGGTGCTGCTGGCCCTCGTCCAGTCGGTCGGTGCCGCCGTCGCGCTGCAGAACCAGGGGCTGGCCATCAACCCGGGCTTCAGCTTCGTCTTCACCGCCACGGTGACCCTGGTGACCGGCACCATGTTCCTCATGTGGCTCGGCGAGCAGATCACCGAGCGCGGCGTGGGCAACGGCATCACGATGATCATCCTCGCGAGCATCGTGTCCGGCGTCCCGTCGGCGATCGGCGGCACGCTGGAGCTGGTCAATACCGGCGAGCTGTCGGTGCTGCTGGTCATGATCCTCATCGTGCTGGTGCTCGCCACGACCGCCGCGGTGGTCTTCATGGAGCGCGGCCAGCGCCGCATCGCGGTGCACTACGCCAAGCGGCAGCAGGGCCGGCGCATGTACGCCGCGCAGGCGACCCACCTGCCCTTCAAGATCAACATGGCGGGCGTGATCCCGCCGATCTTCGCCTCGAGCATCATCCTGTTCCCGGCCACCATCGCCACCTGGTTCGGCACCAACCAGAACATGGGCTGGCTGCAGACGATTGCGGCCGAGCTCTCGCCGGGGCAGCTCGCGCATGACCTGCTCTACGGCGCCTTGATCCTGTTCTTCTGCTTCTTCTACACCGCGCTGGTTTTCAACTCGAAGGAAACCGCCGATAATCTCAAGCGCTCGGGCGCCTTCCTGCCGGGCATCCGCCCGGGCCAGCAGACGGCCGAGTACATCGACAAGGTGCTCACCCGGCTGACGTTCTGGGGCGCCCTGTACATCGCGGCGGTGTGCCTGCTGCCGCAGTTCATGATCACCTACTGGCGGGTGCCGTTCTACTTTGGCGGCACCTCGCTGCTCATCATCGTGGTGGCGACCATGGACTTCGTGGCGCAGATGCAGGCGCACATGATGTCGCACCAGTACAAGGGCCTTCTGGAAAAGGCCAACCTGCGCGGCTACGGCCGCGCCGGCCAGGTCCGCTGAGGCGGCTGGCCCCCACGGAAGAAGCGGGAGTTCGAGATGAAAGTTCGGCCGTCAGTCAAGCGGATGTGCAGGAATTGCAAGGTCATCCGGCGTAATGGCCAGGTCCGGGTGATCTGCCCCGACCCGCGCCACAAGCAGCGCCAGGGCTGAGCCCGGCGGTAATCGACAAGCAGCGGAGAATCCAACGATGGCGCGTATAGCGGGCATCAATATTCCGGCGAACAAGCACGTGGTGATCGCCCTGACGAGCATCTACGGCATCGGCCGCAGCCGGGCCGCGCAGCTTTGCAAGGCCACCGGCATCGCCCCGGACTCCAAGGTCAAGGACCTGACCGAGCCCGAGGTGGAGCGCCTGCGCGTGGAGATCGGCCGCTTCCCGGTGGAGGGCGACCTTCGCCGCCAGGTGTCCATGAGCATCAAGCGGCTCATGGACCTCGGCACCCACCGTGGCCAGCGCCACCGCAAGGGCCTGCCCGTGCGCGGCCAGCGCACGCGCACCAATGCCCGTACCCGCAAGGGCCCGCGGCGCGTCGTCAAGAAGTAAAGCCCAGCAGCGGAGCTCCGAGCACCCATGAGCAGTCAGCAGTCATCCGGACAGAAAGGCCGCAAGAAGGTCAAGAAGCACGTCGTGGACGGCATCGCCCACGTGCACGCCTCCTTCAACAACACGATCATCACCATCAGCGACAGGCAGGGGAACGTGCTTTCCTGGGCCTCGGCTGGCGGCAGCGGCTTTCGCGGCTCGCGCAAGAGCACGCCCTTCGCGGCCCAGGTGGCCGCGGAGAAGGCCGGCGTCGCGGCGCAGGAATTCGGCCTCAAGTCGCTGGAAGTCCGCGTGCAGGGGCCGGGCCCGGGCCGCGAGTCGGCGGTGCGGTCGCTGAATGCCATTGGCTACAAGATCACCAACATCGAGGATGTCACGCCGATTCCGCACAACGGCTGCCGTCCGCCCAAGAAGCGGCGCGTGTAGAGGGTAGTTACGCATGGCCAGATATCTCGGACCGAGTTGCAAGCTGTCACGCCGGCACGGCACCGACCTGTTCCTGAAGAGCGGCATCAAGCCGCTGGAGCAGAAGTGCAAGCTCGAGTCGCCGCCGGGCGCGGCGCAGGGCGCACGCCGGCCGCGGCTGTCGGACTACGGCATGCAGCTGCGCGAAAAGCAGAAGCTGCGCCACATGTACGGCGTGCTCGAGCGGCAGTTCCGCAACTACTACAGGAAGGCGACCCAGATGAAGGGCTCGACCGGCGAGAACCTGCTGAAGATCCTCGAGGGCCGGCTCGACAACTGCGTCTACCGCATGGGCTTCGCCGCCACCCGCGCCGAGGCGCGCCAGCTGGTGAGCCATGCCTCGGTGATGGTCAACAACAAGGTGGTCAATATTCCCTCGTACCAGGTCTCGGCGGGCGACACCATCGAGATCCGCGAGAAGGCCAAGGGCCAGACCCGCATCCAGAACGCGCTGGCCATCGCCAGCCAGATCGGCTTCCCGGACTGGGTGAGCGTCGACGACAAGAAGATGGTCGGCATCCTCAAGCAGGTGCCTGCCCGTGAAGACATCCTGCCCGACATCAACGAGAACCTCGTCGTCGAGCTCTACTCCAAGTAAGCGGGGGCGCCTGCCATGCCAGACACCATCAGCGAGTTCCTCAAGCCGCGCAAGGTCCGGGTAGAGCCCGAAGGCGCCACCCGTGCGCGCATCATCATCGAGCCCTTCGAGCGCGGCTTTGGTCACACGCTCGGCAATGCGCTGCGCCGCATCCTGCTTTCCAGCATGCCGGGCGCCGCGATCACCGAGGTTGAAATCGAGGGCGTGCTCCACGAGTACACGGCCATCGAGGGCGTCCAGGAGGACGTGGTCGAGATCCTGCTGAACCTCAAGCAGGTGGCCATCCGCATGCACAGCCGCGACCGCACCGAGCTCAGCCTGGTCAAGAAGGGCCCCGGCCCGGTCTATGCGCGCGACATCGCCGTCGACCACGACGTGGAGATCGTCAACCCGGACCTCGTCATCGCCAACCTGACCAGCGCCGGCGAGCTGCGCATGATGCTGACGGTCGAGCGCGGCCGCGGCTACCGCCCCGCCGCCCAGCGCGCCAGCGTCGAGGGCCAGCCATCCGCGCCCATCGGCCGCCTGCAGCTGGATGCGTCCTTCAGCCCGATCCGCCGCGTCAACTACAACGTGGAGGCGGCGCGCGTGGAGCAGCGCACCAACCTCGACAAGCTGATCCTCGACATCGAGACCAACGGCACCATCGACGCCGAGGAGGCCGTGCGCCGCGCCGGCAACATCCTCACCGACCAGCTCGAGGTGTTCGTCGAGCTGCGCGGCAAGGACGATGCGGGCACCACCGTCGCCGAGACGCTGATCGACCCGATCCTGATGCGCCCGGTGGACGAGCTGGAGCTGACGGTGCGCTCGGCCAACTGTCTGAAGGCCGAGAACATCAACTACATCGGCGACCTCGTGCAGCGCACCGAGGTGGAGCTGCTGCGCACGCCCAACCTGGGCAAGAAGTCGCTCACCGAGATCAAGGAAGTGCTGGAGAGCCACGGCCTCGCGCTTGGCATGCGCATCGACGGGTGGCCGCCGCCCGGCCTGATCCGCGACGAGAAGGTCGCCTGAGCGGCCAGCCCACCAGCCACGAAAGAGCACAGACATGCGACACAAGAAGGCCGGCCGCATCCTCGGCCGCAAGAGCAGCCACCGCACGGCGATGTACCGCAACATGGCGGCCTCGCTCATCCGCCACGAGACGGTGCGCACCACGCTGCCCAAGGCCAAGGAGCTGCGCCGCGTGGTCGAGCCGCTGATCACGCTGGCCAAGGAGGATGCCGTGGCGCGGCGCCGCCTCGCCTTCGACCGCCTGCGCGACCGCGAGGGGGTGACCAAGCTGTTCAACGAGCTGGGGCCGCGCTTCAAGAACCGCCCGGGCGGCTACCTGCGCATCCTGAAGATGGGCCACCGGCCCGGCGACTCGGCGCCGATGGCGCTGGTCATGCTGATGGACCAGCCGGAGAAGGCGAGCGCCGCCGAGTAATCCCGGTCGCGGGTGGATGATGGACTGCCAAGGGCCGGGGTTTCCCCGGCCCTTGGCGTTTCAGGGCCATTGCCCGGGTGTCCGCCCGGGTCGCCACCGTGCTCAGCCAGCCTGCCGGCCGGGGCCCGGCAGCACCGCGCGCTGCCGGAGTTCTTCCACCTGCCGGGCGATGTACTCGGGTGACCTGGTGTTGCGGGCGAGCAGCGTGTAGACGGCCGGGATCAGGAACAGCGTCAGGAACACCGAGACCAGCACCCCGGCGAACACCGTGGTGCCAAGCGTCAGCCGCGACTCGGCACCGGCCCCGCCCGCCAGGATCAGCGGCAGGGCGCCGAAGGCGGTGCACAGGCTGGTCATCAGCACCGGGCGCAGGCGGATGGCGGAGGCCGAGACGATGGCCGACTCCAGCTCCTCGCCGCGATCGCGCAGCTGGTTGGCGAATTCCACGATCAGGATGCCGTTCTTGGCCGCCAGCCCGATGAGCATGATGGCGCCGATCTGGCTGTAGACGTTGATGGACGAGCCGATCAGCCACAGGCCCACCAGGCCGCCGGTGACCGCGAGCGGCACGGTCAGCATGATGGTCAGCGGGTGGCGGAAGCTCTCGAACTGCGCGGCCAGCACGAGGAAGGAGATCAGCAGCGCCAGCAGGAAGGTGTAGTAGATGGTGTTGCCGGTGCGCTGGAACTCGCGCGACTCCCCGTCGTAGTCCAGCCGTGCCTCGGCAGGCAGTTCCTCGCGCACGATCCGCTCCATGTAGGCGAGGGCATCGCCCAGCGTGTAGCCGGGCGCGAG
>Ga0232062_1029618_pt1 | contig 15794 bp, 28 predicted proteins | sample LAC_MetaT_6_FD_165031 | JGI IMG/M metagenome (GOLD analysis project Ga0232062, IMG submission 165031) | Metatranscriptome of anaerobic ammonium oxidizing microbial communities from anammox membrane bioreactor (MBR) in UC Berkley... | ecosystem: Engineered > Bioreactor > Anaerobic > Unclassified ...
CACAACCCTCCAGACGTGGCCGTGCCGCCTCATTCAGGCGGACTACCTGAATCCTCCCGAGTCGCTCGGCGTGACTGCGGACCTGACGTTCGCTGACCCGCCGTACAACCAGGGCATGAAGTACCACGCGGACCCGACGAAGGACAGGATGTCCCCGGAGGAATACCGCGAGTTTACCCGGAAGTCGATCCGGCTGCTTGCGAACAGCACCCGTGTCGGCGGCACCTTCTGGTGGATGACCACTGAGGAGCACGCCGACTGGACTGGGCAGATGCTCAGTGAGATGGTCGGGCCACGCCTCTACCGAATCGTCTGGCATGAGGCGTTCGCACAGTACCAGGGCAACAAGGGACTCACGAAGGACTACCGATTCATCTTCGTGCATGAGGTGGGCAAGCGAGAGAACCCGATCTGGAACCCGGACGACATCCGCGTGCCGAGCGCCCGGCAGATGGTCTACAAGGACAAGCGGGCGAACAGCAAGGGCCGCGTGCCGGGCACGACCTGGACGTTCGATGAGATGACCGTGGAGCAGATCGCCGAGCGGCTCGCCCAGGAGATCGACAAGCCGGAGAACGAGAGCCGACGCAAGCAGTTGATGCTGGCGGCGGTACGGGCCGCGTCGCACCGACTGGCTGTGCCTGACGAGGTGTGGATGTTCCGGCGGCTCCAGGGGACGAGCCACGACCATGTTGATTGGCACCCGTGCCAGTTGCCGCCGGAGTTGCTCGAACGTATGGTCAGAGGTTGGAGCAATCCCGGCTCAGTGGTTCTTGATGGGTTCGTAGGCAGTGGATCGCTGGCGAGGGTCTGTAAGCGGTGGAGCCGCGCCTTCGTCGGAGTGGATCGCTCGCCCGACTACATCAGCCGACTGGCCAACGAACTCTGATCGACGTACCATCTTCAAGAGCACCACCATGACTGACGCCCAAAGAGAGCACTGGGAACTCGTACTGGAGATCGACGACCGTGGGCGTCGGTTGACCCGAGAGGAGATCGACTTCATTGCGGGCCTGATCGACGGCGACCGTGAAGGAACCCTCACGATCGGCGAGATGGCCAAGGTGCGTGCCCTTCATCAGCGGAGAGTCGGTTGACCGACCGTACCCCACCGCGTACACTGTAGTCCCTTGGAGGTTTCCGTGACAGATCAAACGTGTGCTGTGGTGGCCCTGGTCGTGTTGGCCTTGGCCTTGATGATCTGGCCCCGTCGTCGGCCCCGGTGCCCCCGACGACTGCGGGTGGAGTTCCGTGTGGGCACCCCTCGGAGTCGATCAGCATGTCCACCGCCGTATTCAGCAATGTCCAGGAAGTCGATGTCGATGCGGAGATTCTCAACGCCGCGAATCTCCCCGTCGCCGTCGAGAACGTCATCTGGGAGAGCGCCGACGAGTCGATCGTCCAGGTCATCCAGAACCCGACTGCGCCCCTGAGCGCCATCCTTCGGTCCACTGGCCTCGTCGGGAGCACCCAGGTGTTCGTCATGGCCGACGCCGACCTGAGCGAGGGCGAACTGCCCGTGCTCGGCGTCCTCGATGTCGAGATCACCGAGTCGGGCGAGTTCCGCGTCGAGTTCACCCTCGGCGACCCGCGCCGGCGCGAGGAGTAATCCTCGCCGTTCGTGAGATACCCAGGGACGGGGCTGGAAGGCCCCGTCTTTGATTCAAGCAGAGGAGTTCGTACATGCGTATGCAGTACGTCGTCGGTCTGTGCTTCGACCTGAGCCGCAACATGGTGGTGATGGTTCACAAACGCAGCGGGCCGCAGTGTGTCATCGGCAACTGGAACGGCGTCGGCGGGAAGATCGACCCCGGCGAGACGCCCGCTCAGGCGATGGTGCGAGAGTTCCGCGAAGAGACGGGCGTGGAGATCATCGAAGACGACTGGCACCAATACGCGACGCTCAACGCCATCAACTACGACATCCACTTCTTCTGGGCAGCGTCGTCCTCCATGTTCCAGTGTCGCACGATGGAGAAGGAGCCGATCAAGGTGTGGTTCGTGCCGGACCTGATGGATGAATCAAACGTCATGCCCAACATGCGGTGGATGATCCCCTATCTCCAGGACACCGACATGATCCCACACAACCTGGGCACCCTGAACATCCGACGCTGACTTGATCGACAGTTCTGGCCGGGGTATCCTTCAGTACCAGAAGGAGGACTCCCATGCGCCATGTCCGAATCGCCGCTGCCCTCGCTCTCATGCTCGGTCTGACCGGCTGCATGGCTACGCCCCGCCCCGCCCGCACGGAGATCACCCCCGGCGAGTCGGAGATCATCTCCGAGCGCGACGAGCGGCGTCCCACCGAGTCCACCATGCGCATCCGCGCCACGGTCCCCCAGGCTCCGGCCCAGGAGCCGCCTGTCCGCATCCGCATCATCGTCCCCCGAGAGGACGGTGGTGAGTGAAACGGCTCCTATTGGCCTCGGTATTGGCTCTGGCTGGCTGCGCCTCACGGCCCCCGGTCTATCTGCCACCCGAGGCCGGACTGGTTGCCGTCGAGACGGACGGCTGGTCCTCGATCTTCCGCGTCTACTCCGCCTTCGGCTTCGCTGGCTCATGCTGGCACGCTGGCCAAGGGCTGTTCGTGACGGCTGCCCACGTTCCTGCGGGTGAGTCCGCAATCTTCGTCTCCGGGCTGCCTGCTGAACTCCTGGCGTTTGACGCCGCGAACGATCTGGCCGTGCTCCGAGTCCGTGGCTTCACCGGCCCCCGGCTCGAACTCGGTACCCCGGCGATCGGCGTTCGGGCGCGAGCACGCGGCTACTCGCCCAGTGCGGGGCTGCCGATGCAGACGACCGGGACGATCTCGGCGCTGGACATGGGCGGCGGATTCGTCGGCTACGACGGCGGCATCCAGCCGGGCATGTCGGGCGCACCTGTGCTGGACGATGCGGGACGAGTCATCGGCGTCGTGTCGGCGGCTCACTCCTGGAATGAGCGTTCCCCGTTCTCACCACCGAACTCAATCATGGGGCGGCTATGCGACCCGAAGAAGATTGGCACGATGTTGGCTGGCCTGTCGCCGGACTCCCCGGCTATGAGCCTGCCGTTCCCACCCCCGCCGCCACCGGCGGCAGTTCCAGAGGAGCCGGTACAATGAATCAAGGACTCGTCGGTGTTGTCTCAACGATCCTGACGCTGGGCGCTGTGGGCGTCATGGCCCCGCAGGAGGCCACCAAGAGCAAGCAGGCCCAGCCCCAGGCTGTGGCCCCTGCCATGACTCCTGAGCAGCAGGAGGCCCTCCGGCAGGCATTCAGCCTGCCCCCTGGCTCAGAGGTGGAGGTGGAGATCGTCAACCGTGATGGCGGCAGCCTCCGCACCCGTGAACACGGGCGGGGCGTTGGCGCGGGCGCGGTTGCCGAGGGCGACAAACTGGATCAGCGGTTCGACGGCTCCCCTCCCCGCGTCGGGCGGGGCGCTGACGGCTCCCAGATGGCTGAAGGCGGATCGGCAGACAGTACCCAGCGGGCTGCGGCCCTGAAGTTGCCGCCCCTCCCCTGGCAGAACCCGTTCTTCTGGATCGGCCTCGCGGCCCTGGGTGTCTGCGGCTTCGGTGTGTACGCGGGCCTGCGGCGGCTGGCTGCCATCGCAGGCGTCGCCGGTGTCGGACTGCTGGCTGCCGCCTTCTACCCCGCAATCCTCCTCTGGGCGGTTGCTGCGGTCCTGGTTGTGGTCTTTGGCCCCTACGTCTACACCGAGTTCAAGAAGCGGCAGGCCGAGGCCGAGGCCAAGCGCCAGCACGAGGCGCTCCGTGCCGTCGTCGCCGGTGTCGAGCGGAGCGAGGTGCCCGTGGAGGCTCAGAAGATCGTCAAGCAGGCGATCGCCAAGGAAGCCGATGCGAGCGACAAGGCCGCGATCGACGAAGTGAAGCGGGCCGACTCGATCGGCAAGTACCGCGACGACTGATCCCTACCAACACAACAGCCTCCTCTGCGGCGGGCCGTGCCTTCGGGTGCGGCTCGCTGTCTTTCACCGCTTGTTGAACTGAAGGAATCGTCTGCCGCGATCCTTGCGGTACAGGTCTTCGTTGACCCAGACGTGCGCCGCCGCGAACGTCGGCTCTCGCTCTTCGCCATCGTAAGGGTTCCGACAACCCTTGATAAGCAGCGTCACCTTCGTGTCCCTCCTTGCGTGCAGGATGCCGCAGGCGGTGCCGATGACGCAGTAGGCGGTGTTGACGCCGACCAGGATGAAGTGCTTGTGAGCAGCCAAGCCTTCGGCTGCGCACGCGGCCACAACGACATCACCCCCATCATCCCGAGACTTCACGCAACGGACGAGATGCTTACCCTGGGCAGCCTTGATGATGCCGGGGAACGTCTTGCCTGAGCCTTCGTACTCTACGATGCACACAGGGCCGTTGTGGTCCCGCACCGTCTGACGGATGCGAGCCTGGAGGCTGCGATTGTGCGCCGCCCTGTACGCTGGTTGCATGTCGATGACAACAAGAATGGCCACAGCATCCTCCTACTCGAACAACCCTGGCGAGCACTCGCCCAGGATGAGAAGTACCCGAACACGGGCGTCGCGCGCCTGGCGAACCATGTTTGCGGTGCCTGCGCCGCCGGGGAAGGCGACGACAAGATCAGGCTGCCCCTCTGTCAGCATCTGGCTGTTGCGGATCGCCCCGGCTGACTTGCCATAGGTGTTCCAGTCAGCCGGGAACGCAAGGACTGGGATTCCGTTCTCTGCGGCCCAGGCTGCCGCGAGGGAGTCAGCACCGCGAGCGGCACCGTGGATAAGCACAGACACCCGGCCCCGCTCCTTCACGAGAGCGTCGAGCCGGGTGTTCAGTGCCTTCGCATCGGTGTAGTTGCGACCACCGCACACAAGCAGTCTCATCTACCACTCCTCCGGCCATCGCCGGTCAATCCATCGGCGCAGCAGCACGGCACCCCAGACAAGGAGTGCCGCGATGCTGAGGCCGACAGGGATGGGCCACAAGCCGAGCATCAGAGCGTGGTGTCCGGCGCAGGGTCGATGGGCGTCGGGTCTTCGTCCCCGGCCAGGATCGGGTCGATCCGGCAGAGGAAGTCTTCGGACACGACCTTGATGGCCCGGATCGTCAGTTCGTCCACGCTCATCTCGTCGTCGGCATCGTCGCCGTTCAAGAACTCCTGGAGGAGGCCCTGGGTGCGATCGAGGCACGAAGACGCCATCCGCTCGATCTCCTCGCCGGTCGGATCAGACAGGTTCTGCCGCTGACGCAGCAGGCCCTCCACGGCAAAGTGGAACGAGGCAAAGACATCGCGGATGCGGGTGATCCGATCCTGGGCGATGGCTGCGGTCGCTGACCGCTCGGACACGGTTTCGGGCGTCGGTTCGTTCATTGGTGCTCCTTCAAGAGGTGTGCCATCAACCGGGCTTCGACGTGGCTCAGGTCGATGTCGGGGTTTCGGGACAGGTTGAAACATTCAGTGGTCGTCGCACCACCAGAGTCGTACAACACACGGAGAACCTGCGTCTTGCTCATCCGCTGAAGATTCGCGGAAGGCAGAGGCGGGCACCAATCGCGGGCCATAGCAGGGTCTGTGTGCATCAGTCGAACCTCGCCACGCCGTCACCGGGGTAGCCGAGCGGGTCTTCGTCCCGATCAACTTCCGGCACCAGACAGAGTTGGAGTTGGATGGCCTGACGCACAGCGTCGTTCTCAGGAAAGTGTTTCTGCCGCCAACGAGCAGGAATCCGTTCATCACTGCGACGATAGCCGAGGCCCTTCATCACCGAGCGCGAACAGAGGTAGTCCTTGCGTCCGAAGTCCATCTTCATGCCGCAGAGTGTGACGGCTCGATCCAGAATGGATAGATCGTAGGTGGAGGGATACGCCCAGATGAGGCCGGGACCACCGCTGCCGAGCGTGCAGTTGTCTAGGTATCGTTGATTGATCTGTCGCAGGGCTTCGCGGATCGGCACCGCACCAGGGGCGTTCCAGAGTGCTCGCACCTCCGGGTCTTGACGGAACCACCAGCCTACGGTGTCGGAGTCGATCTCCATGCCGATGTCGATGCAGGATTGAACAATCACGTCGATGCGACCCACGGCAAGGTTCGACACAGGCCCGATCTTCGAGCCGGTCGAGTTCTTCTTGCCGTCGAGTGCAAAGGCACACCAGCCGATGCTGACGATCGCCCCATTGGGCGCTGGGCCAGCACACTCCAAGTCAATCATCAGGTCGATGCGGCGGCTCATGGAATCACCTCTTGAAGAACGCGACGCCGAGGACGGCCACGGCAAGGATGAGGGCAATGAGTGCGAGCGGAACCCAGAGCGGTGCAGTGATCCACCACCAGGACCAGTCGATCACCTCGGTCAACTTCAGGACCATGAAGGTGAGGAACAGGAAGAACAGGACAGGGAACTGCACCGTCACGTTGGCTTTACGATCAGACACGGAAATCTCCTGAGTGAAGGTTCTGTCACGTTGGGCTGAGAATCGGCTTCAACGAGCCGATTCTGTCACTTCTTGACCTTGCCGTGCCGGAGTCGGTAGCGGCGCTGAGCCACTGCCCAGTACGTCCGGCCTGTCTTCGCGGCGGCGTCCTTGAACGAGAGTTCGAGCACGGCCTTGTCCTCGGCGGCGGTCCACGGCTCGCTCTTCCGGGTGGCGCTCTTCACGCTCTTGGCGTGAGCCTCGGCGCGAATGGCATTGATCTGCTTTCGCCGCTTCGGGGTATGCTTGCACTGCTTGCATTGGCAGTAGAGTCCGTCAGGCCGGGACGCATCCGCGTCGAACTGACTGATTCGACGCCGGATTCCACACTTCGTACAGGTCTTGGTCTGGGTCTTGCTCATGGAATGCTCCTCGGAATACGAAGATACTACCACGCGGCCTTGATCTTGTCAAGGGCCATGACCTGATACTGCCTCGCCCGCTCCTTCGAGAAGCCGAGCGACGCCCCCACCTCTTCCAGGGTCATTGTGGGTTCGTTCAGGAATCGAGCGTCAATCACCCGCCGCTCGATCTCAGTCAGGTCAGCCTTGGCCACAGTCGTCCGTATCCGCTGGATCAAGGCAGCCCTGGCGTCCACCGCGTCCTCAGACCGGCGCTCAGCCAGAGGATCAGTGGCCGGGGAGTAGTTCTCCGGCAGTTCATTCCAGGTCCGCTTCTGAGCACGCTGGGCCAGCCGCACGGCTTGATTGAGAATGCCCCGGCAGGCATAGGTGCTGAACTTCCAGCCGCGATCCACCTCGAACAGTTCAACCGCCCGGATGAGCCGCTGATTGCACTCGCCCAGGATGTCCTCGAACAGGTGCTGGTTGCCGCGAATGTTCCGCGAGATCATCGACACGACCAGGGCGAGGTTGTATTCGACGATGACGGCCTTCTTGTCCTCGGCCACAGCCTGCCACTTCTGGCGTTCAGCGGGCTTCTCCGCTCGATGCGCACGCCAGCGGGCGTAGTTGTATTGGAGGAACAGCACTCGCTCTTCAGCAGCCGTCAGGAGTTGGGCCTTGGGCTTCGCATTGCGAGTCTCGTCCAGCCTGAAGTACCAAGACACGTCGGCCCGAGGGATCGGTGGCGGGTCGTGCATGAGCCGCTGTTCGGAGTTCGAGCCTGCGAAGCAGGGGGAGTAGATGTAGGGTTTGGGTTTCATGGTTGTTTCCCACTCCACGGATTATGCCGAGTGCCTCCAAGTTCGCTGATCCGTCGTTCCTGCACCGCTATCACTCCGAAGAGTTTATCATTGAGTCCACGAGAGAACACAAACATCTTCTCTGCAAAGGCCCGCTTCTTCTTCTCAACTCGTAGATGTCGCTCCAGTTCCTCAACCCGCGCCTCCAGTTGAGTGCAGCGGGCGAGATACTTCTGGAGTTCTTCCTTCAGGAGAGCGTGGATGTCGGGCACTGAGAGACTCCTTTGATTGGGAAGACATGCCGATCATGGGTAACAGTGGGCACTGTGGTCTTCCTAAACCCCACGGCTCCAGTTATGGAGAAGTGGAGATAAGCGGCAATGGTTCAATGGATAACGCCAAAACTCTGGCCGCTTCAAGTTGTTGGACGACAGCGCTTGTAAGGGTAACAACCGACGTGTGGTCGTCCGAATCCTGTGCATACACCTCTCGGTATACACACAAGAGATTGTCATAAACGGGACTCGGGGAAACAGTCCGCCTCTGGACAATCAAACTACGACAGGAGCCGTCTTGCCGTTCCAGGCGTTCCACAGGTCACGAAGCAGACGCTTCTCCATGTACCGCTGCGCACGCCGGTGTGCGTGCATCTTGGTCTTGACACGGGGTGTCTCATACTCCTTCCGGTCAAGGTACAGTTGACGGTACTCCAGACCCTGCTTGATGAGCGGATCGCCCACGTTGAACATCACGGATCGACGGCGCTTAGGCTTCGCACACGCTGTCTCTCCTGTCTTGGTGGTCATGTTGTAGCATTCACTCGGAGCGAGGCCGAGCCGCTTCCACAACTTGGCGGGCGTACTGTAGTTGGACAGGTCGCCGCACTCACCAATGATGGTAGCCAGACCGATCGCCCCGAAGCCTCGAATGCTCTCCACCCAGTCCCAGACCGGGAGTTCCTTCACAAGACGCTCCATCGTCTTCGCCAGAGCCTTCTCCCGAGCAGCCAGATTCTCCAAGGCCGGAGCAGTCTGGGTGTAGAGATCGCGCACCTCTTCCACCACAGCAGCATCAAACGCTTCAAGACTATCGTTCTTGATGATGGCCTTGACGAGTGCCGCCGCCTTCTCACGAATCGCGGCACGGGACTCATCGTCAGCATCACCACGGAACCCGAGCAACAGCCTCGCATATGCCAGCACGGAGTTCATCAGGCGAATGCGAGTATCAATGCAGAAACGACGACGACGGTTCAGGACAATCAGTTCATCACAGATGCTCATGGTAAACCTTTCGTGAAAGACATAGGCGGGTTGGGTAACACAGAGGCAACGGTCATCTGAAACCCTACGGCTCCGGTTATGGAGACGTGGGGATGAGCGGCACGAACCAGCAGGGTAACTCGCATCGAATGGCCGCACAGGGTAACAGGGCCGGGACGGTCGTCCAAATCTCACCCGCACGTCTTTCAACGGTCGGGGAGGGAGTAGCAAACCTCCGGTGGGTAACTCACTCGCACATAGGCTACTCCTTTGGCTTGACCCGATCCCAGAACTTCTGGGCGTCCTCGGGACGAATCGCGTTCTTGACCATCTGACGATCGCCGACCTTCTGTCGGAGAAACTCGTAGAACCGCAAGTGGGCTGAATGCCCGGCGATGACTCCACGCTTCTCCTCGATCACCTGATCCAGGTCTTGGCCGGTGGCTTCGCCGAGCCACTTGTTACGCACAGTCCACGTCTCGAAGATGGTCTTCTCCACCGCCGCTGTTGTTGCGCGAGCAGTGGCAAGATTGATCTTCGACGGATTCATGTTGGTCACAGGCGTCGGAGACTGTCGAACCTCCTCACGCATCTCGCTCCGAACCTGATGGATCAGGTTGCGGACGGCCATTTCCACAGCCTCCTCCAGGAAGGCTTCTCGAAGATCATCGTCGATGCGGTCAAGCACCTCGCGCACTGCCGCCTGCACGTTGGGCTGGTTCTTCACGACCTTCTTGGCGACAGCCATGACCTGATCTCTTGCCGAAACGGTGGTTTCCATCTGACTTTCCTTTCAAGTAAGGTGCTGGCATGGTGAACAAGGGTAACATCTCAGTCAAGGCCAGCACAAACAATCTAACTTCTTGGGTGATACTTCTCGATGCACTCCCGCTTCGCCCTCACGTCGAGGGCCATGTAGCCAGCGGTGGTGCAAAGACTCTCATGGCCCATCATCGCAGAGATGGCGTTGATGGGGCAACCGTTCTGGAGCAGGTGCGTGGCAAACGAGTGCCGCAACTGGTGTGGGTGCGCCGTGACGCCGACGCGAGCCGCCGCACGCTGCACGATGTCGTAGACGGTCGATCGGTGTGGACGGCTCACGGCTCGCGGCAGCCACTCGCGGACAAACTCGGGGGCCGGGACCATCCGCTCCTTGGCACCCTTGCCGAGGACATGCACCATCGTTCCCCGAATCGTCGCCGTGCCGATCTCACTGGCGCGAAGGCCGCAGGAGTAGAGCAGTTCGAGCACGAGCCGCTCACCGATGTCCTCGGTGGCGTCGATCATCTGGCGGAGCACCTCGGCGGACAGCGGCTTGGGCAGCCGCAGACCCTGCTTCGGCACCTCCACCTGGGCAGCCGCATCGTTACCGTGGAAGCGGAAGAACTGACGGTAACACGCCAGCCGCCGCTTCACTGTGGACGCCGCGTCGTCGCCCTGGGCGATGAACTCGCTGATCTGCCGAGCAGTCACCTGGGCCGGAGCCACCTCGCCCAGGAAGGCGAAGAGGCGGGTCAGGTCGGACTTGTACGCCTTCAGCGTGTTCTCCGCCATGCCGCACTCAACGCGACACCGGGTCAGGAACTTCGAGATGGCGTTGGTCGTGTCCATGAGGAGAGTATGCAATACGAACCCGTGGTTGTCAATGATCCCGACGAACTTCCAGCACTTTCCAGCCGAAGGACTCCCACCGGGCGTCCGTGAAGGGCCGATAGTTCGCGTGACGGTTGCCGCCCTCGCGGATGGCGATGACTTCGACCGTTCGCGTGTCCTGGTAGCCCTGGACCTTGGCGGAGTCCTCCTCGCGGAAGGGGGAGCAGCGGTCGTACCGCAGCATGTCGATAGGAAACTCGCCGCGACCCTGGACCTTGGCGATATGGAAACTCATGGCTGTTCTCCGCTGAGAAGAATGGACACGTCCGGGAGTGCGTCGTACTGCCGCCGGTACTCTTCCGGCCAGTCGCCCGGCTGAACATCACGCTTGCCTAGGACGGCGACGCCGCCGACCGGGAGTTCGCAGGCCATCCCCTGGGCGTTGAAGCCGTAGACGATGATCGGCGAGCCGACTGGATTCTCCCCGGCAGGCCACTGCTTGAACCCGTGCCCGACCGTGTGGGCACACGAGAACCTCTTCAACACGCGGGTGGTTGTGGCAGGCAACCGGAGTTTGGGCAGACGCTTCATGGAAGAGAGTATGCAGTACGAACCCGTGGTTGTCAAGGACAATCAGGAAAGTGCCCACCAGATCAGCGCCCCGGCGATTGCCCAGAGGACGAACGCGGCGAGCACGACTCCGATAACGCCGCCGTCGAAGCGCGGCTGGTCGGGGTGGTCGTCGCCGATGACTTCGATGAAGGGGGTGCGGTTCTGGGGGAGGCGGGTGTCATTCTTGCTCATGGGAGGGGGTGGCCTTTCGCAGGGAGGGGGTGGGGTTTCGTAGGTATGCGGCTGCTGCTTCGCACGTTTCAGGATCGTCCTGAAACAATCCAATAGCGAAGTTGCAGGCGGTACAAAGGAGTCCTCGGACTTTGCCTGTCTTGTGACAGTGATCCACAGCCAACTGCTTGTCGTTCGGAGGACGCTTGCAGACTTTGCAGACTCCTCCCTGATCCACCAGCATCCGATTGAACTCAGACACCGGCAAACCACCCACTTTGCGTTCTCCTCCATATGCACGAACTTCTCGTCCTGCCGCATATCGAGCGCGATCTGCGGCGTTGCGCAACTCACGGCGACGATCCTTGTTAGCGTGATAGTACGCGAGCGAGGCCGCACGAATCTTTGCCTTCTGGTCTTCGGACTTCTTTGAGTAGTTTGACATGCCAGATTCTACCGATGTCCGCTTGGACAATCAAGCGGATTCCTGGATGTCCGCTTGGATATCCGCTTCATTCTCCAATGTCCGCTTGGGTTTCGGATGTCCGCTTGGGTTTCGGTAGGTATCTCGGCAGGCGCGGCACAAACCCTACAGACCTCACAGGCCAGATAACCCCTACAGGCCCTACAACCCTCCCAGACCCTACAGACCCTACAACCTTCCCAGACCCTACAGGCCCTACAGACCTCCCATCTTACCAATCCGGCACAACCCCTACAGGTTGTACCGAACGATAACCGAACCCTACCCCTAGGGGAGGGTTATCGGAACCGGCCACCCCCGCGCCCAGAGGCGGAGCGGGAGCGCCCCACCCTCCAGCCCGTCCCCGCCCTTGGCGCGGTCTGGAGCGGGCGGGAGGATGCCCCGCCCCTTCCGGCCACCCGGCCAGAGGCGGAGCGCCCCGCCCGTCCCCTTGGCCGCGCCGCGGGGCGGGGCTGGAGGGAGCGGGCGGAGCGGGGAACCCGTCCCGCGCCGGGTGGGGCGGGGGAAGGGGTTCGGGGTTCCAGCCCGTCCGGGTTCCCCGATCCGGCCAGAGGCGGGAGGGTGGGGCGCGGGTGGGCGGTACTACCTAGCCGAATCCCTCCCCGGCCCCGTCAAGGGCCAGAGGGAGGGAGGAACCGGGAGGGGTGGCCGGGGAGTGTGAACCCGGCCAGCGCTCCCCGTCAAGGGAGGGGCCGGGGAATCAAACTGAACCCGCGCGGCGGATGAGGCGGAGCGCCGGGGAGTGTGGGCGCGGGGGAGGTGGCGGGAGGTGGCCGCGCGCAAACTGGCGGGAACCGTCAGCGCGTACGATGAGGGTTCCCAAGTCTTCCCGCGTACCACCCGGCCCGCTCATCGTATTGGTACAAACTTGGCGGATCGGGGGCGCAATGTCAATGGTTCGCATGGTTACTCCAGAGAGGACGCGGGAACCTTGACGCGGGGCAGAGGGCGCACGTTGAAAGACTGGACGGGTTCGGCCACAATCAAACGCGCCGGATGGTACGGCCCCGCGATATCCGCGCGTGCGCGGTACGCGGCCACCTCTGCGCCGGATAGATACCATTCCCCGGCGCGGATTGCGCGCCGGGGTTCCCCCGTCCATTGGGCGCGTAGGTTGCGCCGATCGGTAGGGGATAACCCCGCCTCTTCCGGCGCGGAGTCCCCTAGGCGGTAGACTCCGCCCCGCGTTACGGTTTGCATGGTTCACACACTCCAGAGGGCCAGAGGACGCGGGCCGGGGACGTTCCCCGGCCCTAGGAATCCGGCCCCTCTCCCCGTCAAGGAAGAGGGCCAGAGAGGTTCAATACGCGGGGATAAAGTCTTCGGGGTGGCCCCAATCGGTATCGCCCCAATCACTCGCCCCGCTCATCGAATCTAGCCAACCTTCCGGGTCACTATCAAACGCGCACGAATCGCACGAACAATCGGGCGCGTCCTCATCGTGCGAACCGTCCCCCGGAGAGGAATCTAGGTAGGGGGAGTAGTGAACCACCCGGCCCCCGTCTTTCCCGCCTTGGGTAGGTTGCCAAACGTCTACCCATATGGCCAACCCCCCAAACCGGCCCCGCCGCGCGTAAACCGCTACCACCTCCCCCGGTTTGCCTACCGCCTTATCGTAGTCAGATTGCCATTGGGCAAGGTTCGCGGATCGTTCCTTCCGTCCGTTCATGGTCACACACTCCAGAGGCGCGGGGTTCCGGCCCGCGCCGAATCCGGCCCGCTCCCCGTCAAGGGAGGGGCCGGGTTGGGGTTCGTATCACTCCGCAGAGGGGAGGGCGGGGCATTCCCAACCCGCAGAGGCGCAGAACGCGGCCACCTCTGCCCAAGGGATCGTATGGCAACCGATGCGGAGCGCGGCGGGGGTGGCGCTCATCCCGCGATAATGGCCGATGGATTCGGAAGACTCCGCCACCCCGTCAGACTTGGCGCGTTCGATGAGGCGGGGCAGTAGGGAGAGGGCGCGCCGCGCGTCCGCAATGGGAACCCGCGCCCCGTAGGAAGTTTCCACCTCTCCCCCATCGGCGGAATGGTTCCCCGCATGGCGGATGAGGCGGAGAACGGGGTAGGGGATATCCCGCAGAGAGAGGCGCAACCCGCCCTTGGGATCGTCCATCGTCGGCGCGTCCTCTCCGGCGCGGTAGCGGTCGATGAGCGGGGCCGCAACCTTGGCCCGTTCCAGCGCGGCCGCAATCTGCCGCGCCTTGCGCTCCGCCTCATCGCGCTTGCGCTGCGCTTCCCGCTCCCGCTCCGCCGCAAACTGCGCGGCATACTTGGCGCGAACGTCCGCCAGCGTACCGGGTTCCTTGACCCGATCCACACTCACGCGCAACCGGAAGAGGGAGTGAACCTCCCGCCAAGTCTGGAGGTAGGACGCGGCCCGCGCCATATGGCGCTCCCGCGTAGCGGGGCGGATGCGCGGGGCCGCAGCGCTGCGCGCCTCATCGTCAATGAGGGATTGGAAGTATTCCGCAACCGGGAGGGCGGAGCGCTTCCGATCCGTCAGCGCATCCCAGAGGTTCCGCCCCGCGCCGTCTACCGGGTCGATATGGAACGTGCGCCCGTTCCCGCTCATCGCGCGTTCCGCCGCGTAGCAATGGCCGCGCGTAGTGACCGAATAGCGGCGGGTGGTGTAGAGGTACACCACCTCCCCGCCGCGCCCCGCCACCCGGCGCGCAATGGGGAAGTGTGAACCGTAGGAATACAGAGTATCCCCAATGGCGAAGAGGTTCCGCCGCGCGTTCCGAATCTCCCTCCCTTCCTCCAGCCCGTGCGCCCAGAGGTGGGGAATCTCATCGGTTCCGTAAACAGACTTGACACGATTAGCCATGATTCACACTCCAAAGGTTGCGGGGTTCGGACACTCAATCATCGGATACAAACGCGGGCCGGGCCTCAATCGTTGGCGCGTTCGCGTCGATTCTCTCTCACAAGGGCCGCATATTCGGAATAGGTATCCTCTACGCGCCATGCGGGCCAGTCCTTGCCCCGGACAGTAAGCCGGGCTAGACGCATCGTCAGGCCCCCAACGTCTTCCCGGCCCGCGTGTACAACCTTGAACCGTTGCGAACGTAGGGCGGGCGTTCCTTCCTTGGCCTTGCGACACGCTAGGGCATGGTTCCGGGTCCAAGTCTGGACGGTTCCGGTGTCGCGCCAACCCCCGGAATGCCAATCGTAGACCCGCCAGATATGGGCGAATCGGATCGGCGTAGATTCATCGGCAGGGGCAGCAACGGTTAGCATGATTCACACTCCAAGGGGGCCGGGGGTTCGCATGGGGACGGGTGAGACGGGACGCGGGAAGGCTGGGCACACTGCCCAAGGATCGGCGGGCGTCTAGCACAGGGCCGCGAAACAGAGAATAGAGAGGAAGACGATACGCCGGGCGTCCGGGGTCAGGGTGAGGAACGATTCAGCGTTGCGGATGATGGTAGCCATGCAATGAATATCGAATACGTCCGGCCCGTTGTCAACCGTTGGCGGAGTGATTCGGCGAAGATTCTACATATCGGACAATGCCGCAAACCCCGCGCCGGGAGTGTGAACCGGCGCGGGGCAGGGGCGGAGTGTGTTCGGGCAAGTCTAATCGGCAGTGAGGAATCCGTATGGGGAACCTAGCAGCCACCTACCCTGCTTGTGGTAGGTGAGTGTACGGCCCTAGGGGTTGGGTTCCAGTCTGGGCGGGCCGTCAATGGGGAATCACACACGGGGAACCGGGGAACGCTCATCGGCCAAACAATGCCCAGAGGAAGAGGAATCCGGCGATACCCCAGAGGTAGCGGGTTCGTCGGTTGCGGACACGGGGACGGCGCGTCCGGGTGCGGATGGATGGAACGCGGGAGAGTGTCCCCGGACGCGGGCGGATCAATCCGCCCCGCGCCGTACCCCGCGTGAACGTTCGGTAGTAGTTACTCATCGGGCGGGGGTTACTGGGGGAGGGTGGTACGCTCCGCAACCTTGGCCGATTGATCGGCCATGAAACCGGACACGGCGCGGCCAGCCCCCGCCACTACGATAGCCGCACCGATGAGGAAACCGATAAGGAAGCAAACGCGGCGCATGGTTCATACTCCAGAGGAAGGAAGGGGATCA
>Ga0232062_1101117_pt1 | contig 15541 bp, 15 predicted proteins | sample LAC_MetaT_6_FD_165031 | JGI IMG/M metagenome (GOLD analysis project Ga0232062, IMG submission 165031) | Metatranscriptome of anaerobic ammonium oxidizing microbial communities from anammox membrane bioreactor (MBR) in UC Berkley... | ecosystem: Engineered > Bioreactor > Anaerobic > Unclassified ...
CCCGGCCATGTCGATCTCGTTGTCGAAGTGGCCGATGTTGCCGATGATGGCCTTGTTCTTCATCCGCTTCATGTGCTCGGCGGTGATGACGTCCTTGTTGCCGGTGGCGGTGACGAAGACGTCGGCGAACTCGACCACGTCCTCCAGCCGCTTGACTTCGTAGCCCTCCATGGCGGCCTGCAGGGCGCAGATCGGGTCGATCTCGGTCACGATCACTCGGCAGCCCTGGCCCTTGAGCGCCTGGCAGCAGCCCTTGCCGACCTCGCCGTAGCCGCAGACCACGGCGACCTTGCCGCTGAGCATGACGTCCGTCGCGCGGTTCAGGCCGTCGAGCAGCGAATGGCGGCAGCCGTAGATGTTGTCGAACTTGCTCTTGGTGACGCTGTCGTTGACGTTGATGGCGGGGAAGAGGAGCGTGCCGGCCTTGCTCATCTCGTAGAGCCGGTGGACGCCGGTTGTCGTTTCCTCGCTGACGCCCTTGATCTCGGCGGCGATGCGTGCGAACCAGCCCGGGGTCTCGCGGATGGTCTCGCGGATGGTGTGCAGCACCCACCGCCACTCCTCGGGGTCGCGGGCCTCGTTGAAGTCCGGCACACGGCCGGCCTTCTCGAACTCGACCCCCTTGTGGATGAGGAGTGTCGCGTCGCCGCCGTCATCGACGATGAGCATCGGGCCGCGGCCGTCGGGCCAGGTGAGGGCTTGCCTGGTGCACCACCAGTACTCTTCGAGCGTCTCGCCCTTCCACGCGAACACCGGCACGCCGCGCGGGTCGTCCGGCGTGCCGTCGCGTCCGACCACGACCGCCGCCGCCGCGGAATCCTGCGTGCTGAAGACGTTGCAGGAGGCCCAGCGCACGTCCGCGCCGAGTTCCGCCAAGGTCTCGATGAGGACGGCCGTCTGCACGGTCATGTGCAGCGAGCCGGCGACGCGGAATCCCTTCAGCGGCTTGGTGGCGGCGTGCTCGCGCCGCACGGACATCAGGCCTGGCATCTCGTGCTCGGCGAGGGTGATTTCCTTTCGCCCGAGTTCCGCCAGCGCGAGATCCCGCACTCGGTGCTCAAGCCCCGTGTCGCCCGTCGTCGTGGTGGCGCTCCGCGTCGTCATCGTGGTCATCGCTTTCTCCGTTGAAGTTCTCGATCCTCGTCCGCAGGTCCCGAGCGGGGCCGCATCCGGCCGGTGGCGGGACCTTTCTGTTCCCGTCTTCGTTCGCTACTCCGCCTTTTTCCATCCCACCGCCGCGAACAGCCCCGGCCCCTTCGCGGCGGACTCGGTCGCCAGCGGTTCGACTCGCACGTCCTCGAAGCCCGCATCGCGGTACATCTCCCGCACGCGCGACGCCGAGAACCCCAGGTGTGCGTGCCCCATGGTGTGGCGGTACTCGGTCCTTCCGTGCTCGACCATGTCAACGATCAGGGCCGCGCCGCCGCGCCGATCCGTGCGGAGTACCCGAGCCATCTCGCGCAGGGCGGCGTCAGGCTGGGGCAGGTGGTGCAGGACGAGCAGGCACACGCACGCATCCACGCTCCCGTCCGTGAGCGGGAGCCGCTCGAGGTCGCCGACCTTGAACTGCACGTTCTTCGCCTTCCCCATCCGCTTGCGTGCGGCGTCCAGCATCGCCTCCGACCTGTCCACCGCCACGACGCGCCCGACGCGCGGGGCGAGCCACTCCGCCGCGTTCGCCGTGCCGCACCCGAGGTCGGCGATCGTCCACTCCCGGGGAAGCAGCGAGAGCAGAGCCAGCGGCGTGAAGCGATCGCCGAAGAGGTCTCGCCGCAGGTTGTCCCACTCGCCTGCGATCCGACCGAAAAAGGCCTGGCTGTCCGTCGGTCGCTCGGCGAGCACCGCCGCCAGACGCCGGTCGTCTTCATCGACTTCCGCGGTTGCGGTGGTCTCGTCGCGCAGCGCGATCCACACGGCTCTGGAGAAGGGCTGCAAGTCGTCCAGCACAACGCGATAGCAGGTCGCGGTGCCGGCGGCCCGCCGTGCGAGCCACCCCGCGTCCGCCAGCACCTTCAGGTGGCGGCTCACGGTCGACTGCGGCAACTGGACCACGCTCGCCACCTCGCCGACCGACAACTCTTCCGCTTCCAGGAGGCGGACGATCCGCACGCGCACAGGCTCGCTCAACGCGGCCAGCATGGCGGTGGCGGGGATGGCAGGGGCGGCACGCTTCATCCGTTTATCCGGATGAAGTGTAGAAGACTAGCCGGCCGCGTCAACCGGCACGCCCCGGCTCATCGCGGGGGCAGCGCGAGGCTCGGGCCGGGCACGTGGCCGAGTTCCCGGAGCCGGACGCTCGCCTGCGGGTTGTCCGGCTCGAAGAAGAGCACCATCCGCAGACGCTCGACCTCCCGCTCCTGGTCACCGATCGCCCGGTAGAACTCCGCGAGCGTGCGTTGCGGCCCGACGTTCCGTCCGCCGTCCACCTCGGCGGCGTTGAGGTACGCCCGGTGAGCCTCGTCCGCGTTGCCGAGGCGATGGGCGAAGCGGCCGAGGCGGAGGTGGTCCTCGACGCGACCGCTCTCGCTGACCCGCCGTCGCAGAAATGCGTACAACGATTCGGCGTCCCCGGCTTTGAGCATCGACTCGGCCAGCGCCTCGACGTAGGTCTCGTTCCGCGGTTCCAGGTCGTAGGCCACGGTCAGGTGCTGACGGGCCTCGCCGTGGCGGTTCAAGGCCATCAGCGTGCGGCCGAGTTCGTACTGTCCCTGGGCGTCGGAGGGCTTGCGGTCCACGAACTCGCGGTTGTACGGCAGGGCCTGCTCGAAGCGGCCGTTGAAGTAGTGGCTGTTCGCATCCGCCCGGACCATGCTCAGGGGACGCTGCCCGCACCCGGACAGCCCGGCCGCGGTGGCGAATGTGAGTACGAGGATGATGACCGCCCCTTGAGTCCGCATGGGTCGCTCCTTGCCCGACAGGCAGGCATGGTACCCGCCCCGGCGCCGGAGGTGGGCAGTACCATCCCGGGTGCCCAGAACGGTCGTACTCGAACACACGCTCCCCGGCGGCACCCGGCACTTCGACTGGCTCATGGAGGCGAGCGAGGGCGGGCCGGGGGCAAGCGACGAGGACCGTTCGCTGCTCGCCTTCCGGGTGAGCGTCCGGGTCGATGACCCTTCGGTCGGCTCGTTCCGTGCCGAGGCGATGCCGGATCATCGGCGTCTCTATCTGCGGTACGAAGGCGAGATCGCCGGAGGGCGCGGCCGCGTGCTCCGGGTGGCCGAGGGAATCTGCAAGATCGTGAGGCGAACAGCGGACGAGGTGGGCGTGGAGGTCGAGTTTGCGTGGCGGCGGCGGGTGCTGGTGGGTCGCCGACTGGACGGGGTGGTCTGGGAGTTCGAGCAGGAATCCTCCTGAGTTGGTAGGCTGGGAACGACTCGCTTGAACGGCAAGGAGGCACACCATGCCCGACCGTCCTGAGCCGTCTTCTGAAGGCAGACCGATCCCCGTCGAAGGGGCCGCGCCGGCCGCACCCGCCGGATTGAACCCGAAGATCAAGACCTTCGGGGGAGGGACGCGGCACGAGGACAGTTGGAGCCGGTCTCCCAATGTGACCGGAACCGGTGCGATCCACGTGCGCAGTTTCCACTCGAAACTCTCCGACGACGGCATCGCCTACCTCGACCGCCAGATCAACGAATGGCTCGACGCGCACCCGCAGTACGAGGTGAAGTTCGTCACGACCGCCGTGGGCGAGTGGACGAGCAAACTCGGCAAGGAGGCGGGCTTGGTCGTGCAGGTCTGGGTCTGAGCGGGCCGATAGACCGGGCATGTGCGGGATCGCCGGCGTCTGCCGGACAGTTGGCACCGGACAGTGGACAGTGGACATCCCGAAGTGGGAGTGGGACGACGCTGCGCGCACGCAGGTCGAACACATGACCGAGCGCCTGGCCCACCGCGGGCCGGACGGCGGCGGGGTGTTCGTCGGGCGCGGTGCCGTGCTGGGACACCGGCGGCTCGCGGTCATCGACCCTTCGCCGGCCGGGCATCAGCCGATGACGACGCCGGACGGCCGGTTCACGATCGTCTACAACGGGATGCTGTACAACGACGCGGAGGTTCGGGCCGGACCGTCGTGTGCGGGCGTGGCGTTTCGATCGGCCTGCGACACGGAGACCGTGCTGCACCACCTCGCCGCGACCGGGCCGACGGGCCTCGGCTCGATGCGCGGCATGTATGCGCTCGCGCTGCACGACGATCGCGAAGGGACGCTGCTGCTCGCACGCGACCCGTTCGGCATCAAGCCGCTCTCCTGGGCGCGAGTCGAGACGCCGCACGGGCCTGAGGTTCTGTTCGCGAGCGAGATCGCGGCTCTGTTCGAGCACCCGTCGCTCCGTCCCGAGCCGGACCTCGTCGCGGTGAGCGCGTACCTGACGACGATCCGCACGACGCTCGGGGAGCGCACGATGTTTCGGGGAGTGCGCTCGCTGCCGCCCGGCCGGTGGCTCCGGTTCGACCTTCGCGACCCCGACCTGCGGGCGACCGGCGGCGCCGTCGAGACGCCGGCGTTCTGCGGCCGTGCAACGGCGGACGATCTGCGCGACGCGGTCGAGGACTCGGTGCGGTCGCACCTACGGTCCGACGTGCCTCTCTGCTGTCTGCTCAGCGGCGGTCTGGACAGTTCGGTCGTCGCGTCCGTCGCCCGGCGTCACGTCGGCGATTTGCGCACGTGGTGCGCCGGCTCCCGAGACGAGCCTCCGATCGACGGCGTGCCGCAGTCTGACGACTTCAGGTTCGCGCGGGAGTGCGCGACCGCGATCGGGAGCGACCACCACGAGGCCCCGGTGACGCGCTCGCTGTTCGCCGAACGATGGCGTGACCTCGTGCGGCGGACCGGGCTGCCGCTGAGCACGCCGAACGAGGTGGCGATTAACGAAGTCGCCCGCTCGCTCCGGGCCGACGGCTGCACGGTCACCATCTCGGGTGAGGGCGCGGATGAACTGCTGGCGGGGTACGACGCTCCGATGCTCGCGGCCGTGGAGCACGTCGCCCGCGGGAACGCCGATCCGGGGATGTTCCAACTCGCGTGCGCCGCGTGGATTCCGCCGCACGCCAAGGCGTCCTTGCTCAAACCGGATGTCTGGCGGGCGGTCGAGGCTGACGGTGCGCTCGTTGCGCAGTACCGTGCCGAGTTCGAGGCGGCGGCGAACGGCGCGGAAGGGGCGCTCCGAGCGCACCTCCGCTTCCATCGTCGCGTGAACCTGACCGGCCTGCTCCAGCGGCTCGACTCCGCGACGATGCTGGAAAGCGTCGAGGGGCGGACCCCGTTCGCGGATGTTCGTGTGGCGGCCGTGGCCGACGCCGTTCCGATGCAGGAACTTTTCGATGCGGCGATCTCGCCCCCGCGACCGCGCACAAAGCTCGCGTTGCGGCGAGCGTTCTCGGGCGCGCTGCCCGACGCCGTGCTCGCCCGCCCGAAGGCGAGTTTCCCGCTGCCGTTCCAGCGCTGGGTGGCAGATCTCGCGTCGGAACTCGGGTCGAGCGGTCTTGTCGCCTCGCTCGTGGAGCCTGGCGCGCTCTCGGCCGTCCGCGCCGAGCCTTCGCGCTTCTGGCACGCTGCGTGGCCCCTCATCAATCTCGAACTCTGGTCGCGTCGCTGGTGGGGTTGACCGGGACGGGATCGCCTTCGCCGAGATGCCGCACCCAGTACCCCACGTCGATCCACCGGCCTTGCTTGAACCCGGCGCGCGGGATGACGCCGGCGCACGCCATGCCGAAGGACTCGTGCAGACGAACGCTCGACGGGTTTGGAAGAGCGATGCCCGCGATGATGGTCCGGAATCCCGCGTGATCGAGGGCCGCAAAGAGCGCGGCGTAGAGCGCACGCCCAACGCCGCGGCCGTGGCGTTCCGGCCGAACGTACACGCCGATCTCCGTTGTCCACCGGTACGCCTCGCGCGACTTCCACGGGCCGGCCTTGGCGAATCCGACCACTCTCTCTTCGCCCAGATCGGCCACGAACCACGGGAACCTCCCGCTGGCCTGGTATTCTGCGAGGGCTTCGTCGAGCGTCGGCGCCCGAACCCCGAAGTGAGCGATGCCTTCGCGGATCTCCCGGCCGGTGATGTCGAGCATTGCGGAGACGTCGCGTTCCTCGGCGGGTCGTACGATCAATCCGGCGGGCATGGCGCGACTGTATCGCCGCGACGCCGGCGACGGTTGACGGCGGGCGACTCCCCTGCCATGCTCTGCCCATGAGCCAGCCTCGCAGCCTTCCCGCTCTGTTCGTCCTGGTCGCCCTCTCGGTCCTGTTGGGTGCGTGCGCCGGCACGCCCAAGCGTCCGGCGGCGGCGGCCCCGGTCGATCCTCGCCACGCCGTCGCCCTCTATCGCGGCGACACGGGGCAGCGTGCCGACTGGGAGGAACTGGTCTCCGCCGCGGCGAACGCGGACGCCGTGATGATCGGCGAGACGCACGGGCACGCGCTCGGCCTGGCGTTCGCGGCCGCGCTCTGGGAGGGCGTGCTGGCCCGCACCGACCGCGCCGCGCTCAGCCTCGAGTTCATCGAGCGGGACTCGCAGGTCCACGTCGACGATTACCTCGCCGGCCTCGTCGACGAGGAGCAGTTCCGCAAGGCGTCGGGCCGCACGCCCGGCAACTACCCCGATGGGCACCGCGAGATGGTTGAGGCCGCGAAGCGCGCCGGCCGCCCCGTTATCGCGTCGAACGCCCCACGCCGCTATGTGCGGCTCGCTCGTACGAGCGGGTATGAACGCCTTGCCTCGCTCACCCCCGAGCAACGCCGCCTCTACGTCATCCCGGCCGAGATGCCGTCGGGCCGGTACCGCGAGGAGTTCTTCAAACTCATGTCCGGGATTGGGGATGCCTCGCACAGCGGCGGGGATGGTCGAGGCGATCTTCCGCTCGCAGTCGCTCTGGGATGCCACGATGGCCGACGCGGTCGCCGACGCGCTCGCCCAGGGCAACCGGCCCGTCGTGCAGGTGATCGGCCGGTTTCACTCGGACTTCGATGGCGGCACGGTCCAGTTGCTGCGGCGGGCGCGCCCCGGCGTGCGCGTTCTGACGGTGGGCGTGGCGGACTCGACAGGGCCGTCGCTCGCCGACACGGACCTGGGACGGGCCGACTTCGTCGTCTACGCGGGGCAGGCTGCCGAGTGAGGTCCGGGTGGGGAAGTGGCATCCCCGAATGCGCAACCCCCTTGCACGGCCCATGCGAATCGGGTAATGTTAGGGTGGCCTGAGGCCGGGGGATCGGCATGGATGCCCACGAGTTCGATGGAGGGTTGTCGATCGGCAAGGTCCGCGGGCGCGGCTCGGGGGTCAATCCGGGAGGGCGGTTCGAGCCTGTCCGCCTGCACGTCCTCGGCGAGACGCTCGACGAGGTTCTGCGCGACCACCCCGAAGGCGTCCAGACCCCTACGCGCGTCTACCGCGACAACGCGAAGACGGTCATCAATCGCGTCGACAGCCCGGACCTGCCGTTCCATTGGACGCTCAACCCGTACCGGGGCTGCGAGCACGGGTGCGTGTACTGCTACGCGCGCCCGACGCACGAGACGTTCGGGCTGTCGTGCGGGCTGGACTTCGAGACTCGCCTGTTCGCCAAACTTGACGCGCCGGATCTCCTGCGGCGCGAACTCGGCAGGCCGTCGTGGCGGGGCGAGCCGATCATGCTGGCCGGCATCACCGACGTGTATCAGCCGGTCGAACGCCGGCTGCTCATCACGCGGCGGTGCCTGGAAGTCATGGCCGAGTGCCGCCAGCCGGTCTCGATCGTGACCAAGGGAGCGTTGATCGTGCGCGACATCGACCTGCTCGCGTCGCTGGCGAGGCACCGGGCAGTGCAGGTGTTCGTGAGCGTGACGACGCTCGACCACGACCTCTCCCGTTCCATGGAGCCGCGTGCGGCGTCGCCGCGCGCCAGGCTGGATGCCGTGCGTGATCTGTCGCGTGCCGGCGTGCCGGTTGGTGTCATGGTTGCCCCCATCATCCCGGGCCTCAACGACACGGAGATTCCGGCGATCCTCGATGCGGCACGGGACGCCGGCGCGCGAACGGCGGCGTACACCATGCTCCGGCTGCCGTACCAGGTGAAGGCCGTGTTCCTGGACTGGCTTCGTCGCGAGCATCCCCTCCGCGCTGATCGTGTCGAGGCCGAGATCCGCCGCATGCGCGGCGGCGAACTCAACGATGCCCGCTTCGGGAAGCGGTTCAAGGGCGAGGGCGAGCGCGCCGAACAGATCGGGCGCCTGTTCATGGTCTTCAAGTCGCGTTTCGGCCTGGACCGCGGCCTCATGTCGATCTCGTCCGAGGCCTTCCGCAGACCTGGACCGCCCGGCGAACTGATGCTCTTCGGCGAAGCCGGCGTGTGATACCCGCTCGAGGTCTGTTGAATCAGAAAACGGAGAGGGGGGGATTCGAACCCCCGATAGGGTTACCCCTATACAGCATTTCCAGTGCTGCTCCTTCAGCCACTCGGACACCTCTCCAGAAGCGCCGCGACGAGTCGGTCGTCCGCCGCGGGCCGAAGTGTAAGCCGGCTCGGCCCCGCTTTCAGGATCGGCGATCGGAGCGTGCCGCGCCGTAAGCCTCGGGCCTCCACGCCGGCACGGCGTTGGGATCGACCGCCTTGCGCCACGCCCAGTCGATCGCCCGCACCCCCCAGCCGCGCCGGACCGCGGTCCGCCCTGCGGCGAGGCCAACCGCCCACCCTGCGGCGACGTCGGCGGGGTAGTGCGCGCCGAGCGTGATCCTCGCGATGCCGACGGTGCACGCGAGGGTCCACACGAGCGGGCGCAGCCGGGGGTACATCGCCGAGAGAAACACGGCCGCGACGACCGCGTAGGCCGTGTGGCTGGACGGCATGGACCACAGCCGAGACGCCTCGCCGCGCCACAGCTGCCACGACCGCAGGAAGGGCTCGCCCGGCTCGATCGGGTACGCCCCGAGCGGTCCGAGGAACATGCCCGCTTCGTCGAGCGAGGGCCTCGTGCGTCCGAACAACGCCTTGGTCGCGACGCACGCGATGCCGGCGACGACGATCGCGGCGAGCCAGTCGAGGAGCCGCCTGCGCCGCGCCGGGTCGAGGAGCCAGATCGTGGCGGCGATGAGGAGGATGGACGCGCCCTGGCCGAACTGCTGGAGCGCTTCGAGTTCGCGTCGCACATCGCCGCCCATCGGGAGCGAGCCGCGGGTCCCGTCGGCCGTCACCAGCGACGCGATGCGGGCGTCGAAGGGCGCGAGCGCGGCAACCGCGACGATGCCCCACAGGAGCGGCCTCGCCCAGTCGCGCCGCCCCGCCGCGCCCGTCCAGCGCAACACGGGCGCAACGGCTGCCGACAAGACTGCCGTCGCAACATGCATAAGGCGCACCGGGAGCGGCAGTGCACGGTTATAGTCGCTGGCGATGCGGATCGGATCGGGCGTCATCTGGCGTCGGCGTGCGTGCGGCCCGGTCGGCGGGCTGGCGCTGGTGGTGGTCTGCCTGGCAGTCTATCTGCCCGGCCTGGCGAGCATCCCGCCGATCGACCGGGACGAGTCCCGCTTCGCTCAGGCCAGCCGCCAGATGTTCGAGAGCCGGGCGCTCGCGCCGACCGAGCGCGACGACGGGCTTCACTCGGGGGGATTGACGATCCCGCGTGTGCAGGGGCGCGACCGCCTGAACAAGCCGCCGCTGATCTACTGGCTGCAGACCGCGAGCGCGGCGGTCTTGACGGGCGGAGACCCGCGCCGGGACGCCATCTGGATGTACCGCGTGCCCTCGCTCATCGCGGCGATCGTGACCGTGCTGGCAACCTGGCGGATCGGCCTGTCGATGTTCGATCCGCGCGCGGCGTGGCTCGGCGCCGTCCTGCTGGCCGTCTCGCCCGTGTTCGTCTGGGAGGCGCACCAGGCCCGCGCGGACCACGTCATGGTCGCCTGCACCACGCTCGCGGTGTGGGGCCTGTGGACCGTGTGGCGAGGTCGCGGTGCATCGGCCGCTCCCGTCACTTCGCACCTGCGTCGCTCTGTCGCTCCCGCACTTCTTCTCTGGCTCCCGCTTGCCCTCGGCATCCTCACCAAAGGCCCGATCGCGCCGCTGGTCGTCGGCCTGACCGCGCTGTGCCTGTCGCTCATCTCGCGTCAGTGGCGGTGGCTGGGCGCGACGCGGCCTCTGCTCGGCCTGCTCATCGTCGGCGTGGTCGTCGTGCCGTGGCTGGTCGCGGTGGCACGGCACGTCGGGCTTGAACGCTACTGGTCGGTTGTCTACGAGGAGGTGTTCGTTCGCGCCGGCAGCGCGAAGGAAGGGCACTGGGGTCCGCCGGGGTACCACCTTGTCCTTCTCGTTGCCCTGTTCTGGCCGGGGTCGTTGCTGGCGGGGGCTGCTTTCGCGCGGGCGATCCGGCGCGGGTTCCGGGTCGATGACGCCGGTTTCAGGCCCCTCAGTTCTCCGCTCCGACGGGCTTGGCGAGCGATCGTCGAGGCTCGGCCGGCGCGGACGCCCGAGTGCTTCCTGGTCGCGTGGATCGTGCCCGCGTGGATCGTCTTCGAACTCTCCTTCACGAAACTCCCGCACTACACCATGCCGCTCTATCCGGCGATCGCGCTCCTGACAGGACGCGGTGTGCTGGCAGCGGCGTCAGGCTCGCTCGTCCTGCCACGGTCGCAGCGACCGGGCACTGCCTTGTGGCTGGGCCTGTCCGTCGTCCTGGCCGTCGGCATCCCCGTCGGCCTGTTCACGCTCGGTGTTCGCCACTCAGGCTCGATCTACGTGCTGGGCGTTCCGTGGATCGCATCCCTCCTGGCGTTCGCGTACCACGCTCGGGGGGCGTTCGCGCCGGGGCGCGTGCTGGTCACGCAACTGGCGGGGGTTGTTCTCGCGGTCGCCCTGTGGGTCTTTGCGCTCCACGCGCTCCTTCCCGGCGCCAAGCGGCTCTTCCTGACCGACCTGCTCGCGGAGCGGATCGCGGAGATCGACCCGGAGGGTTTTCGCCCCATCGCGGCCATCGGCTACCACGAGGACAGTCTCGTCTTTCGAACTCGCGCCACGGTGCTCCTGATCGACGAGCAGCAGCAGGGCGAGTTCTGGCGCGAGCATCCCGACGGACTGCTCATCGTGCCGAAGGAGCGCATCCTGCGATCGCACTCGGTGCTTGCCGAGGTCGAGGGGTTCAACTATTCGAAGGGACGCCGGCAGGGGCTTGCGATCGTGAGGCCTTTCTGGCTCGGCATCCAACCGGACGGAGAGGCGCCGTGAACGCGCCGCAGCCTCCTTCCTCGCCCGTCGGCCTGCTGGTGATCGACAAGCCACGCGGGCCGACATCGACCTCGGTCTGTCGGCTGGTGAAGGCGCGCCTTCGCCGCGCCGGCGCACCGCGGACGGTCAAGGTCGGGCACGGCGGCACGCTCGACCCGCTCGCTTCCGGCGTGCTGGTCGTGCTCGTCGGCCGGGCAGCGACGCGGCTCTGCGATCAGGTCATGGCGGGCGAGAAGCGGTACACCGCCCATGTCGATCTCTCGCACCGCTCGACAACCGACGACGGTGAGGGCGAACTGACCGAGATCAGCGTCCTCCGCCCGCCCACTCGCGAGGAGATCGACGCCGTTTGCTCTCGTTTCGTCGGACGCATCATGCAGACCCCGCCCGCGCACTCCGCGATGATGGTGGGGGGGCGGCGTGCCTACGACATCGCCCGGCGCGGCGAAGACCCGGGCCTGCGCGCACGGCCCGTGACGATCCACTCCATCGGCGTCGTCGAGTACGAGTGGCCTCGGCTCGTCATCGACGTTCGCTGCGGCAAGGGCGTCTACATCCGCAGCCTCGCCCGCGACATCGGACTCGCCCTCGGCCCGGGCGCGATGCTGGCCGCCCTGCGGCGCACGGCGGTGGGGGAGTACACCATCGACCGCGCCACGGCTCTCGACGCGCTCCCCGAGGCGATCCGGCAGGAGGACCTCATCCCCGTCCCGCTCCCGGCGTGAATCAGCCGCGGGACATCGGGATGTTCAGCCCGGTCCGGGCGGCCGTCCGCTCGGCCTGCTCGTAGCCGGCGTCCGCGTGTCGGAAGACGCCCATGGCGGGGTCGTTGGTCAGCACGCGGCGGAGCCGCGCCTCCGCCTCGGGCGTGCCGTCGGCGACGACGACCTGCCCCGCGTGCTGGCTGAAGCCGATGCCGACACCGCCGCCGTGATGGAAACTCACCCAACTCGCGCCGCCGGCGACGTTGACCATGGCGTTGAGGATCGCCCAGTCGCTGATCGCGTCCGAGCCGTCGAGCATGCCCTCGGTCTCACGGTTCGGACTGGCGACGGACCCGCAGTCGAGGTGGTCGCGCCCGATGACGATGGGCGCGCCGACCGCGCCCTCGGCGACGAGGCGGTTGAAGAGCACGCCCGCCTTGTCTCGCTCCCCATGCCGAGCCAGCAGATGCGCGCCGGCAGCCCCTGGAAGCCGAACCGCGGGCGGCAGGCATCGAAGTCTCCCGCCTCCAGCGCATCCGGGTTCTCGTGGCAGGAGAGCAGCCACCGGCGCAGGCCGTCGTGGCGTGGGAACAGTCGCAGCAACTCGTAATCGGTGCGGTAGATGTCGCGCGGGTCGCCGGAGAGGGCGACCCAGCGGAACGGCCCGCGTCCCTCGCAGAACTGCGGGCGGATGAAGGCGGGCACGAAGCCCGGGAACTCGAACGCGTCCTCGAAGCCGTGGTCGAACGCTCGCTGGCGGATGTTGTTGCCGTAGTCGAAGGTGACGGCCCCGCGCCGCTGGAGTTCGACCATCGCTCGCACGTGCCGCTCCATACTGGCCATGCTGAGGGCGACGTACCTGTCCGGGTCAAGCCGGCGCAGCACTTCGGCCTCGCAGGCGCACGTCTCGACCGGGACGTAGCCGTTGAGCGGATCGTGCGCACTGGTCTGGTCGGTGAGCGCGTCGGGGGTGATCCGCCGGTCGATGAGCCGTTCGAGCAGTTCGACGGCGTTGCAGTGGACGCCGATGCTCCGCGCTTCTCCTTTCTCGGCGAGCGAACGGGCGCGGTCGATCGCGGCGTCGAGGTCGCTGAGCGACTCGTCGAGGTAGCGGTCGCGCAGCCGGCGTTCGAGCCTGGCGTGATCGACGTCCGCGATGAGGCAGACGCCGCCGTTGAGTGTGACGGCGAGGGGCTGCGCGCCGCCCATCCCGCCGCACCCGGCCGTGACGCACAGCCGCCCGCGGAGCGTCCCGCCGAAACGCTGGCGTGCGCACTCGGCGAAGGTCTCGAACGTTCCTTGGAGGATGCCCTGCGTGCCGATGTAGATCCATGATCCCGCCGTCATCTGGCCGAACATGATCAGGCCCTTGGCCGCGAGATCGTCGAAGTGTTCCTGCGTCGCCCAGTGCGGCACCAGGTTGCTGTTCGCGATCAGCACGCGCGGGGCGTGCTCGTGCGTGCGCACGACGCCGACGGGCTTGCCGGATTGCACGAGAAGCGTCTCGTCCGGCGCGAGGGCGCGCAGCGAACGCACGATCGCATCGAACGCGGGCCACGAGCGGGCCGCCTGCCCGCGCCCGCCGTAGACCACGAGTTGATCCGGCGCCTCGGCGACCTCGGGGTCAAGGTTGTTCATCAGCATGCGCAGCGCGGCCTCGGCCTGCCACGTGCGGCAGGTGCGCTCCGGGCCGCGTGGCGCGCGCACGACGCGAGCACCCGCCTCTCGCGTCCGTGCCGGTGCGTTGCGTGCTGATTCGGTCATCGTCGCCATGCCGCGTCTCCCGTTACCCCGGCATGGATGAGGCTAGGAGACCGGGAGGCGTGGCACAACCTCCATGCAATCCCGATGCCACTGAGCGACGGCAAACCTTGGACGCCGCTGCGGAGGCCCGCGTGCGGCCGTCAGCCCCGGCATGCAGAATCCATCACAACCGAGGCAGGGCGTCGGCGACGATCCGCTCGACGTCTTCCGAGAGCGCACGATCCTCCGTCAGCCGCGGCACGACGGATCGCACCAACTCGTGCGCACGCTCAACACCGTCGCCCGACCGCAGCGGGCGATGGCAGTCCACGGCTTCGGCCGCGCAGAGCAGTTCGATCGCCACGACGTAGCGTGCCAGTTCGAGGGCGCGACCTGCCTTGGCCGCCGCACGCGGCCCGAACGAGTTGTAGTCCTCCATGCCCGCGCTGGTCGGCAGGTTCACGACGCTCGCCGGGGCGGCCAGCCCTGCGAGTTCGTTGCAGCAGGCGGCGGCGGTGTACTGCACGATCATCAGGCCCGATTGCAACCCCGGGCGGGCGGCGAGGAACGGGCGCAGGCCGCTGGCAGGATCACTGCCCGCCAGCATCGTGAAGACGCGTCGTTCGGCGATGCCGGCGACGTGGGCCAGGGCGATGGAGAGCACGTCGAGCGGGATGGCGACGGGCATGCCGTGGAAGTTGCCGCCCGAGACGACGGCGCCGTCGTCGAACACGAGGGGGTTGTCGGTGACGGCGTGGAGTTCGCGATCGACCGTGAGTTTTACATAACCCGCGGCGCCCCAGGCCGCCCCGAGCACCGCGGGCGCACACCGGAGCGAGTAGGGGTCCTGCACGCGCGGGTCGTTCTCGCGGTGCGAACGCACGATCTCGCTCCCGGCCAGCAGGGCACGAAGCCGCTCGGCCACGAGAGCCTGCCCCGGCTGCCGCCTCGCCTCGTGCAGACGCGGGTCGAGGAAAGCGTCCGTCGCCATGCAGCCGTCGATGGACATGGCGCACGCGATGGTCGCGGTGTGGAACAGCCTCTCGAAATCCGCGCAGAGCAGCGCGCCCCGCGCCGCCATCAGGTGCGTGCCGTTCAGCAGGGCAAGCCCTTCCTTCGCTTCGAGCGCGAGCGGGGCGATGCCCGCTTCGCGCAATGCGTCGCCGCCGCTCAGCAGACGCCCGCGCAGTTCGGCCCGCCCCTCGCCCATGAGGACGAGCGCGGCGTGAGCGAGTGGCGCGAGGTCGCCCGACGCGCCGACCGAACCGATCGAGGGCACGACCGGGGTGACGCCCGCGTTCAGCAGCGCCGCCAGTCTCTCGACGACAACAGGTCGCACGCCCGAAAGCCCACGGCCCAGGCTGGCGGCCAAGAGGAGCAGCATGGCGCGCACGATCTCCCTCGGCAGAGGCTCGCCGACACCCGCGGCGTGCGAGCGCACGAGGTTGATCTGCAACTGCGCCAGGTCATCGCGTCCGACACGCTGCTGCGAGAGCGATCCGAAGCCCGTATTGATGCCGTAGTGCGCCTGGCCATCGCTCAGGCACGCCTCGACGCGCGAACGCGAGGCGGCGATCCGGCGAGTTGCCTCGTCGCCAATCCTGACGGGACGATCGTGCCGAGCGACCTGCACGACTCCCTCGATCGTGAGAGGGCCGCCGTCGAGCGTCAGGGGGCAAGTTGAATCGGTATTGGCCATCGCGTGCCCAAGTCTCGCCCGTGGATCGGCGGCTGGCAACGTCGCGACGGCGTCACCCCCCTATCCGGTCCGAGAATAAGGGTTATGTAAAACAGGGCCGGATCGACGAGGCCGCCCATCGGTGAGGTTGCCCGTCAGGTACCGCCCCGGCCCCAGGCCGCCTTCACAAAAAGGGGAATCGCCATGACCGTACCAACA
>Ga0232062_1007461_pt1 | contig 15380 bp, 8 predicted proteins | sample LAC_MetaT_6_FD_165031 | JGI IMG/M metagenome (GOLD analysis project Ga0232062, IMG submission 165031) | Metatranscriptome of anaerobic ammonium oxidizing microbial communities from anammox membrane bioreactor (MBR) in UC Berkley... | ecosystem: Engineered > Bioreactor > Anaerobic > Unclassified ...
CATGCCCAACTGTTCCGCAAGAAGCGGTTGCCGCAGCGCGAACGCAAAGACTTTGCCCCAACTGATCGTGTCGGGACTGCGTGTAAAGCCCGGTACCTTGCCCGCGTCGCGCACCGCGCAGTGATAGCTGTCGTCAGTGACGGCGTTGCGCGTGCGCGGCGTCGTGAAATTGAACGCGCTGCGATAGCTGAACGGTAGATATTTTTTCACCGAAAGCTCTTGCGGGCGCGCTTTGCTTTCGGGCGATTGTGCGTTGTCCGCGTTCGCGTCGAGATTTTCATTCGTTTGATTCAAATTGCTGATGCTGAAATTTTTCGCGAGCGCGACAAATAGATCGCGCGCTTGGGGCGGCGCGTTCGTCGCCAGCGGAATCGTCGCGTTGGACAAAAGCCGATGTGGAAAGACGCTCAGCCCGGCGACAATTTTTGCGTCGAATGAAAGCTTGGCGTCGGCAAACGCGGGCGCGTCGGCGATGACCGGCGGCGGAAAAACGATGCCGTCGTGCTGCTCGATGGCGGGCTGGAGCGGATTTTGATTGCGCGGCAGAACGACAATGTTGACTGCCAAAGTGTTGCCGTCAAAAAATTGGGGAAAGGTGAGAATTGAAAATCGTCGGTTGGTTTCCATTTTATTTTTTCCCTTGCGCACTCTAACAGACCCCAAGTGTTTTTCAACGACGTCGAAAATCGAGTCGCGTGACACGTCAGAAACACTTGGGGTCTCGCGCCTACGCAATCTGCCGCTGTTCTTGCCACGACTCGCTGAAACTGATGTCAATGACGAGAAAGATGCTAATGTCCAACGCGAACGTCACTTGCGCCGCCAAATCGGTGCGGTCATTTTGGCGCGAGACGGTGCCCTTGGCTTCAATCGTAATGGTCACGCCGATGATGCCGCCGAGTATTTCCGCGTGTCCTTGAAACAACAAGAACGCCGAGACATTCAGCTTGGTCGAGTCCGCATAAATTTCGACGCCGACCATGTAGAGCAAACTGACATTGCCGACGACGGGCAAGCCGACGACGATTTGCGCGCCAAAGCCGAACTTCATTCTGAGCGACGGGCCGACTTTGGTATCCGCCGCGATGTCGAGATTCACCTGACCGACCGCATAAACCGTGGCGATGGAAAGCGAAACGCACATCACCGAAAGGCGCCCATAAAAACCGAGAAAGCCGCCCGCCGTGGGAAGCAATTGTTTTGGGTCGGTGGTCACTTTGAGCGCCGCGTTGAAATACGCGCCGAGTTTCAAGCCCGCCTCTAGTTTGAACGGCGCGTTCGGGTCGTTGTACATAAAGTCAGGCGTGGGGAAACGGACGACAGGAATTTCTTTGGACGCTTCGAGTTTGTATTCCCAGCTCGCGGCTTTGTTGCTCATCGCCAGCTTGAGCCCCTTGGCGAACGCGTCTTTATAATTTTCCGTCTGCAAATCTTGGAGAATTTCGAGAATGTCAATGACGGGTTTCAATTCGGGCGCAAATTCGATTTGCGGCGACGGGAAATCGGGATCGGCATTGTTGCCCTTGTATGCGGCTTCCGCGCCGTTTTTCGCATCCCAATTGCCCTTGATGGTCATCAAGCGTTTGATGGGACCGAGATCAACCACGAGCGCGACATTACTCATCATGCTCTTCCAGCGATCTTCGATGGCATTGGTGAACGAATCAACATCAAAGTCGAGCTGCCCCTTGGCATTTTTCGTCGAGCCGTCCTGCTTTTTGAGCTTGTCCGCTTTGTACTCGATGTAGATTTTAAAAGAGCTGCCGAGTTCAATCAGCGTCCACGAAGCGCTGGGCAAATCGAAATTGGGAATTTGCTTGAGCAGCTTGTAGCCCTCTTGCACCGCGTTGCCCACTTGTTTGTTGATTTGCATCAACTGCAACGCTTTAGCGCCGCCGTCGCTCAACGCATCTTGAACAAATTCGGTGCCTTGCGTGTACAAACTAATCGCGTCGCCAAAGTTGCCCGCCGCGTCGCCGATGTTGGGAAAGATGGCTTTGGAATTGACAATGCGAAACGCGTCGGCGAACAGCGGCGGCGTTTTGCTGAGCAGCATTGGAATTTCATTCGGCGCGCCCGTGAGCAATTTGTACGCGGGGGTGAGCAGCAATGCTTTTTGCGTGTCGGCGCTGTGCAAGAATCCGTAATTGATCGTCGTGCTGACCGGCGCGCGCAACAGTTCCGTCGGATTCGCAATGCGTAATAAATTTTGCGCGACGTTCGCGGGCGCGTTGAGCACAACTTTTTGTCTGTCTTTATCAACCTGCACGATTTGATACTTGAGGTCGCCAACCCGAATCAGCGGCGCTGCCAATTGTTCGGGCAGCGGCGTCACTTCACCCGTGCCGCGCGTGTGCTGCACCATGCTCCACGAACCATCTTTGGGCAAAATGACACTGCCGCGCGCGGCGACGGCGAACACAGTATCCGTTCCATTCGCGCCGAACGAATTGCTCACGTCCACGCGCTGCAAACGCATCTTTTGTCCGTTCTTGCCAATGTCAATCACACAGTCGAGTGGCGCGCCAATCGGCTGGGGTTGATAGTCGAGCAGCGCCTTGAATGCCTCTTGCGAAAGCGGAATGCCGCGCGGCGCGAGCTGCACAAAGCCCATGATTTTTTTCGAAGGCACGCGCCCGTTGGCGTGTCCCTGCACGACGTTTTCGATTTCCACATCCGCGTCAAAGAACACCATTTGCAAAACCGCTTCTTGAGCGATGTTCGCGCCGGTATTGTTTTGCAAAACGAAATTGTTGTTGTTGAGATAATATTCTTTATCGTGAATGTACGTGGTCGTCTTGAATTGATTGTCCTCTTCGACAATGTTTTTGATATTGAACAATCCATTGACAATGCCGGGATGCACTTGATAGTCGGGAAAGTGTCCGTCAATTTTGTTTCCCTGTTTCGTGTAATACGAAAAATCGAACTTGCCATCGCTCTCGGCGCGCCAGCCCGTGTCCACGCGATAGACATAGCCCGTCGGCGCGCGATACAAAATAATCGTCCGCACGACGCGAATGCCCCACGGATAAATGATGCTCTTGACTTGGATCACTTCGTGCGCGGTGCGTCCGACCCACACATCGAATTTGCTCTGGCTCGTCTGCGCCATCTGCGCGAGCGGATTGAACCAATTGCTGAAAATACTCGCGCCGTAACCCGAAAAATCAATCCGCGTCAACGGCACGCCGCGACTGATTAAAATATTCGGCGCCAGCTTGGGCTTGAATTCATCGTTGAAAATAAGACTGACGCTCTGACCCAATGTGCTTGCGCCCGTTTCGTTGCCATTCAGATCGAGGACGTTGTTGATTTGCACAGCGCCGCCGTTGAACATTGGATAATCGTCGGTCGGCAATTTCCCCGCGTCGAATTGCAGCTGCAAGCCGCCTTGCAAGTCATTATCAAATTTCGGACGATTGAATCCGATTTTGGGGGGCTGCTGCGGATACACAAATTTGTTCAACACCGCGAGCGCGCGCATTCCGAACGGCAATGTGAACAGCGACGAAGTGATATTTAATTTTTCGTTTTTGTATTCGTCAACTACAAACTCACTGACCGGAATCGGCGCAATCGGCACGAGCTCGACGCTATTGTTGTAAATGCGCGTCGGTCCGCCGTCGTCGGGATAATAGTTGGGCATCACGCCGTTAGCGATGCCGGGTGGGTCGCTGGGCAAAACTTTGGGCGCGGTGTTGATGACGGGTTCCCATGAAATTTCCGGTACCGTGAACGCGCGCACATTGTTGCCCTGACTGACCACATCCATCCCCTGCACTTGGAGCGGAAACGCTTGCGCGTTCGGCGCGACGGCATACGTCCGCATCATGGCAAAACGCTCCGTCCCAAACACATTGAAACTCACGCCGAGCAAATCCGCGTTCGTACTTACGTCCAACAGCGCGCATAAATCTTGTTGCAAGCAGCTCGTCAGTCCATCCCATTGCTCTTGATAATTTGGGAGTGGAATATCTGCTGCCGCTTGCGTTTCCAGCGACGCGCCCGTTTGAAAATCATGCGTTGGAGTTTGAACTGGCGGTGTGTCGGGCGTTTGTTCTTGATGCGGCGTGAGCAGAGTTTGGCACAACGACGGCGCCGCCACCGCCGCCATTGACGTATTCGTATCCTCTGTCGTCTCATTCGCTTGAATTTGAAACTGGTTTTGGAAAGGCGCAAAGTGAAATGAAACTGCGACCTTGTCGGGCGCCTCTGGCTGCGGCGTCCATTTGACCTGACACACCAGCCACATCCAAATCGTTCGTCCCGCTAAACTCGAACCTGCGAGGTTGGCGCGGCTGCCGCGAAATTGATTTTTAAGGTTGCCGATGTTGGCGGCGTACGGGTCGGGCAGTGTCGGCAAGTATGCGTACAAACCAAACGTGAGGAATAAAAAGCCGCGCTGCACTTGAATAAAATCATCCGCGAGCTGTCCAATCAAAAAGCAGCCGTTCACGGGCGTCACTTTGAACAGCGCGTTGTGAAGCGCTAAGGCAATGGGTTGGGGAATGTTTGGGGGCTGGGTCTGCACGGCGGCGTTGTCGAACAAAATGTTGTCGTCAAACAAATACAACAGCTTGAGATTTTTGTTTGCGGCGATCAACAACGCGGAATTTTTTGAACGAATCGTCAATTTTTCCGCCGCGACGGTGACGGGACGATCCGTCTGTACATCGGCATTGACAAAAGTCATCAATGCTTCGCCGCCGTTTGCAAAAGTGTTGTAGAAAAAAATCGCCGCGGCGGGATACTGCACTTCAACCCGCGTGCCGTACGGATTTTGTTCATCCTGCCACAAGTGAAAACTTTGGCGGCAGAAAATATTTCCTGCTGTCGCGTCCGCGAGCGCGAGATGTCCGGGTTCCGCCATCACGTACGGCTGACCGAAAGTGAGCGGTCCATTTTGCAAACCTTGCCACGTTCCCGTCAAGCCCGCGCCGGTTTTCACCAACAGCGCGCCGATGCCCGCTGCCGCCGTCGGATGCAAAATATCAATAGACGCGGCGGGCAATGCCCACGCGCTAGATTCAATCGGCGCTTTGCCCGCGATTTGGTGAAACGGCGATTGACAATCCGTTACGTGAAACGTTTCGGCGGAACAATTCAGCGGAATCAAAACCTGACGCAAGAGATTGTCATAGGTGGGCTGTGTTTGCTGCTTCCATTGAAAAGACGCGTCCTGCCCATACACCTTCCATGCCGCGTCCGAAATTTCGTCAATGGTTCTGCCTTGGCCCGAAAAATGAAACGCGAACTTTTGAGGGAGTTGCAACGACGCGTTGCGCGCGTCAATGCCGTACGGGCTTGCTGGGTCCGCGTCTTGAACGGCGGGCTGCTGCAATTGCAAATCCACGCGCACGGTCACGTTCGGCGAAATGGTAAGTTTCCCATTCACCAACTGTGGTTTTGCGCTGAGCGTGATGGCGCCGCCTTTGATGGTCAAGCCCGTAAAACATCCCGCGGGCGCGTTCGCCGCCAGAATTTGCGAGTTGATCCAAATACTGCCCGCAGGCAATGGATAGGTTGGCGATAAATCCGTGATAGGCGGCAGATGAATGTCCAGCACGCGCCCGCGCGGATGCCCATTGAATAACAGAACGGGTTCGGCGATGCCTTGAATGTACAACGCGCCAAGTTTTTGAATGGGGAAAAAATCGAACCAGAATTCGCGTCCGTCTTTACTGCGGAATGGTCCCAATGTTTGCGCCACCGCCGCGCCGCTCGCCCATTGCGGCACGGACGCAAATATTCCTGTCGCGCGCACCGGCGCCTCACGCGCAAAGACGCGAAATTCCGGCTCCGCCTCCGTTGTCGCCTGTTGTTCCACCAGCGCTTGCAGCTGCGCCGAACGTTCCGCGTCAATTTGCTCGGGCGCGAACAAATCCGCGTTCTCGAAGGTGAAACGACTGCCCTTGAGCTGCGCGACATCTTGCGACAATAACGCGCGCCCCAAGGTTTGATGCAGCTCTTGGAGCGTTTGCGCTTGATCCGGCAAAGGCGCGGTCAGATGCCCCGTGAGCGTACTCCATTGCGCGTAAAACTGTGCTTTGTTCATAAGACTCCTATCCCGAACGGTCCGCGCAGCATAAAGCGGAGGATGAATCTATCATTGCGCGGCGCGCCGACGTATCGCACAAAAAACGCGATGCTTACAAACAATGAAACATGGCAAAGAATTTGGGACGCATTGCCAGGCGAGATTTTGATCAAAATGCAGAGACGCGGCGCGCGAACAAGCTAGCAAAACCACCGAGCCATGTTAAACGCGCGGAGAACAACAGGAGGAAAAGAGGCGGTAAAGAGACCGTAGACGCGTTTGAATTTTTCAAGACGCTTCGCGGCCAGCGCCGTAGAAAGGCGCCGTGCGGTAAGCAATTACGGGACAGCAGAATTACACGTGAAATTCTCGCGCATTTTTGATGCGGCGTCAATACGGTTTACTGGGCGCCTAGGACTGGCCAAGTCGTTGAGACCCCAAATGTTTTTGCCGCGTCGCGCGACTCGATTCGCGACGTCGTTGCAAAATACTTGGGGTCTTGAAGCGCGCCGCGACGTTGCCAGCGCCTCCCACGGATGGTCACGCATTGAGATGTGAGTTATACTGTCCAACCGAATGACAACAATGTTTGAATCAAAGGAGCTATAGTATGGCGCTGAAAGAATACAAACCAGGCACGGCTTTTAACGGCGTCATCGGGCGCACGTTCGACGTATCCAGTCCCGCGTGGCCCGAGCCGCTGCGGGCAAAGAAAGGCGCGCCCAATGTACTCTTTATCGTGCAGGATGACACGGGCTTTGGGCAGATGGGCTGCTACGGTAGCCCGATTCACACGCCGAACATTGACGCGCTGGCTGAGCGCGGACTATTGTTCAACAACATGCACACCACCGCGCTCTGCTCACCGACGCGCTCGTGTATCCTGACCGGCCGCAACCATCACTCGAACGCAATGTCGTGCATCACCGAGGGCTCGACCGGTTATCCGGGCGGCAACGGTTATATCCCGTTCGAGAACGGCTTTTTGTCGGAAATATTATTGCAGCACGGCTACAACACCTTCGCCATTGGCAAATGGCACTTGACGCCCGCCGATCAGATTTCAGCGGCAGGTCCGTATGACCGCTGGCCGCTGGGGCGCGGCTTTGAGCGCTACTATGGCTTTCTCCCCGGCGATACGCATCAATATTACCCTGAACTGACATACGACAATCACGCCGTCGAGCCAGAGAAAACGCCGGAAGAGGGCTATCATCTGACCGAAGACCTGGTCGATCACGCCATCAGCTTTATCGCCGACGCCAAGCAAATCGCGCCAAACAAACCATTCTTTATGTACTTTTGCCCGGGCGCGACGCATGCCCCACACCATGTCCCAAAGGAATGGGCGGACAAGTACAAGGGCAAGTTCGACGACGGCTGGGATGCGTACCGCGAAAAGGTATTCAAGCGCCAAAAGAAATTGGGCATCGTGCCCAAGGATGCCGAGCTGTCGCGCCACGACCCAGATGTGCAAGACTGGGATACGCTTCCAGCTGACGAAAAGAAACTCTATGCGCGCATGATGGAAGTTTTCGCCGGCTTTCTCGAACACACCGATTATCACTATGGACGGCTATTTGATTTTTTGAAAACGATTGGCGAGTGGGACAACACGCTGATCATGTTTATCTCTGATAATGGCGCGAGCTCGGAAGGCGGTCCCAGTGGGTCGGTGAACGAGAACAAGTTTTTTAACAACGTACCCGACTCGCTGGCAGAGAATCTGCAAAAGCTGGACGAACTCGGCGGACCCAATACGTTTAATCACTATGCCTGGGGCTGGACGTTCGCCGGCAACACGCCATTTCGACGCTGGAAGCGCGAAACGTATCGCGGCGGCATCAGCGATCCCTTCCTCGTGCATTGGCCCAACGGCATCAAAGCAAAGGGCCAAGTGCGCCCACAATATGCCCATGCGATTGACATGCTGCCGACGGTACTCGAAGCATTAGGCATCGAACCTCCAACCTCAATTAAAGGCGTCACGCAATCGCCCATTGAGGGCTTTAGCTTTGCGCATGTCTTTAACGACGCCAAGGCGGCGTCCAAGCATATCACGCAATACTTTGAGATGGTCGGGCATCGCTCGATCTATCACGACGGCTGGCGCGCGGTCTGTCCGTGGCCCGGGACGTCGTTCAAAGAAGCGGGTCAGTTCTTTGGCGCGCCGATTGACAAGGACAAACTGACCGAACTGGATGCCAAGGGCTGGGAGTTGTACCACGTTGACCAGGACTTTGCCGAGAATCACAACCTCGCCGCCGAAAACCGCGCCAAGCTGATCGAGATGATCGCGTCGTGGTACGTCGAGGCGGGCAAATACAATGTGCTGCCGATTGACAGCCGCGGCACATTGCGCTTTAGCGATCCGCGTCCGCAAATCGCCAGCGCTCGCGACAGCTACATCTATTATCCAAACACACAGATGATTCCAATTAACGCGGGACCGAATGTGCTGAACCGTCCGCACAGCTTTACCGCTGAGGTCGAGATTCCAAAGCACGGCGCAGAAGGCGCGCTTTTATCGGCTGGCGACGTACAGGGTGGTTTCTGTTTCTACATGCAAGCTAACAAGCTGCACTATGTCTATAACTATGTCGGCAGCGAGTACTTTCACATCGAATCCAAGCATGAAATCCCGGCAGGACGGCACACACTGCGCTTTGAGTTCGAAGTGACCGGCAAGCCAGACATCGCCAAGGGCAAGGGCGCGCCTGGCCGCGCGCAGTTGTATGTGGACGGCAAACTCGTTGGACAAGGCGACATCCCAAGGACAATGCCGCTGTTGATTGGACTGGCGGGTGGTTTTGTGTGCGGCGCGGATACCGGCTCGCCGGTATGGGACAAATACAAACCGCCGTTCAAATTCACCGGCACGCTGCACAGCGTCACGGTGGATGTCAGCGGCGAGTTGATCAAAGACGATGAAGCCGACCTGCGGCGTGTGTTGGCGCGACAATAACTGAAGCGTGGACGTACATCTTTGGCGCAGGGGAACATTGCGCACATGCGCGCGTCAAACGCAAAGGATTCGGCGCAAACTCTTGGGAAAATTTTTCATCCGTCAGCGTTAGAGAACGCTTCCTACGCGTTGGGGGTAATCGCAGGGATATTTCCCAGTACGCACGCGAGTCTCGGCGTCAATACGGTATTCCCTGGCGGGTACCCGTATCACACGCGTAGGGCGCATTCTCTAATGCGCCCTGTCAACGTTAGAGAACGTTTCCTACACGTTGTGGGTAATCGCCAAGGTATTTCCCAGTACGCACACGCGTTCGGACACAGTCACGCAAACCCTAATTTTCCGAATAATAAATTGTGGGGACGCGACGTGTTTCCAAACACGACAGAAATCCACTGTTTTTTTTCGGGAGCGCGGGCGCGTCGGCATGGGAGAAATTGAATACGCGATTCGCCCAAGCAAATTTTTCCGCGCGCGTTTTTTTTTCATGCAAACAAACAAGCGTTCCCGCGAGGAGGAACGCTTGTTTGTGGCGTGCGACAATCCAGACTCTAAATCATTTGTAAATGTATCTGATTTCACCCTCTCGAATGTCGTTTATCTCAAAATACATGTCTTGACCTGACCAAAGCTCAACATGCTTTTTGTAGAACTTTTCCAGCGTCCAGTCTTCGCCCACCGTCATTTCAAGAAACGCTCTACATTTCAAATCGCGCTCCGGGATGTCGCTTGCACGAACGATTCCCCACCCGAGCAAAAGATGAAACAAGACATCAATTTCATTCTCACCAGAAAATTGTTGGGTAAAGTCATCTTTCATTTCTCCATAGCATCGTTCATACCATACGAGAAAGGTTTTCATTTTTTCCTCTGTTAATCGGCTCCACTGTTGAACCTGACAAGTTTCTCCCAATCCACTACCCCATTCTCATCACAAAACTCAATGGTGAATTCTCGTACATAGCGATTGAGCGCATTATCGTAATCTCTCTGATACTCGTTCCGATGCCCTTCGATGACATCAGAATCCATCAAGCGCACAAGCTTGAGGTAAAAATCCAAATCGCCGGTGAGCTCTTGCCAAAATCTCTGTCCTGAAACATCACGATAATTTTGTCTGCTATTTGGAAGAGTTTCTTTTTTTCCATAACAATGTCCAAGCACAGGGTCAAATTGTTTCCGCAACTTGATAACACGTCGGCGCAAAGAAGCAAACTCCTCGCTCTGTCTCTTCACTTGACTCGCGTTGTATGGATTTGGACCCGATTTGACAGCAATCGCGATATAGCGGTTATCTGTTTCAACGGCAATATCCACTCCTTCGCTTGGAGAAACAGTTCCGCCCGATACTACGCGCGCAATCGGCTCAAAGAAAACATCTCCAAAAAATGTTTCATCTGAAGAGCTCAAATAGGCTTGGAGAATTCCCTCAACGATTTCTTGTGCTTTGCGAGTGCCAATCGCCTTGTAAAGGTACGGATTTTTCCGCAACAGAATCTGCTTCAATTTTAACTTGCTGATTTTTTCAGTCCTACGGCGGTAAAAGTCATCCAGCGATTTTGCGATGAGGAGCTGTAGTTTTTCGGAGTCAATCATTTCTTACGCCTCTTTCCCGCGTAGGACTCGCGTTTGTCGTCCAGCAACAAACGCTGCGGTTCCAGGATTGCGTTCGCGAGATTCACATATTCTTCTTTGATTTCGATTCCGATATAATGGCGCTTTAATTTTTCGGCGGCGCGCGCAGTCGTTCCCGAACCCATAAAGGGGTCAAGCACAATATCCCCTTCCTGCGTAAACAACTTGATAAACCACATCGGCAATTCAATCGGAAAGACCGCGCTATGATTTTTGTTCGAGACTTCGGTCGCAAGATGCAAGACGTTTGTCGGAAAAACCATGTCACGCCCAATCCAATTCGCAACGCGTTTTCCAAAACCACTCTGTGAACGCGACTCGTCGCGCACAATGTCATTTTTGGTGAGTTTCTTGAGCCGTTTTTCTGCCCATTGCCCCATCGGCACCATCACAGCTTCTTGATACATTTTGAATTTTTTTTGCTTGGTGAAATGAAAACAATGTTCCCACGCATCGCGAAAACGATTAGGCCATTTCCCCGGATACGAATTTTTTTTGTGCCAGCAGTATTCCTCAACCCACAACCAACCTTGCTTGCGCATCTCTAGCACAAGTTCCATAACATACGTGCCACGTTCGCCATCAATGACCCGTTCTTTGATATTCAACACGAACGAACCTTCGGGCTTTAGCACGCGTTTCAACTCAGACGCAATTGGCAAGAACCATTCCACATATTCTTCCGGCGCAACCCCGCCATACGTATGCTTGCGTCGGTCGGCATACGGAGGCGACGTGACAACTAAATCCACACATTCATCCGGCAGCGTCGGCAATATCTCTCGACAATCGCCGCGATGAATGATATTTGTGAGTAAGGGAGACTGTTTCATATTTCGCGCCAGATTTTACCACAATCCCTTTTCCCCAATCCGTCGTTTGATGTACAATGCGCCAGAACAAAAACACGCGGCGCAAATTTTGACGCGCGCGCAAAGGAACCTCACATGAACGGCGGCGAACATGTCGCAGAAAGTTTGAAACGCGAAGGCGTACAATTTCTATTCACGCTCGCGGGCGGCCACATTGCGCCCATTCTCGTCGCGGCAAAGGCGCGCGGCATTCGCGTCATTGACGTGCGCCACGAAGCGAACGCGGTCTTTGCCGCCGATGCCGTCACGCGCTTGACGGGCATTCCCGGCGTCGCCGTCGTCACCGCGGGCCCCGGCGTCACCAACACGCTCACCGCAATCAAGAACGCGCAGCTCGCGCAATCGCCGCTCGTCCTGCTCGGCGGCGCGGCGGCGACGGCTTTGCAAGGCCGCGGCGCCTTGCAAGACATTGACCAACTCGCGCTGTTGAAATCGGCGGTCAAGTGGCAAACATCCGTGCGCCGCGTGCGCGACATTGCGCCCGCTTTGCAAGACGCGTTTTTTCACGCGCGCAGCGGCACGCCGGGCCCCGTCTTTGTCGAACTGCCCATTGATTTGTTGTACGACCCCGCGCTGGTGAAACAATGGTACGGCGCCGACCGCGGCGGCAAAACCATCGCGGACAAAATCGTGAAACGCTATTTGCAATTTCACGTCAATCGTCTTTTCGCGGACGCGGACACATTGCAAACGCCAGCGCCGCGCCCCGCCAACATTCCCGCGCCGTCGCCCAATCAAATTCAGCGCGCGGCGGAAAAAATTCGACGCGCGCAGCGCCCGTTACTGCTCATCGGCAGTCAGGCGCTGCTCGACGCGAAAAACGTCAACGCGCTCGCGGACGCGGTGAATCGTCTCGATATGCCTGTGTATCTTTCGGGCATGGCGCGCGGCTTGTTGGGCAAAAATTCCGCGCTGCAATTTCGCCACAAACGCCGCGAAGCGCTGCGCGAAGCGGATGTAGTGATACTTGCGGGCGTGCCTGCCGATTTTCGGCTCGATTACGGCAACCATATTTCGCGCCGCGCGTTTTACATTTCCGCGAACCGCGACGCGCGCGACCTCACGCGCAATCGCAAACCCAATCTCGCCGCGCACGCCGACCCCGCGCAATTTTTAATGCAGCTCGCCGCGCAATTTGAAAACGGCGCCCGCTGGACTGAATGGAAAAAAACGCTCCGCGCGCGCGACGACGCGCGCAATCAAGAAATCATCGCGCAAAGCGAACAACCCGCGCAAACCATCAATCCGCTCTATCTCTGTCGCCAAATCGAAAACGCCCTGCCCGACAACGCGCTGCTCGTCGCGGACGGCGGCGATTTTGTCGCCACCGCGTCGTACATCGTTTCGCCGCGCGCCCCCTTGACGTGGCTCGACCCCGGCGTATTTGGCACGCTCGGCGTCGGCGCGGGTTTTGCATTGGGCGCCAAACTCGCGCGCCCCGATGCTGAAGTGTGGCTCTTGTACGGCGACGGCGCGGCGGGTTTTAGTTTGATGGAATTTGATACCTTTGTGCGGCACAACATTCCCGTCATTGCCGTCGTCGGCAACGACGCCGGTTGGACGCAAATCGCGCGCGAACAAATCGAATATCTGCATGACGACGTGGCGACGGTTTTGAATTACGCGGCTTACGAACGCGCGGCGGAAGGTTTGGGCGCCAAAGGATGGCGCGCCGACGACCCCGAATTGATTTCCGAAACGTTGGAAAATGCGCGTCACGCCGCGCAAGTCGGCTCTCCCGTTCTCGTCAACGCCATTCTCGGCAAAAGCGACTTTCGCAAGGGTTCGATTTCGATGTAAGGACATTGCTCGGCCCCGAAGGGTTTTCGGGCAAATTCTTTGTGCCGGGCGCGTCCGCGCAAAAATCCTTCGGGTTGAGGCGCGCGTTTGACAAGCGCGCGCGCCTCTGCTACATTGCGCGCAGTTACCTAAACGCGCATAGAGACCCAAAGGGTTTTTGGAAGTATAGCTTGACGGGCGCGTCCGTTTCAAAAACCCTGCGCGTCTTGTACTCGCTCATGCCAAAACCCAAAACAAAATCCAAGACCGAAATCTTTCAAGACCTCAGCGAAAAGCAGCTCGCGGAATTGCGCGCCATTGACGACCGCTTGAACAATGCGCTGCTCGACCGCCGCGCGGGGCGCGCATCCGACACAGACGCCTCGCCGCGCATGGAAGCGCAAATCGGCTCTATCACGTTTCGCTACGAGACCGTGCGCTGCGGCAAACAAAATTGTTCGCGCTGTCCGCATGGGCCCTACTGGTACGCGTATTGGAAAGAAAACGGGCGCACGCGTTCGCGTTACATTGGCCGCACGCTGCCCGGCGCCGCGCGCAAATCGTACGACGAAAAACATCAAGCGCGCTTGGAAAAACGCGGTTAAATGTCCATCCTCTCCAAGCTCGTCGTCGGCGCGCTGGTCTTTACTTTGCTGGGCGGCATTGCGCTGGTCACCGTTCTCGCCTGGCTCACCATCAGCCCGCCCCCCGCGCCGCCGCCCGCCATCAGTTTTGATTCCGTCGAGGTGGGCGATATTGTAACGCTGGCGGTGACGACGCGCGGCGAACGCGTTACGCGCGCGGAATTGTGGAACGGCGAAACCATGCTGGCGCGCGAAGTCAATCCGAATCCCGCGCTGTCGAATCCGTGGGCTGTGGCGTGGCAATGGCAGCCCCCCGCGCCCGGCGTGTATCCCCTCGTCGCGCGCGCGTACGACGAAGCGGGCAATTACGGCGCGACCAATTTATTTAGCGTCGTCATTCCGCCTAAAACAAAATTGCTCTTTAGCTCCAATCGGGATGGGGGCCACGCGTTGTACGAAATCGAAACGGATTCACGCGCCGCGGGACTGTGGCAGCCGCCCACAAATCAAAATCGGCAACCCGCCGTCTCGGTCAATCAAATTGTCGCGTTCGCGTCGAATCAAAATAACGCGTGGGTTATTGCCGCACGGCCCATTCAAACGCCAACGTTGACCGCGCTCACGCCCAATTTGAAAACCGCGCAGCGCCCAACTTTTTCCGCCGACGGCAAAAAAATCGCGTTCGAAGCGACGGACGCGCACGGCGCAACCAATATCATCGTCATGGACGCGAACGGCGCGAACCAACGCCCCTTGACCAACACGGACGCGTACGATGGGCAAGCGAGTTTCAACCCAACGGGCGATCAGATCGCCTTTACCGCGCGGCAAGGCGCGCAGTCGGATATTTACACGTTAGCGTTAGCGGACGGTCAACTGACGCGTTTGACCGGGAGCGGCGCGCAATCCGCAATGCCCGCGTGGGCGCCCGACGGCAAACGCATCGCGTACGTGTCCAACAAAAGCGGCATCGCGCAATTGTGGGTGATGAATACAGACGGCTCCAATCCGCAACAGTTGACCAATATCCCGAGCGGCGCGGACCAACCGGAATGGTCGCCCGACGGCAATTGGCTGGCGTTCGTGGCTTATACCGGCGGCGGCGAGGGGAATGACCGCCGCGAATTGTATTTACTCTATGCCCCGCCCAACGCGACCAAACCGGACGAGCGCGGTATGATTCGTCTCACGCAAAACGACAAAGAGGACACCGAACCGACGTGGGAGAGGTGATTTTGGATTTCGAATTTCGGATTTCGGATTTTGGATTTCGAATTTTGGATTTTTGATTTTTGAATTTCCAATTTCCAACTTTGAACTTTCAACTTTGAACTTTCAACTTTCAACTTGAAACCCGCCTCCCCTACTCGTACCGCAACGCCTGAATAATATCCATGCGCGCGGCTTGGCGCGCGGGGAGGATGGCAGCCAGCACGCCAAAGAGCAAACCCACTGCGACGGCGACGAGCGCGCCCGCGTACGGGAACGCATATGCCACCGGATAA
>Ga0232062_1231667_pt1 | contig 15181 bp, 15 predicted proteins | sample LAC_MetaT_6_FD_165031 | JGI IMG/M metagenome (GOLD analysis project Ga0232062, IMG submission 165031) | Metatranscriptome of anaerobic ammonium oxidizing microbial communities from anammox membrane bioreactor (MBR) in UC Berkley... | ecosystem: Engineered > Bioreactor > Anaerobic > Unclassified ...
CAACAAGATCGAAGCACAGGAACTCCTGCGACTGGTTGAGCAGCAGATCGACGGCATCGTGTACCTGGACCGCACCACGGGGAAGTGGCGAGTCAACCTCGCTCGCGGCGGCTACACCCTGTCCACGAAGCGAGCATTGAATGCCTCGAACGTGCTGGAGATCAGCCAGTTCTCTCGCGGAGCCTGGGCGGATACGGCCAACAGCGTCCTCGTGAAGTTCGACAACCGCGCCCTGGACTACAAGGAGACGTATGCCTCTGCCCAGGACATGGCGAACGTCAAGATTCAGGGCAATAAGGTGGTCAGCGTTGAGGTGACGTACCCCGGCGTGAAGAACGGCGCTCTCGCCAACACGCTCGCGTGGCGGTACCTGCGCACGTTGGCTATCCCAATGGCTCGGGCCGAACTCGTCGTCAACCGCGATCTCTGGGACCACAACCCCGGCGACGTGGTGCGGTGGACCGACCCCGATCTCGGATTCACCGACCTGCCCATGCGCATCACGAAGATCGACCTGGGCAAACTGGACGAGGGCCGTATCACTGTCACGCTGGTGCAGGACATCTTCGTGTTCGACACGGGAGTGTTCGCGGCTCCCGGCTCCACCAACTGGACTCCGCCTCCGCAGAACGTGACGGCCATCCCGACTGGTGACTCGTTGGTGTTCGAGGCCCCACGCAAGTTCGTCACGCTCTCCGACCAGCCCGGTGTGCTGGACCGCATCTGGTGTGGCGCTCGCTACCAGGGCGACAGTGCCGTGGACATGGACATCGTGTCTCGCCCCGGCTCGGGATCGTACACCGATGCAGGCGACATCGCCGACTTCACCGTGGCTGGGAAGTTGCTGTCAGGCATCACAGCCTCCGGCACGCAGGGCAGTATCAGCCTCACGATCGTGCCGGACCCGGACTCGCTCACCTTCCTCCAGGAACTGCTGAACGCCACCTACACCGCCGAGGACATTGGGCAGGGACTGTCTGGACTCATCCTGATCGACAACGAGTTCTTCGCCTTCCGCAATCTGGCCCCGAGCGGCGGCAACCTCTCCTGCACGAACGGCTACCGTGGGCTGCTGGATACGGTTCCAGCGGCGCACGCCACTGATGCACGGGTCTGGGTTCTCTTCGGCAACCTGACCGACCGCGCATTCACCCCTGGCGGCAACGTGGACATCAAGTTGCTGCCTCGCAGCCCAACCCAGTCGCTCCCCGAGGCCAGCGCCAGCGCGATCAGCCGCACAATGAACAACCGTGGGCGTCGCCCGTATCCGCCCGTGCGACTGACCGTCAACGCGAGCGTCTACCCCGCGTCGGCGCAGTCTCTGGACAACCTCTTCGGCTCCGGGCTGGACGGTCGTGGCTTGGCTGTCGGATACCTGCGACGAGACTTCCGCAACTCAGATGAGGCTGCGGCGGTAGCCAATGAGACGGTTCCCTCTGACTTCCCTTCGGCCCACACCACGCAGTACGCCATCGAGGTGCGGAACGATCCGTCCGGCACCAACACGCTCCTCTTCACCACGCCCTGGAACGGCGGCACGGCGTCCATCAACCTCAGCCGCACCCGAATCCTCCGCTTCACTGCGGGCGTCCTGCCGACCCGCCTGCGGACGCTGGTAAAGACTCGGCACACGCTGGACGGCGTGACCCGCGAGGCTCTCCAGACACTGGACTGGGACTTCGACGTGAACTCCACCCTCCTCTCGGGCGACTTCAACTTCGGAGTGCTGGCCCAGAACATAGACTCGGCAGACTTCACGGCCCCGAGCACGGGCACCTACACGGTGAACATTGGAACGGCTCTCGCCTCGGGCAATGTCCAGTACCGGCTCAACGGCGGCTCCTGGACCAGCGTGGTCACTTCCGGGAACACCACCGGCACGTTCTCTGCCACGGCCACCGACATCATCGAGGTGCGACATACCCAGGCCGGATCGACCGATTCAGAGACGTTCCTGGAACTCGTCTTCGGTGGCACCAGCATCGCCTATGCCGTCCTGACCTACTGATTCGTACTTTGCCCGCTCAGCCAAGCAGGAGTAGAATACGTCATGGAGCCGAGCCACGCCGAGACTGCTGCTAACCTGATCCGCGACGGCGGCTCCGTGCTCATCGCGGTTGTCGTCGTCATGGCCGTGCTCTACCTCGGGTGGCGGTTTATCATCCTGCCCGGCATGAAGCAGCAGACGGCAATGGCCAAGGCGAACGAAGAGGCTGCCAAGCAGCACGCGATCGCAGCCAGGGCCAACGCTGACGCGGCCCGAGCGAACGAGGCCACCAGCGAGTCCAACTCTCGAACGGCGGCGCACCTGGAGCGGCTCACTGAGATGCTCCTGACTGCGGCCATGCGTCAGAAGAACCGAAGTCATCACCCTCCAGAGGAGCACCCATAGTATGCCCACCCCCAAACTGTCTGCCGCCAAGCAGCGCGAGATTCTCGAACTGATCGACAGCGGCCTCACCAACCGAGAGGTTGCGAAGGTGGCGAAGGTGGCGGTCGGCACCGTCAGCAAGGTTCGTTCAGGTTTCCGGGACTCGAAGTCGAAAGACCTGCCCGGAGAGGTGAACATCCCGGTGGACTCGCGTGGCGAGTTCGACGGAGACACGTCAATCGTCACGCCGGACAAGCCGCTGACGGTCGCTGAGATGGCTGCCCTCTTCGGCATCGACCAGAAGGTGTGGACTCCTGTTCACGTCAAGACGAACCAGTGGCAGGGCTTCTACAAGGCCGAGAAGGTCTTTGACAAGAAGACGGGCACCGCCACCACCAAGCCCGGCAAGGTGGCCCTGTTCCAGACCACGGTGACGTGGAAGCGGATCATGGGCGAGTCCCTGCAACTCATGCTGCTGGACTTCTTCCGCGAGCACGTCAAGCCGCTGCCGAAGCCCTCCTTGAAGGGCCTGATCCGCACTGGCGAAGCCCGCCAGGGACAGATGGTCTGCTGGGGCCTCTGGGACGCGCACCTCGGCCAGTACGCCTGGGCGAGCGAGGTGGGCGAGTCGATGGACCTGACCAAGGCCATCAGCCGCATCACCAACAGCATCGACGACATGGTGGTGGAACTCGCACCCTACCCGATCGAGCAGATCGTCATGCCAATCGGCAACGACTTCATGCACTATGACAACGTGCGCCAGCGGACGACGTTCGGTGAGCATCACCTGGACGCGGATGGGCGGTACGCCAAGGTGCTCACCTCCGGCCTTCGCTGCCTGATCTACATGATCGAGCGGGCGCTGGAGATCACGCCCAAGGTCCATGTCGTCTACACCCCCGGCAACCACGACCTTCACTCGTCCTACGCCTTGTGCGTGGCGCTGAGCCAGCGGTTCCGCTCCGATGACCGTGTGACGTTCGACCTGAGTGCCAATCCCCGGAAGTACGTCACCTTCGGCGGTACGCTCATCGGGTTCGACCACGGCCAGGGTGCGAACGCCAAGCAACTCTCGCTCATCCTCTCTACCGAATGCCGCGATGTCTGGAGCCAGTGTACCTACCGCGAGGTGCAGATCGGCCACACGCACCAGAAGCGAGTGGCTGAGTTCGAGAGCCTGACTCCCACCAACGGCGTGACTGTCCGCACCAACCCGGCGCTGTGCAACGTGGACTCCTGGCACCACAACCAGGGCCTCATCGGGGAGCCGATGAAGTCCGTCGAGGCGTGGCGGTACGATCGCACCGGCTACCGAGGCTCGCACTGCACCTGGGCGCGAGACGAATACTCGGAGGCCATTCAGAAGGTCACTCTGAAGTGAAGTCTTCTCCATCCCAGTGCGTCACCTTCGAGCGATGCAGCCGATCGTGGTACTTCCAGAAGCGCCACAAGTTGTACGCTCCCTCAAACACCAGCCAGGAGTTCGGCACCGCCCTGCACCTTCTCGCGGCTGCCTTCCTGGGCGGCACCGACGCGCCCAAGGACTGGGCGAAGGCTCTGCCCAGGCACGAGGCGGCGAAGGCGGAGCGGATGATCGAGAAGGCCAAGGGCGACGTGCTGAAGTACCGCCCAGGGCTGCTGATCGAGCACTCGTTCCTGCTGCCTGTCGGCCCGAGCCAACAGAGCGGCATCATCGACTGCCTGGACCTGTCCGGCGTCGTGGAGGACCACAAGACAGCCGCCTCGGAGAAGTGGGCCAAGACAGCCGACGACCTACGGCAGGACATGCCCATGATGATCTACGCGGGCTACCTGCTGACCCTGGCAAAGCCGGAGAAGGTTTGGCTGCGACACAACCAGTTCATCCTGGACAACGAGACAGTGACGTTTGCGGAGGTGGCCGTCACGCCGGACGAGGTGCGTCAGTTCTGGCGCGATCGCGTGGTGCCTGCCATGCAGGGCCAGCGGACGGTGTACGAACTCCCGCAGTGGCGAGACGTGCCCGGCCACGAGAAGAACTCTCCAGCCTGCACCGCCTACAAGGGCTGCCCATACGCCGTGATCTGTCATGGAGGCGTGCCGCTGGAGAAGTTCTCCTTCCAGCAGCCTGTGAAAGACGACCTACCGTTCTGAGGAGAGAGCCGTGCCGATCATTGACGCCTGCCCCGTTGCCCGCGATCCGTTCCCCCATCAGTTGGAGCGGTGGCGCAACACACGCGACCGCAAGCAGTGGGCGACGTTCTGGGAGCAGGGCACTGGCAAGTCATGCAAGACCATCATGGAGGCCGCGTGGCTTTACTCTCGCGGCGAGATCGACGCTATGCTGGTGCTTGCGCCGAACGGCGTTCATGCCAACTGGATCACGGACGAGATTCCGTCACACTGGCCGGTTGAACTCGGCGATCCCGGCATCTGCTACATGCGATCATCAGCCTTGGAGACGAAGCGGCATCAGGCCGAGTTGCAACGATGCCTGGATCACCCGACCTTTGCAGTGCTGGCCATGTCCTTCGACTCACTGGACACGGAAGACCGACCTGTGAAGCCCGGCGTGCGGCTCGAACCCGTCCTGGGCGGGCGATCCTGGGCGAAACTCTTCCTCCAGAAGCGGAAGGTGCTGATCGTAGCGGACGAGGCTTCCCGACTGAAGACTCCCACGGCGCGGCGATCGGTGCTCTCGTGCAAGGCGGCTCTGCTGGCTCCCTACCGTCGCGTGCTCAACGGCACTCCTGTGCCCAATGGTCCATTCGACATCTACTCGCAGATATGCTTCCTTGATCCTGTGATTGGCCCAAGGGGTCGGCTGCAAGGCCGCTTCTGGCTGTCGAAGGGCATCACCTCCTACGAAGGCTTCAAGACCCAGTTCGGTGAATGGGGCACAGGCTACTGCTGGTTCACTGATCCGAAGACCGGCGAGCGGAAGCAGCGTGAGTACCCGGAACTCCTCGCTTACAAGAACCTCGAACTCCTCAACCGATGGCTGTCTGAGATCAGCGATCGCGTGCTGAAGGAAGACGTGCTGGACCTGCCGCCCAAACTCTACAAGGTGCTGCGGTTCGAGTTGACTCAGCCCCAGCGACGTGTCTATGACCAGTTGCGTGAGGAGGCGCTGTCCTTCCTGGACACCGGCGAACTCGTGACTGCACCGCTGATGCTTACGAAGATGCTGCGGCTCCAGCAGGTGGCGAACGGCTATGTTGCCATCGACGACCCCCGAGGGGAGCCGATCATCGACATCGGCAAGGAGAACCCCCGCCTCGATCTCCTTCTGGAGGTGTGCGAAGACTTGCCGCACAAGGCCATCATCTGGACCCGATTCCGGCGAGACGTTGATCTGATCTGCGAAGAGATGACCAAGCGCAAGATGACCTTCGTTCGCTACGACGGCGCGGTGGACGACAACGGACGCCAGGAGGCCAAGGCCAAGTTCAAGACGGCTGGTGCTCAGTTCTTCATCTCGAACCCTGCCGCAGGCGGCGAGGGCCTGACCCTCCTGGGCGATCAGTCGCCCGAAGCGGCTGAGGCGATGGCCTGCAAGACGTGTATATACTACAGCAACTCGTACTCTCTCCAGCAACGGCTTCAATCAGAAGACAGGTGCCACCGGATCGGACAACGGTGGCCCGTGCAATACATTGATATCGTAGCCAAAGACACAGTGGATGAGGGTGTAGTTGAGGCTCTCCGGTCTAAGTTTGACGTGGCCCAGAAGATTACGGGAGATCGAATGAGAGGCTGGCTGCATGGCTAACCGAACTCAGTACATGCGAGACTACTACATTCGCACAGCAGATGAGCGAAAGGATCGGGCCAAGAAGTGGAAGGCTGACAACCCCGAGCGAGTTCGCATCTACCAGAACAAGCGAAACCGCTCTGAGGCAGGCAAAGCCGCATCAATGCGAGCAAGGCTTCGTAAGTACGGACTTACGTTATCGGACTATGAGACTTTACTGAAGTCCCAGAACGGATGCTGTGCGGCCTGCGGCAAAGACAAGAATACCCAACGGGATTGGCATGTCGATCACTGTCATGCTACAGGCAAAGTGCGTGGGCTACTGTGCCAGCGGTGCAATCTTGCCATCGGTTACGCAAAGGATGACCCCGCCCGCCTCCGAGCGATGGCTGAGTACCTGGAGAGGACTTGACTCGGTTCTGGTGGGTGCGTAGGGTATCGTACATTCGACCACAGAGGAGTTCGACCCATGAGCAATCAGGAAGTGCCGGACTACGGCGACTACGGCAAACAAGGTGAGACGATCGCCAACGCCGGTGCCGTTCTCAATGCTCTCGTCAGCGAGGCCCAGGGCTACGAGCGAGAGATCGCCGAGGCCGAGGACACGCTGAAGAAGGCCAAGGACCGACTGCGGGCCGTCGTGCAGGACGCCCTGCCCAAGGCGATGAAGGAAGCCGGACTCAGTGAGTTCACGACCGACAGCGGCATCGTCGTCAAGGTGCGTGAGAAGATCGAGAACTCCATCCCTGCCGCTCGCCGCAACGAGGCGTGGGACTGGCTGGAGCAGAACGGCCACGCCGACATCCTGAAGCGCGAGGTGACGATCGCCTTCAACCTCAACGAGCGCGAGTTGGCCCAGCAGGTGGTCAACGACCTGATGAACGAGTACCAGCGGTCGGTGAAGTGCGAGCGGTGGGCCGAGCCTGCCACGGTGAAGTCTCTCCTCTCGCGCCTGATCGAGGACAAGAAGTCCGTGCCGCGTGACCTGTTCGGCGTGCGGGAGTTGACCGTCGCCGAGTTCAAGACCAAGAAGTGACGCTGCACCCCAGCGTTGGGGTGGCGATTACTGTGAAGTTTGACTGATGAATGAAGGAGTCCGAACTATGAGTGAGCAGACCAGCAACACGTCCATCGAACTGAAGAACAAAGCGGGCGAGATCGCGGTGTTCGACTACGGCGAGTACGCAGGCCAGGGCACCCAGTTGGCCAGCGAGGGCACGCGCGTTCCGTACCTGTCCGTCCTCCAGCCGCTGTCGCAGGCGGTGCAGGACGGCGGCGAGAAGTACGTCGAGGGCGCACGCCCCGGCATGTTCCTGCTGGGCGATACCCTGATCGACGGCAAGAAGGGCTGCATCTTCATCGGCATCGAGGAGCAGCACTCCCTCGTCGAGAAGACCTCGCTGGACGGCAAGGGCGAGACGGTCGGCGAGCACGACCCCCACGGCCCCGTCGCCCAGACTGCGCGTGCGAAGTTCGGCTCGAACAAGTCGAAGTGGCGCTCGGAGAAGGGCAACTTCCTGGTCGAGCGGTTCAATATGTACGGCGTCGTCTTCCTCTCTGAGGAGGACATGGCCGCGAAGAAGGGCTTCCCGGCCATCATCGGCTTCGAGCGCACGAAGTTGAAGGCCCGTGAGCATGTCATGTCGCCCTTCAACAAGTTGCCCCAGGGCAAGCGCCCGCCGCTCTTCGCGGCGCAACTCCGGCTCACGACTGTCCTGGAGAAGGGCAAGAAGGGCGACTACTACAACCTCGTGGCCCGCTTCTCGTCCAACGACGACTTCATGGCGTCGCTGATCCGCCCGGACGGTGACTTCTGGAAGTGGTGGGCACCGCAGGCGGCGGAGGTGGCGAAGGGCGTCCGCGCGGGCACCATCAAGGGTGCCGAGGGCACGGCCACCGACGACGACGCTGGCGAGGGCGGCGACATCCCGTTCTGATCTCTCCTGATGGCCCACGACGACCGAGGCCCTAAACCACAGGTCAGAACCTTCTGCGTTACTAAGGCAAACGCTGATAGCCGCTGGTGTAACACTCAGCACGCCGGAACGTGTCCGGGAGTGTCGGTGAAAGTCCGACGCGGCTGTTTCAGGAGATGCCCATGCAATGGTCCCCACAACAGCAGTCCGCGCTGGACGCGGTAGGTCGATGGCTAAAGACGGGTTCGGACGGCCAGCAGGTCTTCCGTCTCTTCGGCTACGCAGGTACCGGCAAGACCACACTGGCCAAGCACCTTGCTGAGGGTGCTGGGAAGGTGCTGTTCGCCACGTTCACCGGCAAGGCTGCCCATGTTCTTCGGTCGAAGGGCTGCGGCGGTGCAAGCACCATCCACTCGCTCATCTACCAGCCGCGAGATCGCGGCACCTACCGCATCGACGACCTGAAGCGGCAACTGGATGAGTTGGTTGAGCACCTCAGCATCGAGGCTGCGGAGCGCCGGGCCGAGGGCGAGAACGTGCCCAGCACCTTCATCGACAACAACGAGAACGTGCGGCGCATCAAGGCCGACATCGAGGCCGAGAAGAAGGCGTGCCGCAAACCGATCTTCGAGTTGAAGGAAGAGACGCCGCTGCGGGACGCTGACCTGCTGGTGGTGGACGAGTGCTCGATGGTCGGCGATGAGATGGCCCAAGACCTGCTGTCCTTCGGCGTGAAGGTTCTCGTGCTGGGCGATCCGGCTCAGTTGCCGCCCGTGAAAGGCAGTGGCTACTTCACCGAGGCCCGGCCTGACGTGCTCTTGACCGAGATTCACCGGCAGGCCCGAGACAACCCCATCATCGACCTTGCGACGCGCATCCATGAAGGTCGGTCGCTGGAGGTGGGTGAGTACGGCGAGAGCCGTGTGATCCACGTCTCTTCCGCAGGCAAGGGCTTATACACCAACCACGACCAGATGCTGGTCGGCACGAACAAGACACGCAAGGCCGTCAATGGAGAGTTCCGCCGCATCCTTGGGCGCGACTCGATCCCGACGCCCGTGGCTGGCGATCGACTGGTCTGCCTCCGCAACAACCATGACCTGGGCCTCCTGAACGGCTCTCTCTGGCGAGTCACGCGGGCCGAACCACCGTATGCTCAGCGCGTGCTGCTGGACATCGAACCGGCTGACGGCGTGGGCGTGCCGATGCAGTGCGTCGCCCACGAGCAGTTCTTCCTGGGCGGGGAGCCGTCCTTCTACGAGATGAAGGAGGCACAGTCCTTCGACTTCGGCTATGCTCTCACCACCCACAAGGCTCAGGGTTCGCAGTGGGACAGCGTGCTCATTCTCGATGAGTCGGCTTCGTTCCGTGAACACCGCGATCGTTGGCTCTACACCGCCATCACTCGCGCCGCAGAGCGTGTCACGGTGGTACTGCGATGATTCAGGCTACCGATCAAGAGCAGGCTCGATTCTGGGCCAAGGTTCAGAAGGCAGGTGACGATGAGTGCTGGAACTGGCAGGCGTGCAGAACGGGTGCGAAAGCACTTGGCTGGTATGGCCGCTTCGCTCTGCGTAAGCGTCGCTTCTATGCTCATCGCGTGGCGTGGTGCCTCGCTCGCGGCTTCCCTGTGGACTACCTCACGGACAGGCTCGCCGTCATGCACACTTGTGATAACCCGACATGCTGCAACCCGAGGCACCTGGAACTCGGCACGCAGTTAGAGAACATCCAGGACATGATTCGGAAGAGCCGCAACCGCAGTGGTGGCGGACGCCGAAAGAAGTATCAGGAGATTCCGGTATGAAGTTCAACCCCCACGTCGTCAACCCCGCACAGCGTTCCGAGCGCCTCAACTCCGTGGCCCGTCACCTGGGCGTGACGGAATCCGCCGACATCCAGTCGCTGCGGTTGGCCATGACTCCCGCTCCGCTTCGTGAACTGCCTGACCACGCGAGCCGGGGCCACAAGTCCCTGGGCCGCATCCAGCAGTTGACCAACCGTCGCCGCTTCAAGGTTCGCGCCACAGCCAGCCGATGAACCCCTTCCCCGTCATGCTCGAAGTCCTGCGGCTCAACGCCCAGGGGAGCGATGCGCACGCGGCGCTGGAGTGTAGCCCCTGCCCAGGGGACTCCTGCGCCGCGTGCGGCGGGACGGGGAGGCTTCCGCTGTCGTCCCTGAAGGGAGACTCAGCGGAGTGGCAGGCTGAGGCCGAGATGATCTCCCAGGGCATCCAGCCGCCCCTGGGCCTCCGCGACCCCTTGCTGCGAACGGTCGTCGTGCCTATGGTTCAGGCGAACCGCATCCTGGCTGACGAGGATCGCGGGTTCCGGCGGTTCGAGCAGGCCCGCTGTGCCGTGGTCCGCTGTGCTGCGGAGGATTGGCGAAGGCTCTGTCTGGCGTGGATTGACCATGCTGAGAAGGGCGGCGAATAATGGCGAAAGCATCAGCCAAGATGGGTCGCAACGACGTTCAGGTTCCGCTGTGGCACACGCTGGAGAAGCCGTGGTCGCCGCCGGAACTGTCGTCGCTTCCGGCTTGGCCGACGCATGGCCGTGTCTCGATCGACGTTGAGACTCGTGATGATCTACTGAAGAAGTTCGGGCCGGGAGTCCGTCGCGGAGCGTACATCGTCGGCTACTCCTTCGCTATCGAGGGCGGGCCGTCGTTCTATATCCCGCTTCGACATGCCGCCGGAGACAACGTGGCCAACCCCGAGGCTGCGATCCAGTATCTGCGCGATCAGGCTGCCGCATTCAAGGGAACGATCGTCGGCGCGAACCTCCAGTACGATCTGGACTTCCTGGCTGAGGAAGGCATCAACTTCAAGCCGGAGTGGTTCCGTGACGTGCAGGTGGCCGATCCTCTGATCTGGGAGTTGCACGACTCATACTCGCTGGAGAACATCGCTCAGCGACGCGGACTCCAAGGTAAGAACGAGGAACAACTTCGTAGGGCCGCTCAGGATTGGGGCGTGGACCCGAAGACTGAACTCTGGAAGTTGCCGGGACGCCACGTCTCAGGCTATGCGATCGGTGACGCCGAACTGCCGCTGGCGATTCTTCGGCAGCAGGAAGAGGACATTGCCAAGGAAGACATCCAGGCAATCTTCGACCTGGAATCACGGCTTCTCCCCGTGCTGCTGAAGATGCGTCGGCGCGGTGTGCTCATCGACCAGCCACACCTCCAGCGAGTTGAGGACTTCGCCACCGCTGAGTGTGCGAAGTCTCTGGCGGAAGTGAAGCACCACACAGGCCGATCACTGGTGATGGATGACGTGATGAAGCCTGGGGCTGTGGCCCCTGTGCTGGAATCAGTCGGTGTCCGCCTGGACACAACCTCTCTGGGCAAACCGTCGATCGACAAAGACCTGCTGGACAAGATCGACCATCCGGTGGGCAAGGCCCTGGCCCGAGCGAGGCGGCTCTACAAGTTGCGGAACACCTTCGTCGCCTCGATCCGCGAGCATATGACGAACGGTCGCATCCATGCGTCATTCAACCAGTTGCGGGGCGCGTCCGCCCAGGACTCGGAGATCGAGGGCGCTGAGGATGAGAAGGGTGCTCGGTACGGTCGGCTGTCATCCTGCGATCCGAACATCCAGCAGCAGCCTGCCCGCGACCCAGAGTTCGCCAAACTGTGGCGAAGCATCTACATCCCCGAGCCTGGGATGCTGTGGGCGGCGTGCGACTTCAGCCAGCAGGAGCCTCGCGTCCTGACGCACTACGCCGAGGCGACGAAGTGCCGCAAGGCTAAAGACTTCGGCGATATGTACCGCACGAACCCGAAGGCCGACACCTACGACGGCCTGTCGGCGATGACCAAGACAGAGCGTAAGCAGACCAAGGTGATCTACCTCGGGCTTTCGTACTCGATGGGTGGTGCGAAGTTGTGCCGGACCTTGAAGTTGCCCACGGTCTGGAAGCCGGGACGTGACGGCAAACTCAGGGAGATGGCCGGGCCGGAGGGGGAGGCTCTCTTCCGAGCGTTCCATGACGGCGCTCCATTCATTCGTGACCTGAACTACAAGATTCAAGACGCGATCCAAGCGCGAGGCTACATCAAGACACTGCTGGGGCGGAAGATTCACTTCCCGCTGAAGGAGTTCCCGACGACCAACCCGGTCACGCGGAAAGAAGAGCGGTACGACTGGGCGCATAAGGGCCTCAACCGACTCATCCAGGGTTCGAGCGCCGACCAGACGAAGAAGGCTGTCATTGATCTGGATGAGGCCGGACACTTCCTTCAGTTGCAGGTCCACGACGAGGTGGACGCGAGCGTGCGAGACGAGGCCGAAGGCCAGCAGATGGGCGAGATCATGCGCAACGCCGTTGTGTTGACGGTGCCGATGCGTGTAGACGTTGAGATTGGCCCCTCTTGGGGCGGGAGCATGGGATGACAGACTACGGCCACCCGTACTGCGGCCCTGGTTGCCCGACCTGTATGAGACAGGTACAATCGAGCCAGAGGAGTTCCACGATGCGAAGGTTCTACCTGTCCGGCCCCATGCGGGGGTACCCGAAGTTCAACTTCCCAGCGTTTGACGCGGCACGGGACGCTGGACGGGCCAGGGGGTTCGGCGTCATGTCCCCGGCGGACATGGATCGAGAACTCGGCCACACCGAGAACGACGTGCTGGAGGAGATCAACACGCCGGAGAACCAGCGACGCTTCGCCAATCGTGACTGTGCGGCGATCCTGGCGCTGAAGGCAGAGAACGGCGACGGCATCGCCCTACTGCCGGGGTGGGAGAAGTCAACCGGCGCTCTCGCGGAACTGGCCCTGGCCCGATGGGTTGGCCTCTGCGTGGTGGACGCCACGACCTGGGAGCCATTCACCGACGATGCCGTGGCTGCGATGGACCTGTCGCCGATCGACGCCAACCTGCGAGCATTCATCAGGAGGAAGTGATTGGCACGCAAGCGCGAGTCCAACTTCTGGGACCGCGTGCGACCACTGCTGGCAGGACTTGATCCCGTCCGCGTGGAGAACGCTGTCAATCCCGGCACGCCGGACGTGAACTGCATCCTCGGGTGGATCGAACTGAAGCAGATTCGGCCCGAGGACATGCCGAAGCGAGCAGGCACCGTGCTGAGGCTTGACCACTTCACCCCGGAGCAGCGTGCTTGGCTCACCCGCCGGGCCTACTTCGGCGGCGCGTGCTGGGTGCTCCTCCTCCTGGGCGAGCAGTGGGTGCTGATCGTCGGGCGAACTGCGGCGGAGCACCTGGGCAGAGTGAACGTGGCGGACACGCTGGCCCTAGCAAGCCACGTTTGGCCCACCAAGCCGAGTGCCGAAGAGTTGCAGAAGGCGCTGAGAGACACGGGGTTGGTGATGGCTCTCGGAGGAAAGCATGAGTAGCACCAACCACGACCACTACATGCGGTACAGGGATATGTACCGCAAGAAGGCTAAAGCCTATCGGAGAAACCATCCGGCCCGCTATCTGATTCAGCAGGCATCAGCCAGAGCACGTCGGAAGAACATTGAGTTCAGCATCACCGAGCAGGACATACTGCCACTACCCTCACACTGTCCGGTCCTCGGAATCCCACTTCGACCGGGACAGTTTGTGCGTGACCCTCAGTCTTTCACACTTGATCGCGTGGACAATAATCAGGGCTACACACCCAGCAACGTTCGAGTCATCAGTTTCCGAGCCAATGCGCTGAAGTCAGATGCTTCCGTGGAAGAACTTCGATCTCTGGTTCGATACATGGAGGATCACGAATGAGTCTCCAGCCGAACTATGAGGCTTCGTGGCAGTTCTTGGAGAGGTTCCACCCCGGACGCCTTGTCGTCATCACTGGAATCAGCCTCGACAAGAAGCAGATTCCCACAGAAACGTTCAAGTCTGACCAGAAGGCCGAGTTCCTGAAGTGGATCGCGGCGTGCGGCAAGATGCCCGCGAACATCTACTTCAGCGTCGGCGAGCCGATGGCACCGGCGACGAAGAAGTTGGAGCGAACGGACATCAAGGCGGTCCACTGGCTGCACGTCGATGTTGACCCTCGGGCGAACGAGGACATCGCCCAGGAGCAGGCTCGCATCCTGTCGCTGTTGCGCGACCCGCCGGGTGGCCTGCCCAAGCCGACGTGCATTGTCTACTCCGGCGGCGGCTATCAGGCATACTGGCGTCTGTCGGAACCCATCGACATCGGTGGTGTGCTGGAGGCTGCTGAGGACGCCAAACTCTACAACCTTCAGATCGAACGCATCCTCGGCGCTGACAACTGCCATGATGTCAGCCGCATCATGCGAGTGCCTGGGACGATCAATGAGCCTGACGCCAAGAAGCAGAAGAAGGGTCGTAAGGCGGCACTGTCCGAACTGATTGAGTGGCACGATGATCGCACCTACGACATCAAGCAGTTCGTCAAGGCCCCGGAGGTGCAGTCAGCAGGCCCAGCAGGAACGACCACGAATCCCGGCATCAACACCGCGCCGCGAATCAAGGCCCCTGCGAACATCAAGCGCCTCGCCCACGTCGATGAACTCGGCGACAAGGTGAAGGACTCGGTGAAGGTCTACATCGTTCAGGGCTGCAACCCCGACGACCCAAACCACTTCCCGAGCCGGAGCGAGATGCTCTTCTGGGTGGTATGCGAACTCACCCGAGCGGGGATCGACGAAGACACGATCTACTCTGTCATCACCGATCCCGACTTCCGCATCAGCGAGTCGGTGCTGGAGAAGGGCAGCGGCGCGGAGCGTTACGCCCTGCGTCAGATTGAGCGTGCCCAGGAAGAGGCAGTGGACCCGACGCTCCGCGAGTTCAACGACAAGCACGCGGTCATCGGCAGCCAGGGCGGTAAGTGCTTCGTCATCGAAGAGCAGTTTGACCTGATCCTGGAGCGGTACAGTCTGGTGAAGCAGGGCTTCGACCACTTCCGCAACCGCTACATGAACCGCATGGTCAACATGGGCCAGAAGAAGGACAAGAAGGGCAACATCGTCGGCGACATTGAGATGCCTGCGGGGGAGTGGTGGCTGCGTCACCCGCAGCGGCGTCAGTACGAAACCATCGTCTTCGCTCCTGGCCGAGACGTGTCCGGCGCATACAACCTCTGGCGAGGGTTCGGTTGCGAGGCCCGCGCGGGCGACTGTTCGCTCTTCCTGGCCCATATCCGGGACATCGTGTGCGGCGGCGTGGAAGAG
>Ga0232062_1083770_pt1 | contig 14637 bp, 10 predicted proteins | sample LAC_MetaT_6_FD_165031 | JGI IMG/M metagenome (GOLD analysis project Ga0232062, IMG submission 165031) | Metatranscriptome of anaerobic ammonium oxidizing microbial communities from anammox membrane bioreactor (MBR) in UC Berkley... | ecosystem: Engineered > Bioreactor > Anaerobic > Unclassified ...
GGAAGAAGGAGATGATACTGAAATTGTGGTTGCAATCGGGCATATTGCAAAGGCTATCGGTATGACTAAAATTGCTGAAGAAACCGGAATGAGCAGAACAAGTTTATACAAAGCATTATCTGATGGAGCGAAACCCCAATTTTCAACCATTATGAAAGTATTAAAAGCTGTTGGTGGGCAAATAAGAATAAGTCCGATTTAAGAATAAAAAGACGAACACACAACAAAACAAATTGACAAGAGTACAGGTAAGCAGCTTCGATTGAATCTTTTGTAAATAATATCCTCACCTGCGTATAGCTTTAAGAAGTTATCACTCAATTCACCGAACCTCATATCTCTGCTGTAATTTGCTGGAGAGATTTTCATTTGAAGTCTGATTAGCCTGCGGCTTATGTAAATCGACAAACAGGATTTGTCTTTCGGATGTAAAGAAGCATTGTTTTCCTGCACAAAATTTTCTTATTAAAATTATAATTTTTATTATTGCGGGAGATAATAAGTTGTGTGCAAGTTTAGGGCGACATTGCAAACATTAACAAAAGGGCAAACCATTTTGACAGGTGAATACAGGCATACAAACCATATTCAAAACGGACTACGAGTAAGCCGATCCCAATGGCTATTGGACCGACTTTTATGTGTTTTAAATTTTTTGCCCGAGCACAAAATATTTTGAGCTGCAGGCAATCATGAACACCATTGTAAAAAATATTGCCGTGAATAAATTCTTTGACAACACACAAACGTTACATTTGCAATCCGCACATTCCAACAACACAAAGCTAAAATTGCAAAAGAGCCGTTTTTTGCCAACCGTCTACTATTTAAATATATATCTTAAAAACCTATTTTGAATGATGAATAAAACACTGAAAAGTATAAATCTATCTTCAATCCGTGACAACCGAGACCGTGGTTCGGTTGGACAGTTCTTGAAAGACAATATTAAGCCAGATTCCGACTTGTCAATAGTTTCTGCTTACTTCACCATTTACGCTTACAGCCATCTCAAAGAACAACTCAACGGCATCAATAGACTGAAGTTCCTTTTTGGTGAACCGACATTTATTAAATCACTTGATCCAAACAAAACCAACAAGCGGGACTTTAAAATTGAAGATGACAAAATTGTAATCCCTATTGAAAGCCGTTTGACACAAAAGGCAATAGCCAAAGAATGTTCGGACTGGATTGAACAGAAAGTTGAAATCAAGTCAATGGTAAAACCAAATTTCCTTCACGGAAAAATGTATCACATCACACAGCAAAGCGGAGTTGAAAAAGCTGTTTCGGGAAGTTCAAATTTTACCGTTAATGGGCTCGGACTTGGCAGCAGCCCAAATATTGAATTGAATATGTTGGTTGACAATGACCGTGACCGGGCAGACCTCAAACAATGGTTTAATGAATTGTGGAATGACGAAACCGGACTTGTGGAAGATGTGAAAGCACAAGTGCTTAAATATCTTGAACAACTTTATGTTGAGAACGAACCTGAATTTATCTACTTCAAAACTCTCTTCCACATTTTTGAAAATTATCTTGACGAACAAAAAAAAGGTGGACTGCTCACAGCACAAACAGGATTTTTTGAAAGTGAGATTTGGAAAATGCTTTACGAGTTTCAGCAAGATGGAGTAAAAGGAGCAATCAACAAAATCTTAAAACACAACGGATGTATTATTGCAGACAGCGTAGGGCTTGGGAAAACTTTTGAGGCACTTGCAGTGATCCGTTATTTTGAATTGCTGAATTACCGTGTGCTGGTATTGTGTCCGAAAAAACTTTCAAGCAACTGGACAATTTATCAAAGCAGTCAGGCGAACACACTCAATCCCTTCAAGACAGACAAATTCAATTACACAGTTTGTTATCACACAGACCTTGGCAGAGAAACAGGAAAAAGTGAAGCTAACGGAATTGATTTGGAAAATTTTAACTGGGGAGCCTGGGATTTAATTGTGATAGATGAAAGCCACAACTTCCGCGGCAACCCAATGGACAAAACCAAAGATGATGGAACTGTGCGGATGAATCGAGCAAAATGGTTGATGGAAAAAATCATTAAAGAAGGTGTAAAAACAAAAGTACTGTTGCTTTCAGCAACACCTGTTAACAATAACTTGCGAGATTTAAGAAATCAGATTCATTTAATTACAGAAGGAAAGAATGACGCAATGTTTGAATCAACACAAATAAAAGACATTGCGCTTTCATTGAAGAATGCACAAACACAGTTTACACTTTGGGCTGACAGTAAGAAAAATCCGAACAGAACAGTTAAGCAGTTGATTGAAAAATTAGATTCTTCATTTTTTAAATTGCTTGACGAACTCACAATTGCAAGAAGCCGCAAGCACATCAAAAGTTTTTACAAAACCGAACAGGAAATTGGCAAATTTCCGGAGAGAATAAAACCGATTGCTATTTATCCGAGCATTGATTTGAAAGACCGCTTTTACACTTATGATGAACTCAACAAAATAATTCTGCAATACAAATTATCGGTGTTCAATCCTTCCGCTTATGTATTGCCCGAACACAAAAACAAATATGAAGAACAGGCTAAATCAAAAGGAGTGTTAGAATTCAAGCAAAGCGACCGTGAGCATTTCCTTATCGGAATGATGAAAGTAAATTTCCTGAAACGTTTAGAAAGTTCAATTGAATCATTTGAAATTTCAATGGACAGAACAATTCAGAAAATTGAACGGCTTGAAAATAAAATTAAAGAGTTTCAAAAAGCACAACCGAAAACGCAGGAAGAAGAATTAGAAATAATGCAGCCTGATGAAGATGAACTGGAAGAAAATGCAGATGAGTTGGAGCAATGGCAAGTGGGTAAGAAGTTGAAATTTGATTTGGCTGATTTGGATTTAAAAAAGTGGTTAAGTGATTTAGAAAATGATCGTCAGGCATTGAACAAACTTTACAACTTCGCTATAGCAGTTACCCCCGACAGAGATGCCAAACTCAAAGATCTGAAAAAACTGATTGCAGATAAAATTAAACAGCCACTTAATAATGCGAATAAAAAAGTAATTGTGTTTACTGCATTTGCTGATACAGCAGACTATTTGTATGAATGTTTGAAAGAATGGGTGCAATCAGAATTGAAATTGAATATCGCTTTTGTGGCTGGTTCAAACTGTAAAACAACTTTCGGTAAAAGGGAGTATTCAAACATTCTAACCAACTTCTCCCCTGTTTCAAAGAACAGAAACAAAATGAAAGGGATGCCTCAAGAAGGAGAAATTGATATTCTTATTGCTACAGATTGTATCAGCGAAGGACAAAACTTGCAGGATTGCGATTACTTAATCAACTACGACATTCATTGGAATCCTGTCCGAATCATTCAGCGTTTCGGCAGGATTGACCGTTTGGGAAGCAAGAACAGTCAAATCCAGTTGGTGAATTTTTGGCCCACAAAAGATTTAGACAATTACATCAACTTAAAAGAAAGAGTGGAAGCAAGAATGGCTTTGGTTGATGTAACCGCAACAGCAGACGACAATGTGTTGGCAACCGACCAGATTGAAGAATTGATTGAAGAAGATTTAAAATACCGGAATCAGCAGTTGAAAAAACTGAAAGACGAGGTGCTTGATCTGGAAGATATGAACGAAAGTATTTCACTCACTGATTTTACTTTGGATGATTTCAGAATTGAGCTGCTGAATTTCTTAGAGAACAACCGCAAGAAATTAGAAGATGCTCCTTTCGGCTTGTATGCCGTTGTGCCTTCGCCATCGGGCAGACACACTCAGCATTTAGATATTACAAGATTTGCCGATGCAGAAAAAGAAATTATCAAACCCGGAGTAGTGTATTGTCTCAAACAAAAAGGCGACACTGAAGGTAATGAAGAGGTGAATCCGCTGCAGCCCTATTTTTTGGTTTACATTTTTGAAAACGGACAAGTCCGCTTCAACTACACCAACGCTAAACAGATTCTGGAAATTTACCGCCTTATGTGTGCAGGCAACAAGCAGGCGTATGAAACGCTTTGCGATTTGTTTAACGAAGAAACACAGCAAGGCGAAAACATGAGCCAATACACCAACCTTTTGAAACAAGCTATTGAAGAAATCAGTCGTGTGTTCAACAAGCGGAGCAGTCAGAAAATTACAGGAAACGACAGAGGTGCTTTACTCATTCCAAAATCAAAACGAATTAACGAGATAAATAATTTTGAGCTGGTTACCTGGCTGGTAATTAAATGATTTTATGAGAAAGAAGGAATTAAAAAATAAACTAGCGTCAACCGAAATATTATTCCATTCCGTTTCATCATTAATTGAACGAAGCAAGCAGCTGGTTGCAGTTACAGTAAATACTGAATCGGTTAACTTATATCGGAACATCGGGAAAACTATCAAGCAAAATATTCTGCAAAACAAAAGGTCAGAATATTGAGGAAAGGTAATTGCAAGATTTTCACAACAATCGACGCTTAAATACGGGAATGGATGGAGAGCACCAGACAGTTGGTAGAACATATGAACAGTAAATTTAAAGCTAACTACTATGAAAACTAAGAGAACAATAATTGTAAAAGGTACAGAAATATCAATTGTGAAATCAGGTAAGCATGATTTTATTTCACTTACCGATATGATAAAAGCTAAAGATGGTGATTTTTTTATTTCCGATTGGCTGCGTAACCGGAATACTGTCGAATTTCTTGGTATATGGGAAAGCGTATATAACCCAAATTTTAATTATGGCGAATTTGCCACAATTAAAAGTTATGCCGGATTGAACAATTACAAAATCAGTGTAAAGGAATGGCAGGAAAAAACCAATGCTATTGGCTTGAAGGCAACAGCAGGAAGATATGGAGGAACTTATGCCCATCCTGACATTGCTTTTGAGTTTGGAATGTGGATCAGCGCTGAATTTAAAATCTATCTCATCAAAGAATTCCAGCGCCTCAAGGCGGATGAGAACGACCGCCTGAAATTAGGTTGGAATCTTCAACGCACTTTAGCTAAGGTGAATTATCACATCCACACAGATGCCATTAAAGAAAATCTGATACCGGCGGAATTAACAAAATCACAAATTAATTTCATTTATGCTGATGAAGCCGATATGCTTAATGTTGCTTTGTTTGGAATTACAGCCAAACAATGGCGTGATAAAAATCCCAAAGCAGAAGGTAACATTCGTGATACTGCTACTATTGAACAATTGGTGGTTCTTTCGAATATGGAAAGTATCAATGCAGTGTTGATTCATCAGGGATTGGAACAAAGTGAACGACTTCAGCAATTGAATAAAATTGCCATCACACAAATGAAATCATTAATAAACAACAGACAATTGAAAAAACTGAAATGAACACTGATGTAAAACAAAATATACAAAACACATTAAAAGGCTTTGCCAATGGAAGCCTGACCGAAAATGCATTGAAACTTTTCGAGACGCTGGGATACATAACCAACCGGCAGGCGCCACTGGATAAAAAGACGAAAGAAGAATTTGCCGACACTTTTATTTCAGCCGAAAGAAACCTGCCTGCCGGCAAGGCAGGGTTTGATAAAGAGAAGGCAAAATTCAATGAATGGAAATATGTGGATTTGCTTTTCCAGTTATCAAAAGAAGAAGTGCTGAAACAAACTTCTTTGTTTGACACAAAGAAAGTTGACAGCACCATAATTGAAACCTATTTATTCTTTGCTATTGAATTAAGCCGTGAGCAATACAGCAGAACAGAACTTTCACTCATTACCCGTGAAGTAAACCGGCTGTTCCCTATGCCGGTAATGATTTTATTTAGGTGCGGCAGCACTTTAACATTATCCGTAATCAATCGCAGGCTGCACAAGCGGGATGAAACTAAAGATGTATTGGAGAAAGTAACCCTCATTAAAGACATCAATATTGAAAATCCGCACAGAGCTCACATTGAAATTCTGTTTGACCTTTCGTTTGACGAACTGAAGGAAAATTTTGAGTTCACAAACTTTGTTGAGCTGCACAATGCATGGCAGAAAACGCTTGATACCAAGTTGCTCAACAAGAAATTCTTTGAGGAACTTTCTAATTGGTATTTCTGGGCTCAGTCATATGTTGAATTTCCAAACGACAGAAAACTGGAAAGAGAAAAGAATATTCAAATCAATCTCATTCGCTTAATTACACGATTGATTTTTGTTTGGTTTTTGAAAGAGAAGAATTTAGTTTCTGAAAATCTATTTGATAAACGAGAAATAAAAAAACTCCTGAAATCATTTGACCCAAATGGAGAGAAAACTAAAAACTATTACACTGCCATTCTTCAAAATTTATTTTTTGCAACACTGAATCAGAAAATGAGTGACAGGAAATTTGTGGACGAAACAGATTCCTATTGCAAAAAAGACCACGGAGTTAAAAATCTCTTCCGCTATCCCGAGCAGTTTTCAGTTTCGGGAACTGAGGTGAAAAAACTTTTCAAAGACATTCCTTTTCTAAATGGAGGTTTGTTTGACTGTTTGGATAAAGAGCATGAGGAAACAGGAAAGGTGGAATACATTGACGGATTTAGCCGCAACTCTAAAAAAAGTCCAACCGTTCCCGATTTGCTTTTCTTCGGTAATGAACGAATACTTGATTTATCGGAGGGCTACGGTTATAAACGCAACAAGGAAAAATGCAGAGGACTGTTTGAGATTTTCAACGATTACAAATTCACCATTGAAGAAAACACACCGATAGAAGAAGAAATTGCACTTGACCCTGAATTGTTGGGAAAGGTTTTTGAAAACCTTTTAGCGTATTACAATCCCGAAACGGAAACCACAGCACGGAAGCAGACAGGAAGTTTCTACACACCAAGGGAAATTGTAAACTACATGGTGGATGAAAGCTTGATTGCCTATTTGAAAGCTCAAATGCTGGAAGACAAACCGGCTTGGCTGCAATTGGGAAATCTGCAAACAGAAATGTTTGGCAATGATGTTCGCAAAGGACAGTTGAAGTTGGAACAGAATATAAACAAAAGCAGATGGAAGGAACGCAAGGAAGAACTAGAAAATAATTTGCGGAAAGTAGTTTCATACAGCAACGATGAACACCCGTTTACAGATGAAGAGGATATTCAGCAGCTGATTTATGCTATTGACCATTGCAAAATGCTTGATCCTGCCTGCGGTAGCGGTGCGTTCCCAATGGGCATCTTGCACAAGCTTGTTTATGTATTAGGCAGGTTAGACGAGAACAATATCCGTTGGCGTGAACTGCAAAAACGCAAAGCACAATTAGAAATTGAGAAGGCACTGAATGATACAGATAAGAAAGAGCGGGAGAAAAAACTGATTGACATCAACGATAGTTTTGAAGACAATGCCAGCGATTACGGAAGAAAACTCTACCTGATTGAGAATTGTATTTACGGAGTAGATATACAGCCCATTGCCGTTCAAATTTCAAAACTCCGATTCTTTATTTCATTAGTGGTTGATCAAAAAGAAAAACAAGGTGCAGCCAACAGAGGCATAAGACCATTGCCAAACCTTGAAACAAAATTTGTTGCTGCAAATACTCTGATTGGTTTGGAGAAACCTGCACAAATTCAGATGGGATATGATATGCTTTATCCGATGCAAGATGAATTGCAAAAGATTCGTCACAAACATTTTGAAGCAAAAAGCAGAAAGGATAAATTGAAATATCAAAGAGAGGATAAAAAAATACGAAGACAAATTGCTGATACTTTAAAATCCTTACGATTCGAAAATAATGATGCAGAAAAAGTTGCAGCATTTGATTTGTATGACCAAAATCTTTCTTCATCCTGGTTTGAACCTGAATGGATGTTCGGTTTGAAAGGTGGGTTTGATGTGGTGATTGGAAATCCACCTTATGGTGGTTCTTACAAGGGCAATGAAAAGAAGTATTTTAGTAGCAATTATAAAACTGCAGAAACTATATCAGGGGTGCAAAAGGGTTCACTTGATACTTACACATTATTTATTGAAAAAGGGTTCAAATGTTTAAGAAGAAATGGAAATCTTAATTACATTGTCCCCATCTCAATTACTTCGAGTGATTCATTGACAGGTGTTCATAGACTTCTTGAAAATAATTGTGAGGAAATAAAGGTTTCTTCTTATGCAGTTAGACCGCAGCCTGTGTTTGATAATGCAGTAGTAAACACATCAATATTGTTTTTCAAGAAAACAGAAACAAGATGTAAGAGAATTCTTTCAACTAAAATGTACCGTAAAAACAATAACTTTAGTTTGGAATATTTAATGAGCAATCTTGAATTTATTGATGTATTTAATCATCGTTTAAATGGTAGATTTCCTAAAATCAGCTACGACATTGAGAGAAAAATCCTTGACAAAATCTTTGCTCAAAAAACTTCTGTGGGCGATATGATTAAAGCAAATGGGAAACCCATTTATTATAGAACAACAGGAGGAAGATATTATAAAGTAATTACAAATTATTCAACAGGTTCTACCAAAGAAAGCAGTATTACCTTTGACGAGAAGTTGGCAAATCCTATAGGTGCAATATTGAGTAGTAATCTTTTCTTTTGGTTCTATCAGATTTATTCAAACAATCTTGACTTAAAGTTGTATGAAATAGAATCATTTAAAATTCCATTGGAGAAGATGACAGATAAACTAATCAATACAATTGAAACTATTTATAAAAGATATTTGAATGACATTGAAGCAAATTCAAATGTTCGAAAAACAATCAAGTATGCAAACATAGATTCATTCAGAGAATATAAGATTGGAAAATCAAAAAAAATTATTGATAAAATAGACGATATAATCTGTCCGCTCTATAGTCTCACTAAGGAGGAAATTAACTTCATTAAAAATTATGAAATTGCTTTTAGGTTCACTGATGAAGATTGATGCAATGGTGCATAAGTTGTATTTTCCCGATGAAATAAAAGCAGCAAATTGCGAGGTGCTGAAACATCAAACAATTTACCTGAGCTCAAAGATGACAATGATGAAAAGAATCTGAAAACAATTGAAAAGGTTTACAAAGAATTATCAGACCCCAGGCACCCGGTAAGTGTTGCTATGTTCAAGATGGACACCATTGAGGAAATCGCAATTATTGAATTCAAGAAATGAAATGGATAACAGGAATAACACTTGACAACTACAGGGCTTTTAATGGCGCCTATGCTCCTATTGCCATTCCTGCAAAACAACACTTGCTTATCTATGGAGAAAACGGAAGCGGAAAATCATCCATCTACAAATCAGTAAAAAATTTTTTTTGATTTTTATAAATATCCAAACGGTAAAGCTTTTTTTCCATCAAATGAGAGCAAAGAATTACAATAGCTATAGATTACCAAAGGCAGTGCAGTGTTTTCAGGTGCAAAAAAAGGGATGCTGCTGCATCCCTTAAAATTATTAACCGGTCTTTTTTATTTATCAGTCAACTTTTTTAAACACCATTTTAGTTTTCCCGCTTACAAGCGTCAGTTTCATTTTATCAATTGAATAAGTAACTGTCTTTTGATCTAAAGCGCTTACTACTGCTTTTTCCACCTTCATATTTTGACAGCTCATAAGTGTTCCAAGCAATGAGCCAAAAGTAATTTTATCACCCGAAACAGTAATGCTTCCTGAAAAACTATTACAGCCAGCATGTCCGTTAAATCTCATATCAGATAAGATAAATTCAAATTGCGGAGCACCTTTTTGCAGTTTCTCTTTTTTAAGGTTTATGCCGGTCATTTCTTCCATTACCCAGATATCATACAAACGTAAATCAGCAAGAAATTTTCCGCATCCTTCAAAGGTTTGAAATTTTTCATCAGCAGATTTTTTTGCCTCTACTCTTACTTTATAAGGGAAAATTTCCCCGGACATATTATCCTGACAGTTTTCTCTTATTACAGTTATTATAAGCTCGCCTGATTCAGATTTTGATCTGTACAAAGTAAGGTCCTGGTTTTTAATACCTTCAACAGATGGAGCTGTAACTGTCCATCCATCCATCATTGAAAAAACAAAGTTCTTTTCAAGGTCAAGCTCTATAGTCCAGTTCGGTTCATTTCCTCTTCCGAAGAAATCAACACCATCAACAAATTTTTTTCTGATAGAATTCAGGATTCAATTCAACCTTTTCTTTCATCGGCTGATCTTTATCGTTAGTAACAGACCCATCAATTTTTTTGACAGTACTCAAATCTTTTTTAAGCATATATTTTGATTCTACGGATGCTTCAAATCTCTCGCCGTATTCATTAAGGCGGATCAGATTTTTGGATCCGATTAAATACAGCTTATCTTCATCTGATCCATTTAACACAATAACTGAATCTGATTCAAAAGCCCAGCTTCCTTCATCAGTCAAGGCATCCCCATCTTTTCCTTTGTAAACAGATCTTTCTTTAAATGTAAAATCATCTTTTAAGTTTAGCTGATAATCAATTTCTTCACAATCTTCACAAGGGAAAACACCAAGCCATATTCCGTTGGTTATAAACTGAACCTGCTTTTGATCTGGTATAAAATCAGGACCGGATGAACATCCGATGTAAACAACCGCGATAAACAGAGATAGTATAATAGTTTTTTTCATAAATAGATTCTCCTTTAGATGAATTGTCTAAGTTATTTAAATGCTCTTTGAATAATATATGCAAAAAAATCAAATATTATACCGATAAATCATTATGGTTTAAGTAACAAAATACCAATTAAACTTACAATACTTAGTAAAATTGAACCGTATTGTAAGAAGAACTTACAGGATTGAAAAATTTTTTAAATGACTGGTATGTCAAAAAAAACGCATCCGATAGAAAGGATGCGTTTTATTTTTTTTGAGTATCCTGAAAAATTATGATGCTTTAATCAGCAATTCATTTTCAATTGCTTGTTTTAAGGATTCTTTTGGAAGAGCTCCAACAGCCATCTTTGGCTGTCCAACTACAGGCACAAATAGTATAGATGGAATACTTCTGATTCCGAATACAGCACCTAATTCCTGTTCTTCATCAGTATTAACTTTATACACATTTATCTTACCTTTATATTCTTCAGAAAGCTCTTCGAGTACGGGACCAACCATCCTGCATGGACCGCACCAGGGTGCCCAGAAATCTATTATTGCAGGAAGCTCTCCGTTATATTTCCAATCCTGATTTTTTTCATAATCAAAAACTTTTGTTAAAAAAGTTTCTTTAGTTAACGACTCAGTCATTTATTTGCCTTTCTACTTTGTTCTATTATTTATTATCAATTATAAAAACGTATTTGATTATACCGCCTTAAGAACCCGTTCTAATTTTTTTCTTAACTTCTTCTGCCACAGTTTTTATTTTTGGATTATCAATTACTGCTGTCATAGTCATCGGATCAAAAACCGAAACAACTGTTTTATCATCCTTTTCATAAACTATTACGTTGCAGGGTAAAAGCAAACCAATCTCTTCTTCGGCTTGCAGCACCTGATGTGCAAAAGGCGGATTGCAGGCACCAAGAATAGTGTAGTTCTTGAAATCAACATCTATCTTTTTCTTTAATGTATCTTTAACATTAATAGTTGTTAAAACTCCAAACCCTTCCTTTTTCAACTCTTCGGTTACTTTATCAATTGCCTGATCAAATTTATACTCTGTTGTTTTAGAAAAACCGTATTGCATTATTTTATTCCTCTGCTTCTTGTTTTTTATTTTTATTAAAAATCTGTTTCCAGTCTATCAGCAAAAAACCTGCTGATGCGCCATATATTGTGCTGATATATGGATTCCCTGAAATCGGACAACTGCCGCTGCAGCCTATATAATAATAATAAGCATATCCCGCAGAAGCTCCGGTTAAAACCGGGAAAACACGCTTTGTCCATTTCCATATTATTTTAATCCTGTTGCGTTCCAACGAACCATTCCTCCGCTTAAATTTGTAGCATTAAATCCCATTTTCCTCAGTTTAGATGCAGCATTAAGACTTCGGTTTCCGGTTTGACAGTAACAGATTATTTCTGCATCCTTAAACTTTTTTAATTCCTGTTCTTTTTCTTTTAAATCCGTAATAGGTATATGATAAGAGCCTTTAATTAAGCTCTGTTTTCTCTCTCTTTCTGTTCTTACATCAAGAAAAACAACATTACGCTCCTTCTTTACCTTTGCATAAGCATCAGCCGGCGAATATTGTTTAATTGATTTAATCAGGTAAATTTTTTTACCGATGTAAAAGATGATAAGTGCAATAAATGCATAAAGAAATATCTGTCCTGCTGTCATAAATCTTAAAATTAAAAATTAATATGATTTGAAATTTATAAAAAAGATTCCGTGTATGATGTGATGTTTGTTTAATGTTTGCTGCGGAGTTTAATTCTTATCTTTTCAAGGTATAAGCAAGACTCAAATTATCAAACTAAGCAGACCGACAAGATCAAAGATGTTAAAATAAACAACACACTATCAGATAAAGAGAAGTATTAAGCTTCTTTTATGGCTAAAAATTTATTATAGAGCCACATTAAAATTGTTGCAAGAACTCCTATTCCGATTAAGGCAAACCAGACTAATTCTGGTTTACCCGAAGCTTTTGATGATTGATACAGCCATCCGCCGAGCGGATCACCAACAAATCTTGCAATTGCTATCGGAAGAAAGGCATATCCTTGAAATAATCCCTGTTGACCCGGAGGTGCGATTTCAGAAATATATTCATAGTATCTTGGAGCCTGTGTCATTTCACCGATTGCAAAAGCAACTATTCCTGCCGCAATTGTTGGAATGCTTGGATATAAACCGATTATAATCCAGATTAAGCTTGAAAGTGCAAAGCCTATGAGTATAGCTTTTCTGGTAGGAATATTTTTAGTTAAACGATTAATCGGAATCTGAAGAAGAATAATTGCACCGCCCGCAGACCAAGATTGAACTATTTCATAAGGAGCATCAGCACTTATAAAATCTGTTATATAATATGGTATAATTATAAATTCCTGCCAGAAGATTATCCAATACAAAGAATAGATCAAAAGAAAAATCATAAACCTGATATTTGTAAGAACAACAAACAGGTTAGCGATCTTTTTCCAAAGTGATTCCACAACTTCGGGAGCTGTTCCTTTTACCTCTTTGTATAAAAATATATTTACAATAAGCATTGCCAAACAGCTTAATGCCGAAACAACATAAACGAATTCATTGCCGAAACTGTTTCTGACAAAAAAAGCTAAAGTAGGACCGATAACCGCACCTACGTTAACAAGCCAGTAATAGATGGCAAAGCCAAGTGATTTTGTTTCGGAGGTAGTGGAAACAGCTACGGTTCCGAGAACGGCAGGTTTAATAAAAGAACCGCCGAAAGCTGTAAATACTAAAAATGCCATCATCAGCCAATACAAATCCATTCCATCATAAATTCCCGAAAACGCACTCATTCCAACAGAGCCAATCAAAAAGTAGCCTAATGCAAGAATAGAAAATGCAACACTAAATGCTCGTCTGAATCCCCATTTATCAGCAAGTGTTCCGCCGAGTATTGGAAGCAGATAAATCAACCCGCCGAATATTCCCGAAAGCTGCCCTGCTTCAGATTCACTAAAGCCAAGCTTATTACGCATATAAATCATAAAAACAATCTGCTGACCATAATAAGCCAATCGTTCAAACAACTCCATTCCGTTTGCAACCCAGAAGGATGGCTGGAATCCAGACTTAAGTTCTTTAAGTTTGTTTTTTATACTCACTGCGATGCCTTTGAAAATTTTGTGCGCAATTTAGTTATGATGGTTTATACTAACAAAGTTATTTTAACCTGTTTGTTCACCTGAGGCAAAAAAAAATAAATCATCAGACACATCAAAAGCGGAGGGTGATTATATTAAGATATTGTTTAGTGTAAGGTCTGATAAAGAGAAAATCAGATCAGACTATTAAGATGAAATGTTTTCCGGGATGGGCGTATGTGTATTTTTTTCTTCATTGAAAATACAAAAACAAGACATTTGTCTTTCGCTTATAACTTCTTTATCCGAATTTACAGGTTTAAAAAGCGGAACGATAGTTGAAGAATTCTTTAACTGATAAATTGTGTGAATATAGTCAACAACACTAATTGGAAATAAAGGAAATAATTTTTAAACATACAGAGGCAAAAAAAATTATATATGAAAACTTATCAAGAAATATTTCTGTTTTTATTAATAACAACGATGATGGTTTATCCTCAGAGTAAAAACACTGTTATATCAGAAGTAAAAAACAGCGAAGTGAAAATTAAACTTCATAAGCTTATCGAGTTTAATGACTCCAAAGCTAAAAGCGGAAACAAATTTTTAATCGCTGATATAACGATTGAAAACACATCTGATAAAAAAATTAATATGGGTGCGGATTATACAATGAGCATCACAATCAAGGATGACAAGGGGAATGAATACCGCTCAGGATTAAAAGGCGAAGGGATTGTTTCAACTTTTTTAACTAAGAATGAAAACATTGAACAGAATCAAAAAGATCACACACTTGCTTTTAGTGAAAACTTTCCTCCCAAAACAAAAGCAAGGTCTTTCCTTTGCGGATTTGAGGTACCGAAAGATGCTAAGATCGTTTCTTTTGGTGTAAAGAAACAAAATTTATGGAGTACGGTTAAGTAAAGTTATTTAACTGTTAAAGATTTTTAAGGCGTA
>Ga0232062_1030020_pt1 | contig 14000 bp, 5 predicted proteins | sample LAC_MetaT_6_FD_165031 | JGI IMG/M metagenome (GOLD analysis project Ga0232062, IMG submission 165031) | Metatranscriptome of anaerobic ammonium oxidizing microbial communities from anammox membrane bioreactor (MBR) in UC Berkley... | ecosystem: Engineered > Bioreactor > Anaerobic > Unclassified ...
CTGTTTTTCGCGCTATTCAGCATTTGCTCAGCAACGTAAAAAAACACGCTCAGGCCACCCACATTCAGGTTTCGCTGACCATTGAAGACGGCAAAGCCACCGTTGTTGTTGAAGACGATGGCAACGGCTTTGACGTGAACGAAGCGATGTACTCCTCGCAGCAGCGCAAAACTATTGGTCTGAGCAGCATGCAGGAGCAGATAGAAATGCTCGGGGGGCAGTTTAATGTTGATAGCGCGGTTGGCAAGGGCACCCGCATAGATTTTTGGCTGCCGGCCCTTTAACCGCAATTCTCACCTCCGCAGATCTCCGCCCCCGAAGTTGCTCTCGGGGGCTTTTTGTTGGCCGGCCCGGCCAAAACCTTAAAATTCGCAAACTCAAAATGGGCCTGCCCGTATCTTTTTTCTGGCTAGATTGGACTCTTAATCGAGAATACTTTAGATTGTTTTCAAACACCTCAAGGAGTATGGCTGTGTTGGGAAAAAGAAAAAAAGGCCAGGGACTTGTTGAATTCGCGCTTATTTTACCGATTCTGCTGCTGGTGTTATTGGGTATCATTGAAGCAGCGTGGGTGATTTGGGCCTATATTTCAGTGCAGAACGTGGCCAGAGAAACAGCCCGTTACGCCGTTACCGGTCAACCCTTAAATGATGACGGCTCACCGTGGACGCTCACGGCCGAAGAACGCGCCAAGGCGATCTTTGCAACCGGGCAAGAATTCGCCCGGGCCTCAAACCTGCCTGTCGATGGCTGGCCCGGTATCGATGACCCAGTCAGCCCCAAAACCGGCGCTCAACGTCTGGCCGATTATAGCTCTACCAGCAATATTGGCCGGCCCCGCATGTTTGGTATTTTGTTTAGAGGCCAAACCTCGCCAAGCGATAGCGAAGGCACGCCGTACCACCCCGGTTTGCGCGGTTTAAATATTAACGTGCAAACCTACTACAACGTGAACATGCTCGATCCGTTGTATGACACAATTATGGGCGGGCGCTCCATTCACTTGCAGGGGAACGTTACCCTGCAAAACGAAGGGCTGAACCTGGCCCTGGGCGGCGAACTGCCGGAATTTGCCCCCCCAAACGCCAGTAACCAGGGTTCGGGCGGCGCGCAGGGGAACTCGCCGCAACTGGCTGTGTACTATCAGGGTTCGCCGGTAACTTCGGTGCCGGCCGGTGAATTGATCGACCTGCAACTTTCTCAGCACGATTTTACTAAAACTTACTATGTTTGTCTGGATGGTGTTTCCATTGGCGCCAGTGGTAACCCGGTTACCACCAATTCCAGCGGTAACGCCAATATCAGCAATTACGCTATCCCCCTAACCGTGTCGCCCGGTTCGCACACCTTTACGTCTCACCTCAACGACCCCGGCTGCGGTTCCGGGACTCAGGCGGCTCAAACGTCTGTGGATGTAACCATTCCCGTTGGCCCCATTATCACGGTCAGCGATATTGCCGGCGGCAATCACACCGATTACACCTGGCCCGATAATTCGTTGGTGCTGGTCAAGGTATTTGCCCACGATCAGAACAAGACATATACAGTAAAATTTAACGGTGTAAATATGCCGGTGGGTGATGGTACCTCGACACTTTGCCAGATTACCACCGATTTACAGCGAAGCGGCTCCGCTATTTGTGCCGTACCCAATGGCCTGTCGGCCGGGGGCTATCTGGTAACCAGCAGCTATGCCACCGGTACGGTGCAGGTAAAAACCGCCTCGTTAACGGTGCAGGGGAGTTCAACCCGCTTTGATAACAGCACCATCCGGGTTAATGTGCGTGACCACGCGCCCAATACCCAGTACTACATGTATCTGGGAAGTACATCTAGAAAGGCGTTTACCACCAACGCTCAGGGCGCGGCGGTGATTGATATGTACATCCCCAAAAATCTGACCGGCGTGCAAAGAGTCCATACGTTTGACGTTGATGCAACCCAAACTAAATATGGCGTGCCAACCTCGCTGGTCCGTGAAATTGCCGATACCAATATCACTGTGCAGTTGAACACTGCCCCGTTTATCGATTTGGTGGGCGCGCCCCAGCGCTCGGCGGGTGATGTGGTGGATATGTATTTGCGCAATCACACTCCCAATACTAATTACAGTGTCTGGCTGGCGGTTGATACCAGTTCCGGTTCGCCGATTGGTACGGCCCAAACCATTTCAACCGGCACTACCGGCGATAGCGTCCGCTTCCCCTACCAAATTCCAAACACGGCCACTGCCGGTAACCGAATGTTCATTTCTTACCTGGCTGGCCAGTCGACAGTTTATTCGGCTACACAAACCATCCAAATTTTGCCCAAAGCGCGACTGGTCATTAAAGACGGCGACAAGCATTTTCCGGAAGAAAAAATCACTATTTACGTGCTTGACCATACGCCCAACACCGCTTACGACATTTATATTGATTTGAATGGCGATGGGGTATTGAGCGACACCACTGAAAAAATAGCTGCAAACGTGGTGACCGATAGCATTGGTAATGCTGAAATCAGTTACAAACTGCCCAAATCGGCAGACCTGGGCAGTAATTTAACCGTTCCGCGAAAAGTGGCCTCCAAACAGTGGGATGAAGACGCCAACGATACCGGCGACCCGGAAGTAGCTACTACCCAGCTTATCATTGTTGAAGCTGATTTGATGGTGACCAAAATCACCTTTCCGGCCAACCCGCAGCCGGGGCTTGATATGCCGGTACAGGTATCTGTAACCAACTCATCAACCATTACCCTGACCAACTTTGCTTTTGACAACGACCTGTATGTTGATCCGGCGCCTGCTTCGCCGCCGTCGGCCTCTCAGGTGCTTCCGCCGGGTGAGGCCAAAATCTGGATTGACCAGATTGGACCGCAGCAAACCCTGGTCATTACGCCGGTGATCAATGTTTACAACCGGGGTACGTACAGCGTTTACGGCCGAACTGACACCTCGAACAAGGTTGTTGAAAGCCGCGAAGACAACAATATTACCCCGGCTACCCTGGTTATTGCCTGTACGCTAACGCCTCAAAGCGATGACTTTGCCAACGGTATCATTGATAGCCCGTGGCAGCCCATTAAATATTTTGGTAACGGCGGCGGCGGTGTGCTCAGTTTTTACTGGCAGCCCGCGCCGAGCAAGTCACTGGTGCTGCCGGCGGCGGCTTATTCCAGCGGATCAGCGGCGCAGCCGCCGGCTTTGGCCGTACCCCGGTCAACGGTACAGCCCAATACCATCACCCAAAACCCGGCAGCCGTAGCGGCCCAGCCGGCTGTGGTGCAGGCCAATGCCGCGGCCGTGCCTAACCTGCAATCCGTTGTGCTGGATATTCCCATTGGCGCCAGTAGCGACGATGCAGAAGAAATTAGAAATTCGTGGTGGTTCTTCAACGGGTTCCTGAGCACCAACAGCACTACACTTGATTTTGACTCGACCCATTATGTTGGATTGCGCTTTACCGGCGTAAACCTGCAGGCCGGCGATACTATTGAAAGCGCTTACATTGAATTTGCAACCGCCGCCAATGATAATACCAGCACCAGTATGCTGATTCGGGGCCAAAAATCACTCAGCCCTGGCACCTTTTCCGGTAACTGGGATATTTCTACCCGGCTCAGTAGCTCGGCCACGTCAAATTCGGTCAACTGGAATCCTGTTCCAAACTGGTCTGGTAACAGAACTTTCCAAACCCCCGATATTTCGGCGATTGTGACCGAAATTATCGGCCAGGCCAACTGGAATAGCTCCAGCAAGGCGATGGTCTTTTTAATTGATGCCAATGGCCAGCGGCGGGCGCAAACTTACGATAACGGCTCCGGCATTCCAATTTTGCATATTCAATATCGCCGCGGCGGCAATACGCCTACGCCAACGCCTACACCAACCAGAACACCTACCCCAACCAATACGCCCACCAGTACACCGACAAACACAACCACGCCGGTGCCTACCAACACGCCAACCCCATTGCCTCCGGCTACACCGGTTCCGCCGGCCAGTTTTACCCCGCCGAATCCTCTGACAGCGACGTTGGTGGCGGGGCAGTCTGACCAAATCAACCTGACATGGAAAGACAACAGTGGCAACGAAGGCAGTGGCGCGGAGGAAGATGGCTTTATCATCTGGCGCTCGGTGGCCGGCGGCAGTTGGGTGCAGATTGCCACGGTTGGCCGCGATGTCACCAATTATACCGATGCCGCGGCTATCTGCGGCGGCCAATTGCACTCGTACCGGGTGCAGGGGTTCCGCACGCCGGATGTGCTCTCTGATTTTTCTAACACCAGCAACGCTACAACGGGTAACTGCCCGGTGAGCACCTGTACCGGCAGCAGAGAACAGAGCGGCAGTCTTACATTGTGCAGCGCCGGCAGCAGCATTACCCAGGCCAGCGACGCCAACGGCGGCTACGGTTTTATTTACCGGCCGGTAAACAGTTTTGCCTTTGATATGGTGATTCGGCTGATGTCGGTGCCAACCCAAACCGCCCAGGCCCTGGCCGGTCTGGAGGTGCGAGACAGCGTTGCCAGTAATACGGCCAATAAAGTTCAGCTTGTTATGCGTAACCAGGATAAAACTGTGCGGGTGTTTACCCGTGGGAGTGTCAGCCCCACCGGTAGCTGGCAATCTACCGGCGGCACACCGAACGCCAGCCTGCAAATCCCAACCTGGCTGCGAATTGTGCGGGCCAATGGCAGCTTCTATTTTTACTACAACGCCGTTGACACAGAGGTGCCCGTTTATGGCGCCTGGGAACTGCTGGGCAGCACTACAGATGTGCTCGGCCAAAATGTGTCGGTGGGGATGATCAACGCCACCGGCACCAATAACCTGCTCGGCCAATCAGTGTGGACCAACTTCCGGTTGTCGTGCCCGTTGGAGCAGGTGGGCGCGGCGGTGAGCTGCGGCGCGGTAAACGAGCAAACCGGGCAGGCAGTCGTCAACGCCGTTAATTATGTTGACAAATATCCCAGCAGCAACACCTCACCCACGTATGACTGGCTGAACAAAACCCGCACGGTTAGCGGTGTCAGCCTGCCGGCGGTGTACGTGTCCGATGCGGGCAATAGTTTTGACCAAACCAACTTCCCCAACGCGCCGATGCTGGAGTACGCCGTGAATATCGCCCAACCCGGTAACTACTTTATCTGGGTGTACGGTTACAGCCCTAATGATAGCGGCGATACTATCCAGGTGGGGTTGAACGGCAAACGCCTTGATTTTGGCACAATGGAAGATCAGGCCAGCGGTAGTGGGTTGCGCTGGTTTACAACCAATCTCAGCGGCCGGCCTACCCAGGCTTATCTGGAACAGGGAGTCCATATCCTGAACTTCTGGGAAGCCGAAGATGGTTTTGAACTGATACAGGTTTTGCTTACCAACAGGCCCAGCTTCACCCCGCAAAGCCAGTTCTACAACCAATCGGCCTGTTTGGCCCCGGTGCCGGCCGAACTGCCTGCCAAGCTGGAACAATGTACCAACGTGCTGCAAAACGCCGGCTTTAAAGATAGCGATGGCGTTGGCTTTGCCCTTAACTGGAAAACTGGCCCTCCGGGGAACCGGGCCACATACAGTAGCTTCCCCTCCAATGGCGACGATAGCTTTGGGATGGGATTCTTTTCCTTTAACGAAAGCGGTACGGCCCGGAACAACCCGTATCTCTCCCAGCAATTCACGTTCCCCAACTGGCTCAACAACGGCACCAGCACGGCCAAACTGAGCCTGGATAAAGCTGTAGACCGTCGCGGCGCCAGTACGGCTGCTGATAAATTGTACATGGTACTGCGCGATGAAACCGGCCAAAACCTGACCACGCCATTGGTTTTGGGCACCGGCGCTGATTTGCCGGATGTGGGCGGTGGTTTCCCGGCGTTCTCTGATTTCCGCGCCTTCCCCGCCGACAGTTCGCAGCAAAACAATTTGTTTGCCAGTGGTGTGGCGCTGGATAGCAATATCGAGCGGCTGGCCGGTAAATCTGCCGTGGCTTATTTCTACATGCCCAACAGTCCCAGTGACCCCAACTACCCGGCCTCAACCGACTTCTACATCGACACCTTGAAGTTGCAGGTTTGTACCGCGCAACCGGTACCAATTGCGCAGTCTGGTAGGGGTATCATTCAGGGGCAGATAAAAATTGCGGTTAACCAAACCGAGCAAGCTGTGGCCGGGGCAACGGTCTGGCTGCTCCAGCTTGACCCGCCCGGCCCGGTTCAGGTAACTTATAGTATTGCGGGTACAACCAGCGGCACACCGTTGGGGTACTACAGTTTTTACAACGTAACGCCAGGGGCTACCTACGTGCTCTATTCAGAATTTTATAACACCGACGGAACGCCCTTTGGCGTCAGTGAATCGAATGTCAAGGTCACGGCCAATCAAACCGTAAACCGCAACCTGATCCTGAGAAAAGATCTGCTGGGCGGTGGCTCAACGCTGTTTAACTGATCTGGCCGGTTGGTACAACTGTCTTATAACCGGACCGGGACAAATGGTCTACACTGATAATGCAAACGTTTATGGCGTAAGAAATAAAAAAGGAGTCCAAAACAACAGTTTTGGACTCCGGTCACAAACTTTTAGAGTCGGAACGGGAATCCTCTAACTCCTATTTCCTAACTCCTGGCTCCTATTTGCGAGGGAGTGAATCTGATGTGGAAACTGGTTAAAATACTGCCAACAGTTGTTGTGGCCAGTATTTTTACAGCCTCAATCTTTATGGTTTATTCGCCCAGCCTGGCTGCGCCGGCGGCTCTGCCCAACTGCGGCAACGATGTGGTCGGTGGCTCACAGGACTCCGGCTTCCCGGATATTGCAGCCTCAAACGATGCCAACCACACCTACACGGCCATTGTCTGGAGCGAAGGCACCGGTGGCCGGGGGAACATCAAACTGGCCTATTCTCAGGCCATTACCACAGCTCGCACGTGGCAGCTCAATACCAACACCAATGGTGTTATCGATAGCAGCGGCCTGGCCACCGAGCCGGCCATTGTGTTTGACCCCACCACCAATAACCGGGTGCATATTGCCTGGGTGCGTAAAGTGAGTGTGGCCAGCGACAACGGTGATGTCTATTACACCCGCTGCACCCTGGGCGGCGCGTGCGACACCCCCAAACAGGTGGCAACATCGGTTACGGTCCGTGCTTTGGAGCGCGCCACCCCGGCCATCGCCGTGAATTCTACCGGCGATCCGGTGGTTTTTTACGTGGAAAAAAGCGGGATTTATCGCTGGCTCAGTTACGCCTACTTAAATACAACTGTCAACAGTAATTTTCTAAAGTTTGAAGGCGGCGGGCTGCCGGCAGGCGGCGCCAATGTGTTTGGCGGCGATAACGTCAGCGAGACCGCGATCAGCCTGAAAGCGGTGGGCGATGTGCTGCATGTGGCCAATACCGAGGATGCCGGCTCTAACGAGATTAACGAGCAGATCAGCTACCGCAAAATGAATATTGCCAGAGCAGCTATGAGTGGCGGCCCGCTGGCAACGGCCTTGGCTCCTCTGGCGAGCCGCAATTTTGGGCCGGGCCGGGACACCCGGGACCCCGATTTTCCGGCGCTGGCGGCGTTGAGCAACGGCAAGGTGGTGCTGGCTTGGCAGCTTACCTGGATACCCGATCCCACCAAATTTTATCTGGCCTACAGCCAATCCGCCGACGCCGGCGTTAACTGGACGCCCGATGCGGGCACCGGCATTTACCGCTACTGGCTGTCCGACAGTAATGCCACCATTTCAGCGACCCCCAGCCCTAATGATCGGATTAATGGTATCGACCCGCAAAGTGGGGATAAAACAATAGATATTCGTCCGGCGGTGGCCCTGCACCAGGATGGCGGGCAGGATGTTATCCACCTGGCCTGGCACCAGCAATCACCGTTGGTGGTTTATAATGAGGGGAGTTATGTTGATACCACCCAGCGCACAGACGTGATGTACTCATACAAAAAAGGAAGCTCGGCCTGGGCCGGTACGCCTATTTTATCCGGCACGACCGGCCTGACCCGGACCAACGTTACCGATTATTACGGTTATTCAGAAAAAAGTATGGATCACACCGCCAATATTTCTAAACTGCGGCCTAAAATATTGTTTGGCAACTTTGGCGCTCATCATAACCGGTTGCAAGTGGTTTACGGCAGTTTGAACAATATCACCAGCAAAATTCAGGTGCGGTACAACGGTTGGGAATTGGGCGATAATTTTGTCACGCCGCTGCGCACTCAACAGGACTCAGATTGCGATACCCGGAAAGACTCTACGGAATTACCGGTAGTGCCCGGCTGCCAGACAGTGTTTAATATTTATGTGTTTGGCCAGCCCACCAATAATGCCAACTGTGACGGCAAATTTTTGCCCAACCCGCCCGGTGATTACGTGCCCGACTTTTTGGATACCAATGCCGATGGTGACTTTTTAGCCGATGACGTGGACTCGACGCCGACTGAATATTCAACAGCGGGTGGGGTTTTTCTGCCGGTTGTCCTTAAAAATTAGCGTGGCTGGAGGTTTATTCAATACTTTTAACAACCGTGTTGTCACCCCAACAACGTCCAGGGAGTTATTGTCACTTTAATGTCTGCTCAAAAAAAACGAGATGCCAGAACCAAAGCAGCACCGCCAAAACGCATTCCGATCAGACGCCGAGATATTCTTATTCTACTTGGGTTCTGGCTGGCCGGTTGCGCTATTGTAGCCATTTTGGTGGGGTTTTTCTACAGTAATATCAGCCCGCAAGAGCTGCCTACGCCCCAGCCGGTGGCCACGTACACGGTTGAATTTTCTGGCGATACGGCCAAGATTGTCTATCTAAAGGCGCTGGCCAACGCCCAAAGCTGGTCCGATGACGTGGCGCTGGTCGCTCTGTCTACGCAGTGGGTTAACAGTACGGGCAGTTCGTTGGGGCAGCCGGGCAACTGGGATTTCAGATTTTACTCACCCCGGCATAAACGCCTTTATTTTGTAGTGATTACGCCGGAGGGCAAAGTGTTGGGACGCGCTCATTTTAGAGAGTTACGGCAAGGCCCGTTGCTGGTTGACCCCACCGAGTGGCTGGTTGACAGCGATGAGGCTCTGCGTACCTGGTTTAACCAGGGCGGCGGCCCATTTTTACAGGCGTACACTGAAAATCAGGTAGAATTACTGTTGCGGCCAACTTCTCAGGGATTGGTGTGGGAAGTCATCGGTTTTAGTTCAGACCAGTCGCAAATGCACTATGTGCCAATCAGCGCCAACAGCGGCGAGGTGCTAAACTAATTTATTTGTAGCAATTATTGAGGTGTATTATGCAGCAATTGAGTCGATTCATATCAAAATTTCTTACTTCGATCAGTCGGCGTGTCCCCCACGGTCAAAGCCTGGTAGAAACGGCCATTGCCCTGCCGATTTTGATATTGATGATGCTCGGCGTTTTTGAGGTAGGCTGGGCGTTGCGGGGATACTTAACCCTGGTAAACATGGACCGCGAAGCCACCCGTTTTGCCGTCAGAGGCGTTTATCTGGATTTTGACAGCCAGGCGATGAAATCCAACTCGGTGTGCGCTTTTGATACGGCCAGAGACCCGTTTGGGGTGGGCTACTGCAAGGTAATCAGCCACGCTACCCAAAGCCTGGCCGGCCAGCTTGCCGCCGATTACGGCAACAGCACCGGCAACGCCTCGATTATTGTCACCTATTATGATATTGCGCCCGACCCCAATTTTAACTGCCTGGGCGATTCCGATTGTTTTACCGGGGCCAGTAATAACGTACCATTTGACTGCACCCGCTTTTCTAACAAGAGTCACCCCTCCGGCTATATTTCCGGTGAAAACCTGGCCAGCGTGCAGTACCCCATTCTATCGGTTAAATACGATTCGGCGCTTGACGGCAGCCCCAATAAACCGGCCTTTTATGATAAAAATTTTGCCATTACCAATACCACCGCCCTCACCAAATATGCCTACCATACCGGCGGCCCCTATTTTAGCCGCATCAACCCCAAAGACCAGGTTGAAAAACTCCGCGGCGCGGTGAACCAGCTCAACTGCCAGCTCACCCAGAAAAAATTATCTACCGTTGGCGACAACGTAATTATTGTTGAAACCAGTTACAACCAGGAGATGCTGGTAGGGCTGCCCCTGATTACGGCCTTTGTGCCCAACCCGGTGCCGCTGTACAGCCATACTGCCATGCGTCTTACCACAGACCTGCGCGATACCGAGCAGGCGCAGGCCTGCCAGTTGGTGCCGGTTATTTTTCCCTACAGCGCTTTTTCGGGGGGCGTCAGCCCCGGCGTCGAAGTTTTCAGGGAGTTTGCCAACGGCAACGAGGCCGGCAATTTTGGTTTATTATCCTGGGACCCCGGCTCGGGCACTACCAGTACCGGAGAATTAGAGGCCAACCTGTTGGACCCGTCACGCGCCTCAAAGGTGTACAAAGAGCCGCCCGGCACGTCGCCTGTTGATAATATTTTGAACATTGGCGATTATATCAACGGTTCAACCGGCGTCTTTGGAAACTCGATAGAGGATGAACTGGACAAATTAAAAACCTATAGCCGGCTCTATTTCCCGGTTTGGGACGACCACAACTGCACCGGCAGCGGCGGCAACCGCAACTGCGGGGCGGAACAGTCTGGCACCGCTTCTAATGCCAAATACAAGGTGAGCACCTATCTGGTTGCCCAGGTTACCGGTTATCAAACTACGGGCAACCCAAAAGGACTTACAATCCGGTTTATCGGCTTTGACCAAAACGTTTGCCAGTGTAACCCGGAGACCGATGGCCCGGCCTGCGACCCGCCGTAACCAGCGCCGGCAGCAATGTTACGCTGAGCGACACTTGCGCCTGTGCGCAGTGCAGGTGAGAATCTCAAATTTGGGCTGATTTCCAGCTCAAAACAAGAGACTCTTCGCTTCGCTCAGAGTGACATGTCAAAAGTGTCAGACAGCTAGATTTCCGTTATGTCATTCTGAGGCCGTAGGCCGAAGAATCACCATGTTATCGGTTTAATTGGGCAGCGATTGGAGAGATTCTTACCCTAATGGGCACAGGTCGCTTTGCTCAGAATGACATGCGACGGTGCGGAACCTTATTGACGATACCGCAACGAAAAACAAGAATGGAGTAGGGGCGCTTCGCGAAGCGCCCCCGCATCTCGCAGATTCGCTCGTTTGTAGATTCGCTTATTTTTATAGGAGTACCGCATGAACTTAATAAAGTGGATTGTATCTAAAGCCAAATTTCCGCGCTGGGTGCCGGCCGCCAAACTCAATGAAAAAGGCCAGAGTATTATTATCATTACCTTTGCCTTTTTGGGATTGATTGCTATGCTGGGCATTGCGTTGGATGTAGGGCTGGTTTACATTGAGCGAGTCCGGCTCAAACGCACCGTCGATGCGGCGGCGCTGGCAGCCGTTACCGAACTGCCCTCCGAAGAAGAGGCCGCGGTACGGGCCATGAATTACCTGAACGCCAACGGTTACCCGCTGACCAGCAGCAATGTTTATGTGGCCGGCTGCACCCGGGATATCCGCAACAGGCTCAAATATCAGGCCGACGGGACTTACGTGACCGATACCACAGAAAGCCGGGACCTGGTGAATCTGCCCGACAAAAACAAAATGGCCGCCCAAAATTTAAAGGCCAACGAAACTTACCCCCTTATTCCGGCCGATTATTACCCCTACGTCATCTACGACACCAACAACGATGGCCAGTACAGCCTGGCTGTTGAAGGCCCGGCGCCAAGCTTTTTCATCGACACCCGCTCTTTTCAGGACCGCACCACCCCCGGCGTTTCCGAACTGTGCGATGCGGGCAAAATGGCCGGCAGCACTGCCGGCAGTTATGGCGGCGCGTCAAAATTAAAGGTAACCGGCCAGGTGCCGGTGCGCATGAATTTTATGCAGTTTTTTGGCTTTGAAACCGTAACCATCAGTGACTCGGCCACCGCCGAAAACTCCTCCACCCTGGATGTGGCCGTTTCGCTGGACACAACCGGTTCAATGGAGTTTGACACCATTTGCTACGGCTGCTGGGCTCGCTGCGGCGATACCGGCACCAGTACAGATATTTACAGCGCCGATTACCGCTACTACGTTGGCAACAACGCCTTTCTTATTCCTACCAGCGGTACCGGCAGTTGTAGCAATACCGACCGCTACAAACCCTACCCGGAAAACGGCCGCGTCTTCCCCTTTAATTACGATGGCTCTACCATGCAAGGTCTCATCACTGGCAACAACCGGCTGCCTCGTCCGGTAGACTGGAACAGCAACGGCAACTTTAATGACACCGACGAAGACTACATTATGCTTGAGGCCGAGTTTTACAGTAACAACAGCTCCAACTGGGCGCCGGCCTTTCGCAGCGCCGGTAAGGGGTACTGGGCTGTTCAGCGCAACTGGGGCGCCAAAGGCTACGCCATTGATGGCTACGGTTACGGCGGCGTCGGTTTCAGCGGCTATCGCCTGTCCGGCGCGGTGCGTCACAATCCGCTGGTTCAGAATAACGGCCCCAACCCGTTTGGTCACTTTTACACCCAGGCCGAAGCCCAAAACGGCGCCGCGCCCCGGCTGGAATACGAATTTTATCCCACCTGGACCGGCAGCACCTACATTTACATCCGGGCCCAGGGCATGGGTTCATATTACGGTGGTTCGCCCGTTGGCCAGTTTTACTGGAATGTGGTAGACAGCGCCGGCGCTGATCAGACGACGGTCGCTACGGCTACGGCTTCCAGTTCGCCGGCAAGTAACTGGACCTACTATTACGGGCCGATGGCCGATGCATGGAGTTGGGTTAAACTTGGCCCAATTTCGCTGACGCCCAACCCCAGCCAGCCCTACCGGCTGCGCGTCTACGCCGGCCAGCCCGGTTTTGGCATGGACCGTATCCTCATCACCAAACGCAATATTGATCCCAATACCAGTTATCTGGCCAGCCGGGAAGCTACGCCCGGTTCGGCCCGGGGGCTGGCCTCTGACCCCTGCAACCCCATTTTTGGCAAAAGCGTGCTGCCCAGCGACTGCAACCCCTACGGCGGCGGTCGCATCGATGTGAGCCAGCCGCTGAACAATCTGGACGACTCGCTGTTTAATGCTCTGGACCCCATCCGCGGCGCGCAGGAATCAATCCGGGCTTTTGTGGCCCGGCTGGACCCCAAACTGGATCAGGCTGGCTTTGCCAGCTTTGCCCCCGATGCCGTTCAGCGCTCACAGTTGGAATGTTTGCGGGCCTCCCGCGCCCGCGCTGCGGCCGGCAGCCAGATCAACAACTATCCGCTCAACGCCGCCACCTACGGCGAGTACGATGAGCTGACCTGTTTTGATAAAGATGCGGCCATCGCCGGCACCAAACCTATCAGCTTTACCAACGTTTTTGTGGCCATTGAAGATGTTTACCCCCCCAAAGATGGCACCGATATTGCCGACGGTATGCGGCGGGGGCTGCACCTGCTGGGCATTAACACCGATAACGATGACGGTGGAAACCATCAAAACGACTGCGATTGGCGGCGGAGTGGCACTCCCTGGTGGCAGGTACGCAGGAGTAATGGTACCTATTTGAATCAACCCGGCGCGGACAGCAAATCGAACCCGATTATCTCGCACTGCGCCCGCGGCCAGGCGGCCACCGGCATTATTGTACTGCTGACCGATGGCGAGCCTAACAACGGTGATCCGGGTGATAATTCTGAGTGTAAAGTGGTGCCCTCACCACTGCCCTACGAAGGTTTCCCCACCACAGCTAACACGACTGATACTACGCGGATCAATAACTTTAACTGCGTGATGTACTACACTAAAATTGCGGCAGATAACGGTATCCTGATCTATACCATCGGTTTGGGGGCGGGTGTTGACCGTGATTTGCTCAACGCCATCGCCGACCAGACCAACGCCAAGGCCTACTTTGTGCTCACGGCTTCGCAGCTCAACGCCATTTTTGATCAGATTCTATCTAATACCTTTGTGCGATTGCTTCAATAAGGGCAATTGTGCTCTTCCCTACCCCAAGGAACAAAGAATTTAGC
>Ga0232062_1126697_pt1 | contig 13974 bp, 17 predicted proteins | sample LAC_MetaT_6_FD_165031 | JGI IMG/M metagenome (GOLD analysis project Ga0232062, IMG submission 165031) | Metatranscriptome of anaerobic ammonium oxidizing microbial communities from anammox membrane bioreactor (MBR) in UC Berkley... | ecosystem: Engineered > Bioreactor > Anaerobic > Unclassified ...
AATTTTCTCTTTGTATTAATATAATCAATTGTTACTGGACTAAATGAAATTGATGGTCTTTTACCACTTTTACACATATATGAAGGAATTCCATCAATATAGAATATGTATCTAAATTGATATTTTGGTTCAAATTCCTTAAACATCATTTCATCTGGCTCTAATATTTTTGCCATTAATTTTCTCCTATTAAAAAATATATTATTTAATAATAAATATAGATTTTTTATGTTTTTTGTTAATTTTTTTAATAATCAGATCTACTTATATCAAATAAATAATCATCTATAAGTTCTTTTAATTTATTTTCATCATCTGGTAATACTTTTTCATCTTTTATATCACCTTCTTCATCTTCTAAAGCAATATACCATTTATTATTTCTATTATATATATTAATTCCTTTATCAAATTCACCTTTAATAAAATAACCTTGTCCATCTTTAGACCAACCTTCTAATTCGTCATTTTTAATACCTAATGATTTAAATACACTCTCTATCTTTTTAGATTTTCCATCATTATTTTTTTCACTCGATTTATTTAATTTTTCTAATTTTCTTTCATATTTATCTATTTCTTCTTGTGCTTTATTTATTTTACGATATGCAACTTCAGCCATTTTATCTTGACCCATGCTCATATAATGTTCGTATTTTTTTTCCCAATCATTATTTATCTTTTCTAATGTCTTGATTTTAAAAATAATACCATTTTTTTCATTATGTACACTTTGCTTATCTATAGTTTTTTTAGTATCTTTTGTATCTTTAGTAGGTTTAGATGTATTAGTATTTTTTATATCTTTTGTATAATAGAATTTTCCTCCACGAGCACCTTTTTGAATTTTAACACCTTTAGGTATTTTTTCTCCAGGTTTCAAATATACTTTAATAGGTGATTCTAATAATATTTCTTTTATAGTATTTCTAATTATTTCTTTAATTTTTTCATTTGTCATACTAATTCCAATTTTAATTGTTATCAATATAAATAAATATAGTAATATGTGTTTTTCTTAATATTTTTCTTTAAACATAAAAAAACCTCTATAAATTATATAGAGGTTTTATATTTTTTATGATAATTTATTATTCGAAACTAGCTCCAGTAGGTAAAATATTGAATGTTAATTCAATAAATTCTGCTGCTCTAGTAGGTTGAATATAAACTGCTCCTACTAATGTGTTTCTATCAATAACATCATTTGTATTATTTGTATCATCCATAACAACTTTGTATGCATAAACACCTCTTTTTCTTTGAACAGAATCCATATAAGGATTAACTATTGATAAGAATTGATTACGTGTTTGATTAACATTAGGTTCAAATACAATGTATTTAGCAGTTGATGCAAAGAACTTTTTAAGTTCAATTAACAATCTTCTAACATTTATTCTATCTAATGCAGATGCTTTTTGTTGTAATGTTTTTTGACCCCATACACTTGGTCCTTGATTTGGGAACATTGCAATTGGATTAATTCTACCTTCATACAAATCATTTCTATCTGATTGTGTAAGTCTTTTCTTAATATCAATTACATCTGTTAATCCACCTCTATTAAGACCTGCAGGTGCATACCAAGGAGCTGATACTCTATCATTAAATGATATTACTCCTGCAATAACAACTGAAGGTGGAACCCATAAGCTCTTATTTCTTTGTGAGTCATTAATTTTAACCCAAGGATAATAAGTTGCTGTATAATTGTTATCAATTCCAAGAACTGAATCAATTGCTTGAGCTGCAGTGTCTGTTTGACCTACGCAATCCATTACAAAGAAACAATCTTGTCTTTCATCACATAAATTACGAGCATGCTCTAATACATATGGGTGATAACTTTGTAATATACCAGGAATAATTAACATGTTCATGTCATATTCATCTGGATTTGAAATTGTATTTATTGCTTTCTTAAATGCAATTGTTCCTGCACTTGCGCCAGTTGAACAATCAAATCCAAATACGTTATCTGCAGTTATTCCTGCTCCCGCTTGAATTGCTCTGTTAGGTGGTATACCATCCCATCCACCTTGAAATGCTACAACAAATTTTAACATTTCTTTAGGTGCTGCTGATCCTGAAAGTGATCCAGTATATAATGATGAACTAACATGTCCATTTTTATTGTCTAAGTTAAATGAACCAGATACGTTAGCGATTGCACCATCCATAATTGGCATACTGAATTGTTTTGCATCATAACTTGTCAAGTCAATACCCCAGTTATATTTATTATTATAAATATCTGCAGTAGGACCTTGTTGAGCAATCATTGGAACAGGTATAGTATCTGAACCGGTAACTGGATTATAGTATGAACCATGACCAAATGGAACTATTTCATTTGGTAAGCTTGCTAAACCATCAGCTGCTTCAACTCTAATATATTTACTCTTATTTTCATATTCACCAAATGCTTCAACTCTACCATCAGAATCGATAGTTGTATATCTATCACCAATCATCTTTAAAATATAGTTATTACTATTTGGATCTAATGTACAATTTGCAAAAGTTTCAACAACTAATTGTCTTGTATCAGTATCGTCATATTCTCTAACAACAACATTAAATGTTCCATATGAACCAGATATTGTTGGTTTAGTAATATTATCTATTGCAACTTTGTATTTTTTGTTTACATTACTACCATCACTACGAGTAATAAATCTAAACAAGTTAAATGGACCACCAGATACACTTGCTTGTGATTGAATATATGGAGTATATGCATATGAATATGCTGCATTTGTATTAAATGTTAAATTACCAGAACCAGATGAAATTACACCATTAGATGCAGTGTTTGCAAATGTTTGGAATAATTGATAACAATAAAGTTCTTTTGATAATGCATTACCATTTCTATTATATGGATCTGAACCGAATACTTTTAAGATATGATTTGTTGAACTTATTTCTAATGAACAAGAAACACTAACAGAAGCAGAATTTATTACAAATGCACTTCCACTTCCTTGAACAGTAATTGCTGAAACATCGAAATCAACACTACCTGAAGTAGGTGCTAAAACTGCTGCTACTTGTCCATCTACTAAAATTTTTAAATAATCATTCTGACCTTGTGATCTTGAAAATGTGTCTTTCCATCCTTCTGAACCTAAAACTCTTACAACATGAACAATTCCTGCATTTTTCAAATAATTTTTAACTGCGTATGGAACATAAGTTCTATCGCTATTTGAACCAAATATTGCTTCGAAATCGTTTGCATTTGTAATAGGTGTAGGTTGAAAGGCTGGTCCCATTTCTGTTGGTCCAATTACTACTGCACCAATTTGACCGATACCTGTGGTCAGAAAACTTTGATCATTTTCTCTGGTAAAAACACCAGGACTAATTATTTTTTCTGACATATTTTTCTCCTATTTATTATATGTATTTTGATTAAATTACATAAATAAATAGTTGATTTTCGAAGGAGAATAACTTTTTTTTATTGTTTTTGATTATTTTCTATATTTATTTCACCAGTTTTTAAGTTTATTTTACCGTAACCATATTTTGTGCCTATATCATTAATAAGTGCATCCTCTTTTTTACGTGTTTCATCATATTCTTTTAATAAATTAGTTTTAATATTATTTAAATTATTAATTTGAATCTCAATATCACCTATTTTAGACATAATATCTATATAATTATTACCTAAATTTTTTAATTCATTTAATACATTTTCAGGTAATTTAATAACGTTTGACATAATAACTCCTATTTTTTAGTTAAATTTGATATAAATTCTATAATATAATCAATTAAAGTTTTTTTTTGAGCAATAATTTCTGGTTTTTTAGGTTCAATAACTTCTATATCATCTTCTAAGTCTATTAAATTTATATTATTTAAATTAATAGTATTTTCTTTAGCATATTTTTCATATGCATTTTTCATTTTAATATGATAGTTATTTTGTTTATATCCTGGACCATTATATCCAAGAGCAAATTTTTCCCAATTTTTATCTCTTAAAGCTTTATCTAATTTATTACTTTTAATAAAACCTGTAAATGCTTTTAGATGATTTCCTTCACTAATATACATATCATTTACAAATGTTTCAACATCTAACCAACCACATATTTCATAATTAAATCCCATTACTTGAAATTTACCCCAACTTGCAGATTTAAGAGCAGCAATTTTATCTAATTTCATTGCTTCTTCTAATCTATTATATTCTGCTTCTCCACCTTTGTATAGAGATTTATTCCATTTTCTACTACTTATATGTGGGTGAGATATATCATATTTATGATTTGTATATTTAGAAAATATATGTGCTTCAAATAATATTGTTGGACGACCACTTTGAAGAAAACCACTTTTAGGAGATTCAACTTCTGCAACCGCTTTAATTGCTGCAACTTCGCATCCTAAATATTGTGACGCATTTTTAAAATCGTTTTCATTTAATAACTTTGACATTTTTTACTCCATTATTTTTCGGAAATAGTAACAGGAATAGAAGTTTTATCTATTTCACTTATATCTTTTATTTCGGTTTCTGCTGTAATAATTATTTTAGCAGGTCCTAATTTTTTAATTGTATTATTTTGATTGTTAAATGACTCTGGTAAAATATATGCTTTTACACTCATATTTATACTACATTTAACTGCTCTATTTTCACCATCAGAAATTTCAACATTATTTTCAATACTATCATAATTTACTATGAATTTATATTTATCACCACCCCAATATTTACCTTCTGCATAAACAAATTTTTCTATAATAGGGTTCATATGATTTATAAAACCTGTCCATATTTCTAATTGATAATTAATTATTACGTAATCTGGAATATTTACAACAAAATATTCCTTAGCAGGTTTAATATTATTATGAACATTAAAAACATTGTATCTATTTTTAGGACTATATTTAGTTGATATTACTTTTGTTATATAACCATCTAATTTATCAATTGGCATATTAGTGTTTTTATTTAAACCATTATTTTTTAAAACAATAACCGGTACCATTATTTGATTAGTTTTTTGATCTCTTAAAAATCCTTGTTTTCTAATTGCGTTCCATATTTCAGGAGTTGCAAAGTGAACAGGTACCGTTTTAGTAGTATTGTTTTCAGTAAATACTGGTTTAATAATATCTTTAATATAATTAACAATTGCAACATCAATATCTTTAATAGAAATAGAGATATTTTTATATGTATCTGTATCTCTTCTTAAATTATTTATTCTATTTTTAATATCCATTATTGATGTCTTTCAATTAAATTAGTTAAACTTACGTTTGTTAAATGTGCTTGACATACAAATGACCAATTTAATAATTTTCTACCAGCAATATATTGGTTTTCTTCAACATTATCTATTTCCCAATAAATATTATTCCATTCAACAATATCTCCCATTTCAGGTATAATATTTTTTTGTTGTAATAATTCTCTATTAAGTGCAAATTCAAGAGGTTGTCTAATATCTTTACCAAAATTAGTAGAAAATGATTCTTGATTACTTCTATTTATTATAGAATTGAATTTAACACCTTTGTAATATTGTTTATTTACACTTTCACCGTATATATCATCATTATCTGAATTAATGATATTAACTTTATATAATATTATATCAGTTTCTATTACCCAATCTATTAATTCTTTATTTATAGATTGAAAAAATCTAACGTCATGTGGTCCAACAAATCTTGGCATTATCTATCTTCCAATTATTTTACAAATATTCCTAGAGGAACCTTTGCAATTATTTTTTGCATATTATCCTCTTCTTCTTGTTTATTTTGCATTTGTGCTTTTTTACCAGATTTTTCTAACATATCCTTTAATTTATCAACTAATTTATCTCTATCATTTATACCTTCATTTCTTAAAGATTCACCATCTAATGTTATTTCACCATTAGGTATAGGTATATTTGGATATTTTGCTCTAATACCACCAAGGGTTATTTTACAAATTGCTAGAAAATAATCTCTAATCCACATTCTACCAACAGAGTTAATATTAGAATAAACTAAATTATCATATGGAACATTTGACGGGTCAGTTATTGTTCCTAAACCACTATCAGAACCTGTTAAATTACTTCCAGTTACATAACCAATATCTGCTGTTTCTGTAATTACATAATCAAACCACAAAGTAAAATTATCACTTGGTATAGGAAATAATCTAAGTTTATTATTAATTAATTCAAATGAAAATGCACTCTTACGAACTTGGTCATTAATTTCTACTGCTTGCATTCTTAATAAATCTTCATATACAGGTCTTAATACATATGCAGTTTCTGCTGCTCCAATTGCACCACCACTTCCAAATCCATAAATTGTTCCCATTCCATAAACACCAGGACTAGTAGGTATGCCCCAAGGATCAAAATATCTAGTTGATGCTGGAGTTCTATAATGAAATATTCTTTTTATTCTTATATTACTACCACTCTCTTCAGTTTTAGCAAAAACTTCATTTAAGTCATATACTTGTTGGTCTGCATATACTTGGATTGAACCATGTTTCCAATCGACATTTCCACCTACACCAATTTCTGCTCCATATGCATCTGATAATTGAATAATTCTTCCAAGACCTCCACGAATTTGTCTTCCTGTTAAATTACTTCCAGTAGGACTTCCTTGTAAAGTCAGCATATATTCTTGTATATTTTGAGAATTAACATATGCACCATAAGCAGAAACTGCTTCTTCAAACATAGATATAAAATGCGCATTTGTTAATTCTACATCAACTGAACCATATCCTAATCTATGAGCAGCCCAATACGTTGATGAAACTGATTCAGATAAAAATAAAATATCATTGTCATAAAATTTAAAAAATGTCGATGCTGTTACTTCACTTATAGAAGCACTACCAGGCCATATTGGATATACAAGATCACTCATTTAGTTTCCTTATTAAGGTTTAAAATCATATACTTCACCAAACACATTTTTCAATTTAGTTATTTGATGTCCTAAATCAGAAGATATTTTCCATCCGTTTTTTTCACCAGATTTATGAATTAATTTTGCTAATTTTGTAAACAATGTTTCCATTTCTTCTATCGTTTCACCAATTTCAATATATAAATCACCAACTTTAGATTCTTTTATTGGAGGTTTTGGTGGGTTTTTATACATAATATTTTTTAATAATGTTTTTTTCATATTTTTTCCTTATGATGTTGCTGCACATTTCCAAGTATTTGTAAATGTTCCATCTATATTTTTTGTAGATTTAAATTTAAAGAAATCATATCCTAATGGACTATATCCCGCATTAGATTGAAATTTCTCTGCTATATTTTGATTCCAAGGTTTTTTCGTTACTACAAACCAATCTAAATATGAACCATTTTTAGTTTTTTTCCATTCTTCAACTTCTGGATATAATTTGTTTAAATTATTATTTTCATTAACATGTTTATGTTTAAGTTCTGCACAATACATTGCTATTTTCGCTTTCGGTGCGTTAGTAGTTAAAAATACTCTGCCACCCCACTCTAATATTCTTTTGTTTGGTTTGTATTCATGCAGAATGTGTTTTAATAATTTATCTCTATCTTTTTTGTTTTTAATTTGTTTAGTTTTACTAATATATTCTAATACTAATTCTTTTGTTTCGTTTTTTACTTTTTTCTTGAAAATATTTTCTTCTATTTTTTTAGTTTTAGGTTTCTCAACCTCTACAATAATTTGTGAATCATTATCTAATAATTCTACACCTTCAACTACAATCTTTTCAGAAATAACTTCATATTCATCTTTCCAAAGTTGAAATATAGTATTGTTAGTTATTATTTCTAATAGAACATCACCTTTAGGTGCTAAATTCAAATCATGTTGAATTTCAATAATACATTCACCAGATTCATATTTTCCTTCGAAAAATAACTTTGCAGCTGAATTATTTGGAGATAATATAAGTCTAGGTGTTATTTTAGGATTTGAACCTGCACCACTTATATTTGCTTTACATTTAAATGTTTGTGTTTTATTTTTATTAAATTTTATCAATTTTTTTCTCCACTATTTTATATAAATAGTTAAATTTAATAATTTCATTTATCTTTTCCTTATATAATTATTCATAAAATTTTTAAGTTATGGTGTTGATATTGTACCACCAAGTCCTGTTATTGTTGTAGCTGTTACTGCTGAACTATATGTTCCACCCCATCTATAAACAAGTGATGAATATGAACCAATACCATATTTTGGAATTGTACCCGTTTCACTTAATTGTCCTGCTATAACAGTACAACCATTTGTTACTCTGAGCCCGTAAAAAAATGCAGAAGTATATGTATATGCAATAGTTAAATTGTTAAAATATTCTGCCCATACACCAGAATAATTAGATGTTGTGTTATCAACTCCTGTAAAATAACATCCAAATGCTGTAAATGATGAACATTGAGCAGTATATATACAACACCCATCAACAGATGCTACAGTTGAATTTAATCTTATATGATACATTTCCATTATTGCAGTATTACCTACAACATACATACAAATATTCTGATTGGAATTGAATATAACAGCCTGATTGGTATGTTGTAATGATTCAGACATATTCCCTTGTATCTTAACTGTGCCTGAATAAAAATTATTAAATGAAACTAAAGATGTAAATGTATAAGTTCCATCAGCAAATTGAAATGTTAAAATATAACCATTTAAGTTTTTTGGCTGAGCATCTATCAAAGCTTGTATTTGAGTTGAATCCATTGAACTACTAAAATTAACAGTAGTATTTTCTGTTAAATAAGGTAATCCACCTCCACCACCATTAAGTGCATACGATGCAGTTAAGGCATAATCAGAATAAGAAGATGAAATTGCATAGCTTGCACTAACTGCACATGATGAACTCTCAACAGAACCAGATACAAATAAAGAACCACTTATTTGAACATCACCTATTATTGAAACATATGAACCATCTAAACTCTGTGTCCACAAACCTCCTGTTCCCGATCCTCCACCGTTTAATGCATATGATGCAGTTATTGCATATGATGCAGTTGTTGGAAATATATTTATTATGTTACCTAACCCATCACGTATTACATTGCTACTAGTATCTATTTGAACTAATCTTGGATAAGTTTGACATATTTGTTCATTTGTTAAATCGAATGACATTTATTACCTCTAAATAATTTTAATATCTGAAACCTTAATTTCAATTGTTTGTTTTGCTTTTTTATATTCTTTTGTCAATAATTCTACATCTTCAATACTTATTTTATAATTTTTAATTTCTTTTTCTTGTATAATCTTGTTTCCTTTTAACCAGAGAATTAATCTAATTACTTTACGTTTTTTCTGTGTATCTAAACGTTCATAAACTTCAATCATTTCTTCTGGAGGTCTAGCTGCACCTCCTGGAGTTTCAACAACTTCTTTTACAACATCAATACAATCAGACCATAAAATACAATATTCACCCCACTTATAACATGCTGTTCCCCATATCGTGCTAAATATGCGATAATTCCATATAACGCACATATCGCTCCAAGTCTTACAAGACTTATCCCACAAAATACCTATTGAGTCTGCCATTATTTATACTTTTTATTATATATATTCGTAATAAACTTTATTGCTTCTTTTTTGTCCATTTTAGGATTATTAAGAAATTCATCTTCTAATTCTTTCTTTAATTTACCTACAATTGGACCAGGTTTTAAGTTAAACATTTTTATTATTTCACCACCGTCTAATGGTAATTGTAATTTTTTAGTAAAATCACCACCTAGATTTTTCATTCTATTTCTTATAGATGGAACTTGATTTGGCATATTATATTTCCAATCATCTTTTCCATGTGAAATATTATCTGCGTGTATTAAATCTAATGTTGTTTCTAAATGATCACCTAAATCATTTTGTAATTTTCTAAGTGCTTTATCACTAACTAATTCAGCATCTTTACCAAATGATTTTGTTCTCATATGATTTTTAACTGCAGTATACACAGCATTTATTATATTAGTTGGATATTTAAGTTTAGTCATTATATCTTTAGCAATTTCTGCACTTATATCTTCATGTTCATAAAAATGTATTTCATTATCAACTACAGATTTAGTATATGATTTTCCAGCATCATGAAATAGTGCTGCTAATCTTGTTATTAAAGATTTAGGAGTATTTTTTAATACCATAAGTGTATGTTTATTTGCATCCCACATATGATAATCATTTTGTTTTAATTTTACTAATCTATCTAATTCAGGAGCAACATATTTATTAAGTCCTGTCATTTGTAATAACTTAATACCTTTATCAGGATTATTAGTTAATAAAATTTTATTAAGTTCATCTTGTATTCTTTCAGATGAAATTGTAGATAACATTTTTGCATTTGTTTTAAGAGCTTTAATCATACTAAATGGTAATTTCCAATTATATTTAACTGTAAATCTAATAGCTCTTAACATTCTTAAAGGATCTTCTTTAAATATAATATCTGGATCTAATGGTGTTCTAATAATTTTATTTTGTAAATCTTTCATTCCTTTACCAGTTAAATCTAATATTTCACCACTTGTTAAATCTTTTAATAATGAATTAATTGTTAAATCTCTTCTTTCAACATCTTGTTGAGGTGTTCCATAATCAACCTCTGGTTTTCTATTTCCATATTCATATTTTTCTTTACGAGTCATTACACATTCAATATCAATAGATGATAAATCTATTCCATTATATTTAACACCTTTTAAAGTTATTTTTGCAGTTCCAAATCTAGGATATATAACTGGATTACTATTTTGTCTATATATTTTTAATTTTTTTGCTAACCATTCTGCAAATTCAATTCCACCATTAGGAGCAGCAACTGTTAAATCTAAATCCTTTATTCCCATCCCCATAAGTTCATCTCTTACGGCTCCACCTGCTAAAAATACCTTATTTTTCCACTGACTATTTTTAATTAAATCGGATATTAATTTAAGTGCAGTATCGTGTTGTATTTCTTCTAATATCAATTTTAATTTCATTATTTAACTTTTAATTCTAATACATAATAATAATCAGGAGTACCTTTTTCTACAACAACTTTATATAATTTTTTTAATTCTTCTACTTTAGGCAAACCCATTTTTTGTAAATTTGGATCAACAGAATTTTTTATAGAATTACCCATATTACCTGCATGAGTAATTTTAAGTATTCCTTTTTTATTTAATTTAAATTCTGTAAAACCCATTCTTCCATCGGTTTGATTACCTATAAATCTAGTTATATCAACTTTTTCAGATAAAATTTTATTTAATTCTTCTCTTATAAGTTGTCTTAATTCAGATTTTTTTAAAATATTTTCTCCAATTGACTTTTTATTTATATTTTTAATTGCTGCTTCCATTTTAGTTCTAGCACTAACATTTGCAGAATGAACTTTAATTTTAGGTGGTTTAAAGTTATGTAAATATACTTGTTCCTCTATCCATAACAAAACATCATAACCAGTTCCTATATTTTTATCATCACCTAAATCATGATCTAAACTTAATTCTTCTACTTTACCAGTTTTTAAATATTTAATTACTTCTTTGGGTGTTTTTAATAATTTCCATCCACTTGGTGGTGTTCTTTCATCATCTAAATAAATTTTCATATTTTTTCCTTAAGATATATAATTTTTAATGAAATTTAATACTTCTGAGTCACTCTGATGCACCAGGTTATTACCATATTTATCACTTAATATTTTTAACAACCTACCAATTTGAGGTCCTGGTTTAACACCGAGTTTATCCATTAACCATTGACCATTATACTTACTTCTAATAGGTAAATTATTATCAATTTCTTGTTTTTTAATTTCTACTTCTTGATATTTTTTAGGATAATATTTTTTAAAATAATAATCTTCATCTTTTATAGAAGATTTTGCTCCTTTTTCTCTTAATTTATTAATTACATAATCGATAACCGGTCTTTTCATAGATTTTCTATCTGATTGATTCATTTCACTAGAAGTAATAAATGAAAAATCAAATAATTTAGAAGTTGATAAATAATCTACCATATCATCTACATCAGATATATTATTAAATCTAGTTGGATTTAAACCTAATATTTTTAACCCATCCATTAAATTAGATGATATTAAAATGTCATGATAATTTCCTCTTCTATCTTTAAATCTTTTAAAGAAACCAGATGAACCATATTTAAAATGTAGCTTTTTAGAAAATATACCAACTATTCCAGAAAAATCATTATATGAATAATATTGAGACATTGATTGAAACTTATCATCATTTCCTGTTACAATAAAATCTACATGAACATTTTTATTTATTTTAGGAAAATTAATTAAATATGAATGAACACCACTATTACTAGATTTATCAACTATACTACTCTTTAATATTTTTTCTATATTAGTTTTCCAATCTGTTAATGGTAATGCAATTATATCTACATCTCCGTGATCTTGTTTTGATGATAATGCTTTTGATAAATTAAATTTTTTAAAATGTTTAGAAAGTTTATTTTTTAATTCATTAAATATATAGTTCATTTCTTCAGTAGTAACTCTTGATGATCTACTTCCAAATAATTTTCCACCTTCTTTTATTAATTGAGACATTAATATCATTACAAATATTCTCCTGCAAATTCATCTAGATCCATATATTCTGATCTATGTGTTTTTAAATCTTCTACAAATATTTTTGTAGGTCTATATTTCATTATTTTTTCCATTGCACCATCTTTTGCACGATTTGATATTTTAGATGGATTAATAGTAAAATATAATTCTTTTCTACTTGGTGACCATATACCACCTCTAATAAATCCAGCATCATCTAATATTGATAATAATTTTTCACTTCCATCTCCAACTAATATTGCTAATTCTGATGAATTATATCCTACTAATTTTTGTGCTTTATTCATTAGTTGTTCAAATCCTTTTTCATAAAAAATATCACCGTGATAATTTAATTCATGAATTTTTCCTTTATTATCAATTACAAATGCACCTCTTGAAGTTGCTTCTTTTAATAATCTTTTAAGTTTTTTCATCGTTTAATATTTTTTTTAGTTTAGAAATTGTATCACTTGCAGATTTATGAAGTATTCCTATACCTCCTGCTGCTTTCCAAGGATTTATATTTTTTTCCATATCATCAATTAATATTCTATTTGGACCTGCATATTTATATTTATCATCTTCTAATATCACCGTAACTGGACCTAAATTTTTGGATATCCATTGTATTTTACCTCTTCTACTTTCACCGTTATCATGAGAAGACGGTGCAGATAATATATTAATTTTATAGAAATTCATTATTAAAAATACCCATAACTTTTTACCATCTTTCATCCATGGCATATCTGTCCAAAATTTAATTCCATATGTATTTATTATATTTCAAAATTTTTCTTTTCCATATTTTTTAGAATAAGACCAACCATCTTTTGTTTTAATATCTGCAATACTAACAAATTTAGAATCAAAATCTGTTAAAACTGAATCCATATCACAAAATATTTCATACTTTGTATTTTTTAATATTATTTCTTTTAATAGTATTTTCATATATTTATTGTTTTTGTTCCTGTTTTTGGTATAAAGTTTTGTTTTTTCATAACAGTTATTACAATTACATCTATCTTATCACCTGCTCTTTGTATATTAGTAACAATATTTAAGTTATCATAATTTCTTTTTAATAAGACATAATCACCCATATCTATTTTATTAAATAATAGAGATTCAGCAATCTTTTCTAGTGATGAATTAACAATTTCTATAATATCTTTATCATTTATATAAAAATCATCATGTCTGGATTGTCTGTCATTTGCATGTTTAGTTTTATCTATTTTAACCTTGATTTGTATTTGTTTTAATAGATTTGCAATTGTATTTTCTAATATTATTTGTTTTAATTTCATAAAAATCCTTAATAATAT
>Ga0232062_1098479_pt1 | contig 13728 bp, 10 predicted proteins | sample LAC_MetaT_6_FD_165031 | JGI IMG/M metagenome (GOLD analysis project Ga0232062, IMG submission 165031) | Metatranscriptome of anaerobic ammonium oxidizing microbial communities from anammox membrane bioreactor (MBR) in UC Berkley... | ecosystem: Engineered > Bioreactor > Anaerobic > Unclassified ...
CCCCCGGACTTGGCGAGGTAGAGCACCGCTCGCAGGGCGTATTCGGTCGTTCGGGAGAGCATCGGGATGGCGCTCGGCCTCCGGGGCTTGGAGTCGGCTCAAATCGCGGACAGAGGTGGTTGACTATATCGCATTTGACGATAAGTATATCCACTTGTATCGGCCTCATCGGGTCGATATTTCGGGGACCGTACCATCCGGCCCCATCCGAAAGGGGTTTGTTCGTATGAACGAGCCGAGCAGTGCGGATCGGGGGCCGACCGACGGGGGTGGGCACGGGGGCACGATGGAGTCGTTCGTCTACGACGACGCCATCGTCCGCAAGTTCATGCTCGCCACGATCGTCTGGGGGCTGGTCGCCACGCTGGTGGGGCTGATCCTCGCCATCCAACTGGCCCTGCCCGCGCTGAACCTCGGCCTGCCGTGGCTGACCTTCGGGCGGCTGCGCCCCCTGCACACGAACGCGGCGATCTTCGCCTTCGCGGGGAACGCGATCTTCGCCGCCGTCTACTACTCCACGCAGCGGCTGTGCAAGGCCCGCATGTTCAGCGACCTGCTCAGCGGGCTGCACTTCTGGGGGTGGCAACTCATCATCGTCGCGGCCGCGCTGACGCTGCCGCTGGGCATCACGCAGAGCAAGGAGTACGCCGAACTCGAGTGGCCGATCGACCTGGCGATCGCGGTGGTCTGGGTCGGGTTCTTCGGCGTGAACTTCTTCGGCACGCTGGCCCGCCGCCGCGAGCGGCACATGTACGTCGCGCTCTGGTTCTACATCGCCACGATCGTGACCGTCGCGCTGCTCCACGTCTTCAACAACCTGTGGGTGCCGGTCGGGCTGATGCACTGGATCAAGTCCGGCGAGATGCCCTCGGCCGCGCTGCTGCTGAAGAGTTACCCCATCTACGCGGGTGTGCAGGACGCCTTCATGCAGTGGTGGTACGGGCACAACGCGGTGGCGTTCTTCCTGACCACGCCCTTCCTCGGGCTGATGTACTACTTCATGCCCAAGGCGGCCAACCGCCCTGTCTTCTCGTACCGGCTCAGCATCGTCCACTTCTGGTCGCTGGTGTTCATCTACATCTGGGCCGGGCCGCACCACCTGCACTACACGGCCCTGCCCGCGTGGGCGAGCAGCCTCGGGATGCTCTTCTCGCTCATGCTCTGGATGCCGAGTTGGGGCGGGGGCATCAACGGCCTGCTCACCCTGCGCGGGGCGTGGAACAAGGTGACGACCGACCCGGTGCTCAAGTTCTTCGTCGTCGGCATCACCTTCTACATGATGTCCACCTTCGAAGGCCCGATGCTCAGCATCAAGAGCGTCAACGCCCTGAGCCACTACACCGACTGGACCATCGCGCACGTCCACTCCGGCGCGCTGGGCTGGAACGGGTTCATGACGTTCGGGATGATCTACTGGCTCGCGCCGCGGCTGTTCCGCGCGGAACTGTGGTCGAAGCGGCTGGCGACGGCCCACTTCTGGACCGGCACCGTCGGCATCCTCCTCTACGTCATCCCGATGTACACGGCGGGCATCACGCAGGGGCTGATGTGGCGGGCCTTCGACGAGACCGGACGCTTGGCCTACCCCGACTTCGCCGAGACCGTCGCCCGCCTCATGCCCTTCTACTGGATTCGCGTGGTCGGTGGGCTGCTCTTCATCGCCGGGTTCGTGATGATGGCGATCAACGTCCTGATGACGTGGAGGGCGCGCCCCGCCGTCTACGAGGACGCGGTGCAGCACGCGCCGCGCCTCACGCGCGACTACCGGGACGAGCCGCCTCCCCCGCCGCGCCTCACGAACGTGATCGCCGCCGGGCACGCGATCGACCGGTTCATGCAAGGCTCGTGGCACCGGCGTTGGGAGCGTCTGCCGCTGCGGTTCACGGTCTGGGTCGTCGTCGCGGTGGTGGTCGCGTCGCTCTTCGAGATCGTGCCGACCTTCCTCATCCGCTCGAACGTGCCCACGATCGCGTCGGTGCGTCCCTACACGCCGCTCGAACTGGCCGGGCGCGACCTCTACGTCGCCGAGGGCTGCTACAACTGCCACTCGCAGATGATCCGGCCGATCTTCGCCGAGACGAAACGCTACGGCGAGTACAGCAAGCCGGGCGAGTTCGTCTACGACCGCCCCTTCCAGTGGGGGAGCCGGCGCATCGGTCCGGACCTGGCCCGCGTCGGCGGCAAGCAGTCGCACCTGTGGCACGTGCTGCACTTCGAGAACCCGCAGCAACTGGTCCCCCAGTCCGTCATGCCGCGCTACCCGTGGCTGCTCGAGCAGGAGATCGACTTCGAGGGCATCCAGGCCCGCGTGGACGCGATGGCGATGCTGGGCGTGCCATACGGCGAGGCCCTGCGGCGCGCCCCCGAGATGGCGCGCGAGCAGGCGTCGCGCATCGCCGACGAACTGGTGCAGCAGGGCGGGCCGGAGGGCATGGAGACAAAGCGGGTCATCGCGCTCATCGCGTACCTCCAGCGGCTGGGGACCGACATCTCGCGCGACCCGGAGGAAGGGGGCGCGCCGTGAGCCTGTCGGACGTGGTCGCCAACGCGGGCCTGGCCGTCTGGGCCGAGGCGGGCCTCGTGATCTTCTTCGGCGCGTTCATCCTCGTCGCGCTCCGCGTGCTCACGCGCCCGCGCGACGAGATGCGCCGCAACGCATCCATCCCCCTCGGCGACGCCGCCCCCGGAGAGACCCGATGAGCCGCGAAGAACGCCTGATGGAGCACGAGTACGACGGCATCCGGGAGTACGACAACCCGACGCCGGGGTGGTGGCACGCCATCTTCATCGGCACCGTCCTGTTCTCGATCGTCTACTTTGTGTTCTGGCACTTCAGCCCGATGGCGTACTCGGTCCACGAGGCCCACGAGGCCGCGGTCACCCGAGAGTTCAAGCGGCTCTTCGCCGACCTGGGCGAACTGGCCCCCGACGAGAAGACGCTGCTCACCGTGACCGCGGACGAGCGCTGGCGGGCCGTCGCCTCCGGCGTGTTCACGGCCAACTGCGCCCAGTGCCACGGGCAGCGCGGCGAGGGCCTCGTCGGTCCGAACCTGACCGACGACCACTACAAGTGGGTCAAGCGCGTCGAGGACGTCTACGGCGTCGTCGCCAAGGGCGCGGCCGCCGGCGCGATGCCGGCGTGGGACCGGCGCCTCTCGACCAACGAGATGATCCTCGTGGCGTCCTACGTGGCGCGCATGCGGGGGCAGAACCTGTCGGGCCCGCGCGGGCCGGAGGGCGACACCATCCCGCCCTGGCCCGGCGTCGAGTCGGGCACGCCGTAAGGGGGCGGCGTTCGTTCCGGGGAGAGTCCGATGACCGCCGTGGATCGACAGCATGACCGGGTCCTCTCGACGCTCAACGCGGACGGGACGCGGCGATGGCTCAGGCCGAAGCCCTCACGCGGGCGCTTCTGGCGCAGGCGCCGCGCCCTGGCGTGGTTCCTCATCGCTCTCTTCGCGCTCCTCCCTCACCTGAAGATCAACGGGCGTCCCGCCGTTCTCCTCGATGTCGCCCGGCGCGAGTTCTCGCTCTTCGGCGGCGTCTTCTACCCGACCGACACGGTGCTGCTTGCGCTCTTCGTGGTCGGCGTCTTTCTCACCATCTTCCTGCTCACCGCGCTCTTCGGGCGCGTCTGGTGCGGGTGGGGCTGCCCGCAGACCGTGTACATGGAGTTCGTCTTCAGGCCCATCGAGCGCTTCTTCGACGGCGAGCCGGGGAGGGCGCGCAAGCGCGGCGCGTGGCGCACCCCGGCCAAGTACGCCGTGTTCCTCCTCGTCTCGATGTTCCTCGCCCACGTCTTCCTCGCGTACTTCGTCGGCATCGACGAACTCGCCCGGTGGGTCCGGCGCTCGCCCGCCGAGCACCCCGCCTCGTTCCTCATCATGGCCTCGGTCACCGCGCTGATGATGTTCGACTTCTGCTTCTTCCGCGAGCAGACCTGCATCGTCGCCTGTCCCTACGGGCGGTTCCAGTCCGTGCTGCTCGACCGACGCTCGCTCATCGTGGCCTACGACCCGAAGCGCGGCGAGCCGCGCGGCAGGGCGAAGCGCGGCGCGACGAGCGTCCCCCTCCCCGTCGTTGGCGTGAACGGCACGGGCGCGCCGCGCACCGCCGGCGACTGTGTGGACTGCTTCAAGTGCGTCGCCACCTGCCCCACCGGCATCGACATCCGCGACGGCCTGCAGATGGAGTGCATCCACTGCGCCCAGTGCATCGACGCCTGCGACGACGTGATGGAGCGGCTCGCCCGCCCGCGCGGGCTGATCCGCTACGGCTCGCAGGCGGGCGTCGAGGGCGAGCGCGTCCGCCGACTGCGCCCGCGTGTGCTCATCTACCCCGTCCTGCTCGCGGCGGTTGTCACCGGCATCGTCGTCGCGCTCTCGCGGATCGAGGCCGCGGACGTCACGGTGCTGCGCGGGCCGGGGCTGCCGTTCAACGTGCTGCCCACCGGCGAGGTCTCGAACCAGGCCGTCGTGCGGGTGCGCAATCGCACCGGGGCGGAGGTCGGGTACGAGGTGAGCGTGCCGGATGTCGATGGCGCGCGCGTCATCGGTGTTGAAAGCCCGCTGCGCGTCGCCGCGGGCGCGCTGCGCAGCGAGGCCGTTTCGATCGTCCTGCCCGGCGGCGCCGCCACGCAGCGGCGCACCGAGATCACGGTGCGCATCACCGGCACAGACGGATTCACCGCCGAAACGCCGTTCCGCTTCTTCGGCACCGGGCGGGCAGCGGGAGGCACGCCATGAACGAACGCACGAGCCGCGACGCCGGGCGCGTCGCGGGCGTCCCCGCCCGTCTGTTCTGGCCCGGCATGGTCGTCGGCCTGATCTCGATCAGCCTGTGCTTCGCGGGCGTCACCGCCTTCGTCGCCATAAGCGATCCCTCGTTCGCCGTCGAGCCTGACTACTACGACAAGGCCCTCCGCTGGGACGAGCATCGCGAGCGGGCCGCCCGCAACAGCGAACTCGGGTGGCGCGTTGCGGTCGAGGTCGCGGGCGTGCCGGACCCGCTCGGGCGGCGCGAGGTGCGTCTGACCGCGCTCGACGCCGAGGGGCGGCCGCTCGTCGGCGCGAGCGCGAGCGTCGAGATGTTCCACCACGCGCGCTCGTCGAACCGCCTGGGCGCAACGCTCGCCGAGTCCGCGCCGGGCGTCTTCTCCGGCGCGCTCCCGATCGTCCGCGAGGGCATCTGGGAGGTCCGCTTCGAGGTCCGGCGCGACGGTGAAGCCTTCACAGGCTCCGCCGAGGTGGGGGTCGAGGGAGGTCCGGCGCGATGACGCTCGCCCTCCTCGGCGCTGTGCTCGCGGCGAGCCTGCTGGGCAGCGCACACTGCGCGGGGATGTGCGGCGCGTTCGTCGCTCTCGCCGTCGGCGCGGACGACGCCCGCCCCGTGCCGCGTTCGCTGCTCCACGCCGCGTACAACGCCGGTCGTCTGGCGACGTACCTCTCGCTCGGCGCGCTCGCCGGGCTGGCCGGCTCGGCCCTTGACCTGGGCGCGTCGGTTGTCGGCGTGCAGCGCGCCGCGGCTGCGCTCGCGGGCGCGCTCATGGTCGCCTTCGGCGTCGGGCAACTCCTGCGTGTGCGCGGGGTGCGCGTGCCGTGGCTCCGCCCGCCCGCGCCGCTGCAACGCGTCCTCACCGTCGCCCACCGCGGCGCGTTCGCGTTGCCGCCCGTCGCCCGCGCCGGCGCGATCGGCCTGCTCACCACGCTCCTGCCGTGCGGGTGGCTGTACGCCTTCGTCATCGCCGCGGGCGGCACGGGCGACCCCGTCCTCGGCGCGGCCGCGATGGGCGCGTTCTGGCTCGGCACGCTCCCGATGATGGTCGCCATCGGCGTAGGCGTGCGGGCGATCACTGGGCCGATCGGCAGGCGGCTCCCGGTCCTGATGCCGCTGCTGCTCGTGGCCGTCGGGCTTGGCTCCGTCCTCGGCCGCGTTCGCCTGCCGCCGATGCACACCGGCGACGCGAGCGTCGTGGGCGTGGCGGGGGCGATCGAGCACGCGCGAGCCGCCGACCACGCGGACCTGCCGTGCTGCGCCGGATCGGAGGGCGAGCCGTGAGCGTGGCGACCGCCGAGCGCGGGTCGGCGTTATCGGCGAGCGCATCCGTGCCGGTGTGCGCGCACTGCGCCCTGCCCGTGCCTCCGGGCCTGCTCGAACCGGAGTCGGAGCGGCAGTTCTGCTGCGAGGCCTGCCGAACGGTCTACGGTGTCATCCACGGCTGCGGCCTCGAACGCTACTACGCCCTGCGCGAGTCGCTCGCCGACGGCGCCGGCGGACCGGCGCGCTCCACGGGCGCGGGCTACGAGGAGTTCGATGACGAGGCCTTCGCCCTCGCGTTCGTCCGCGAGCATGAGGGCGGGCTGCTGAGCGCGGAACTCTTCCTCGAGGGCGTCCACTGCGCCGCCTGCGTCTGGCTCGTCGAGCGACTGCCGCGGCTCGTGCCCGGCGTCGCCGAAGCCAGGCTCGATCTTGGGCGCTCGCTGGTGCGCGTGTCGTGGGACCCGGCCCGCGTGCGCCTGAGCGAAATCGCCCGCGCGCTGGACCGGCTCGGCTACGCACCGCACCCGGCCCGCGACGCCCGCGCGCGCGAAGCCGCCCGGCGAGAGGACCGCCGTTTTCTCGTCCGCATCGCCGTTGCGGGGGCGATCGCCGGCAACTGCATGTTGCTCGCCCTCGCCCTCTACAGCGGCATGGTCAGCGGCATTGAGGCCGAGTTCCGCCAGTTCTTCCGCTGGATCAGCCTCGGGCTGGGGTTGCTCTCGCTGGCGTGGCCGGGGCGTGTCTTCTTCCGCGGCGCGATCGCGTCCCTGGTCGCGCGTGCCCCGCGCCTCGACCTGCCCATCGCCATCGGCCTCGCCGCCGCGGGCGTGGTCGGCACCGTCAATGTTTTGCGCGGCGCGGGCGACGTCTACTTCGACGCCCTCACGGTGCTCGTCTTTCTCCTGCTCTCCGGGCGATGGCTCCAGCACCGCCAGCAGCGCAGCGCGGCCGACGCCGTCGAACTCCTCTACTCCCTCGCACCCGCGTGGGCGCGGCTCGTCGGTCCCGACGGCGCATCGCGCCGGGTCAGCGCGGCGAGCCTCCGGCCGGGTGACACAGTCGAGGTTCGCGCCGAGGAGACCATCCCCGCCGACGGCGTCGTTGAGTCCGGCCGGACCGAGATCGACGCCTCCGTGCTCACCGGCGAATCCCGGCCGGTCGCCGTCGTCCCGGGCGACCGCGTCCACGCCGCGACGGTCAGTCTGTCCGGGCGCGTGCTCGTGCGCGTGCAGGCGACCGGCGCGGAGACGCGCGTCGGCCGCCTCATGGCCGGCGTCGAGGACGCGGCGCGGCGGCGGGCGCCCATCGTCGCCCTCACCGACCGCATCGCGGGCTGGTTCGTCCTCGTCGTGACCACGCTCGCCGCGATCACGTTCCTGCTCTGGGTGCGCCACGACCCGGCCAGGGCGATGGAGTCCGCCCTCGCTCTGCTCATCGTGACCTGCCCGTGCGCGCTCGGGCTGGCGACGCCGCTCGCGATCACCGCGGCCGTCGGGAGGGCCTCGCGCCGCGGCATCCTCGTCAAGGGGGGGGCCGTCCTCGAACGCCTCGCCCGACCGGGCGTCATGCTCCTCGACAAGACGGGCACGGTCACCCAGGGCCGCCTCGGCGTCGTGCGCTGGGAGGGCGACGCGAGCGCGCTCCCGCTCGCCGCCGCCGTCGAGCGCGACTCATCACACCCCGTGGCGCGCGCGATCGTCGCGTTCGCCGGCGATGCGCGTGCCCCGTCGGCGACGGATGTTTCGCAGGCGCTCGGCGCGGGGGTGCGCGGCACGGTGGACGGGCGGCTCGTCGAGGTCGGCTCCGTCGCGTTCATCGCCGACCGACCCCCGTGGCTCGACGACGCGGTCGCGCGGGCGACGGCCGACGCCCTCTCGCCCGTCGTCGTCGCGGTGGACGGGCGCGCCGTCGCGCTGGCCGCGTTGGGCGACCCTATCCGCGAGGACGCCCGGGCCTCGATCGAGTCGCTCCGCGCCGACGGGTGGCGCGTGCGCCTGCTCTCGGGCGACCACCCGGAGGTGGTGCGTGCCGTGGGCCGGTCTCTGGGCCTGGACGAGCGCGACTGCATCGGCGGCGCAACGCCCGAGGAGAAACTCCGCGTCGTCGAGCGGGAACTCGCGTGCGGCGCGGGGACGGTCGTGATGGTCGGCGATGGCGTGAACGACGCCGCCGCCCTCGCCCGCGCGACCGTCGGCGTCGCCGTGAGCGGCGGGGCGGAGGCGAGCCTCTCGGCCGCGGACGCCTACCTCCGCACGCCGGGCCTCGCGCCCATCGTCGAACTCTGCCGCGGCTCGCGCCGAACCGTCGGCGTCATCCGGCGCAACCTCGTCGCCTCGTTCGCCTACAACGCCGTCGCCGTCGCGCTCTGCATGGCCGGCCTGATCTCCTCGCTCCTCGCGGCCGTGCTCATGCCGCTCAGTTCGCTCACGGTCGTCTTCCTTTCGTACCGCTCACGGACGTTCGGGGGGCGAGCATGAGCGTGATCTATCTCGTGCTTCCGCTGGCGATCGTGCTCGCCTCGCTGGGCGTGTGGGCGTTCATCCGGGCCGCGCGCCAGGGGCAGTTCGACGATCTCGAGACCCCGGCCGCCCGGATGCTTCCCGACGACGACCCGCCCGAGCGCGCCGCGCGGTCATGACGCCCCGCCGTCCGCGGCGCGTTGGACCGTGCCGTCCTTCGCCACCGTGAACACGCCATCGACCGAACGGATGTGCAGGTCGCGCTGCGGGAAGGCGATTTCGATGTCGGCCTTCCGGAACGCGGCGTCGATCGCCAGGTGCAACTGGTGGCGCGTGGGGATGAGCCGGTCGATCGACGGCAGGAACGCGCGCAACTCGAAGTCCAGGCTGCTCTCGCCGAACCGCTGGAACACGACCGAGGGAGGCGGGTCGCGCAGGATGTTCTCGTTGGCGTTGGCGATCTCGAGCAGTGTGCGCTCGACCAGCGCGGTGTCCGAGCCGTAGGCAACGCCGATGGTCGTGGTCAGGCGCAGCGTGGGGTCGGAGAGCGACCAGTTGATGATCTGGTCCGTGATGAACGCCTTGTTCGGAACGATCAGTTCCTTGCGGTCCCAGTCGAGGATCGTCGTCGCCCGCATCCGGATGCGCGAGACGGTTCCCGACACGTTGCCGATCGTGACCACGTCGCCCACCCGGATCGGCCGCTCGGCGAGGATGATCAGGCCCGAGATGAAGTTCGCGAAAATCTCCTGCAGCCCGAACGCCAGCCCGAACGTGAGCGCGGCCGCCAGCCACTGGACCTTCGACCACCCGATGCCGAGCGCGGAGAAGACCGCCGTGACGCCGACGATCAGGATCAGGTAGCGGGCGACGGTGCTGACGGCGTAGCGCGAGCCGGCGTCCATGGGCAGCCGCTTGAGCAGCGTGATCTCGAGCAGCCCCGGCACGTTGCGGGCGAGCACGGTCGTCAGCAGGATCAACAGGGCGGCCGCCCCGAGGTCGGCCAGCGTGACCGACGCCGGGATCGCCGCGGCGCGCTCGCCCTCGGGTGAACGCTGCGAGGGCGTGAGAGGGGGCACGCCGGGGATGGTCGTCGCGGGTGCGCTCGCGCCCGCGGCGGGCGCGGCCGGGGTATGCACGACGGGCGCGGCCTCGACCGCCACCGGCCTCACCAGCGCGGACACGTCGTCCACGTACGCCGAGTCGAGCATCCGCACCGTGGGCCAGACCTGCACCCGGTCCAGCACCCGCAGCGCGGGCAGCGTCCCCGCCCAGACGGAGTACAGCCCCAGCACGACCGACACCGCCACGACGGCCCGGATCAACTGCCGCGTCTGCGCGTCGATGACGGGCACTTCGAGTTCGCGCTCGTCCACGAGCGGGGCCGCCTCGCCGCCGCTCTCCGACTGTTCCTGCGCCGCGGCGCGTCGTTCCTTTGCGCGTGCGATCGCCAGCCGCCGACGCTCGACGAACAGCCACCGCAGCAGCATCGCGTACACGAGCACCAGGAACAGCAGCAGCAGGATCGAATCCACCAGCCGCACCGCCAGTTCGTGCGCCGTGTAGTGGAATCCCGCGAGCGACAGGACGCACAGCGCGAGCGGCGCGCCGACGAGCAGCGGGTACCACACCCACTTGAGGCGGTCCATCCACCCGCCCCGGTTGCTCGCCGTGAAGTACACCCCGATCGCCCCCGACGGGCGGAAGAGCCGCTGGATCACCGCCGCGAGCGTCACCAGCCCCGCGATGAACGCCACGCGACCCAGGGACTCGTTCCACGCCTCGCTCACCGTCTGTCGGTCGATCGTGCCCACCACGAACACGATCGGCCCGACCGCGCACAGGAACCAGAACAGGTGACGGCGCACGCGGCGCACCGTCGCGGTCGGCCAACGGAAGTGCGCCTCCGCCAGCCCGTTCGGGCTCAGCGCGTGCCACGCCATGAGCAGCGCGAAGAGCACGTACCCCGTGCGGCGCAGCGCGGGACCGGCCGCACGCCCGATCTCAACCTGATCCGCCGGCGCGGCGATCCACCACCCCAGCAGCAGCAGCGCGGCGGGAATCGGCGCGGCCTTCAACGCGGTCAGACCCAGCGCATTGATCGTCAGCCGGTAGGAGTCCGTCGTGAACCGCCGGCAAGACTCGGCGAGCCGCGCCAGCCGTCGCGACGCCCACGGCGACGATCCCCCCAGCATCAGCAGCAGGATCGCCGACAGCCCCGACGCCAGCGTGTCCGTCGTCGAGCGGCGCCACGCCCGGCGCACCGCCTCGGGCCACTCGGGCGAGGCCGCCAGCCAACGCGCACCCTGCGCGGCCTGGACGGGGTCGGGCAGCACGCCGCCCCGAACGCTCCGAAGCCACAGGATGCGCCGCTCGACGTATCCGCGGAACTGCTCCGTCGCCAGCAGCATGTGCCGGCTGAGCGCGTCCAGTTCGGGCGCGATCCGCTCCACGTACAGTTCGTGATCGTCGGTCAGCGCGGCCAGCAGCGCACGACGCTGCGCGAGCAGCTCGCGCGCCAGTTCCCGGATCGCCTGCGCCTCGGCCTCGCCCGGCGCCGGCGACAGCCCGGCGATCAACTCCGCGACGTACCGGTCCTCGTCGCGGATCTCCGCCGCCAGTTCCTCCGCCTGGAGCAGCCGAACCTGGCTGTCCGCCACGGCCGCCCGACGCTCGCGCGACCGCTGCCGAAGCAGCGAATCGTCCGGCAGGCGGTCCAACTGCCGGCGCAGCAACTGCCCCACCGCGCTCGTCAGCCCCGCCGCGTCCACCTTCCGGCTCACCGAGGCGAACTCGCGCTGCAATCGGTCGATCTCCTGCGGCAGCCGCGTCAACTCCGCGCGGGCCTCGGCCAGGCGCTCGGCGACCCCGTCCCGGCCCGTCCTCGCGTCGGCGATCTCCTGGTTCCGCTCCGCCAGTTCGCGCAGCGCGGGCGTCAACGCCGCCGCCTCGCGCCGAAGACGCTGCGCCTCGCGCGCCTGCTCCTCGGCCTGGCGCCTGCGGCGATCCTGCGCGTCCGCCTGCCACGCCGCCACCGACGCCTCCAGCGTCGCGACGCGGCGCGCGGCCCGGTTGCGCTGCTCCGGCAGCACCTCGCGCCGCGCGTCGTAGCGCCCGCGCTCCTTCTCGTAACTCGTGACCTCCGACGCCAGCGCCCGCCGCTGCGCCAGCAGCAGGTCGAGCCTCGCCCGCTCAACCTCGTCGTCCGAAGCGGGCACGAGGCTGATGCGCTCGTCCAGTTCCACCAGGCGCGACCGCCCCTGCGCCACCAGTTGCGCGATCTCCGTCCGACGCTGCGAACGCCGCTCCGGCTCCGCCTCCAAACGCGCCAACTCCTCGCGCGCCGCCGCCAGTTCCGCCTGCGCCTGCGCCAGCCGTTGCTCCGATTCCTGCACCGTCGCCCCGGCGGCCAGGTCCACCACGGGCACGGGCGCAGACTCGGCCAACTCCGCCCGGATCCGCTCCAGCAACGCGGGCGACTCCGCGATCAGCCGGTCGTACTCCGCGACCTGCGCCTCGAACCCCTGCGCCGCGCGCAGCGCGTCCGCCGTCTGCTGCAGCAGCCCCGCCAGTTCCGCCCGCACCGCCTCCGGCAGGTCCGTCCGCTCGCCCAGCGCGGCCAGACGCTGCTCCACCACATCCAACCGCGGCGGGTCGGGCGGCGCCGCGGGCTGTGCCGGCGTCGGCAGCGCAACCATGCACAACGCCGCGATCGCGGCCGCCAACCGAAACGCCATGCTGGTGCGTGCGTGCCGTCGCCCCATGTGGTCCCCGTCTGCCGATGCCCGGGACGCGCCCGGTGGGTGCATCGTACCCCCGCCCGGACGCGGTTCGGCGGCGTCGCGGGCCTGCCCGGCGGGGGGCTAAGGTTCCGGGGCATGGAGGGGACCACCGCACCGCTGCCGCCGTCCGACGGCCGCGATCCCACCGATGCCGCGCGCGCCCGCTCGGAGGAGATGTTCGACCGCCTCTACGCCGACCTGCGCCGCTACGCGCACTCGCAGATGAAGTTCGAGCGCGCCAGCGGCATCCTCCAGCCCACCGCCCTCGTCCACGAGGCCTACCTCAAGGTCCTCTCCACGCCCGAAACCGAGTGGGAGAGCCGCGGCCACTTCTTCGCCGCCGTCGCCCAGACCATGCGCCGCATCCTCATCGACGACGCCCGCCGACGGCACGCCCTCAAGCACGGGGGGGGGCGCAAGCGCGTGCCGCTGGACACGGGCTTCTCCTCGCGCCCCGGGTCCGCCGGCGAACTCCTCGCCCTCAACGAGGCCCTCGACAAACTCGAACGCACCGACGCACGTACCTTCCGCGTCGTCATGCTCCGCTTCTTCGTCGGCCTGCGCATCGAGCAGATCGCCGAGGCCATGGACTGCTCCCCCCGCACCGTCAAACGCGACTGGGAGGCCGCCAAGGAGTGGCTCAAGGCCGAACTCGCCGGAACGCCCGACCCGGAGCCGCGCTCGCGCGACTGACACCGATCGCCCCGAGACCCATCATCCGCGATCGGTTTTGTTCGTTCCCGCCTTGACGGTCCCGCATCTTCGGGGCATATTGGGCCTGTGGGCCACAGGTTCCCGGCGCGCCGCGAGCGGGCCGGGTGGTGGACATACCTCGTACATCGGGAGAACAGCGATGGCAGCGACCGACACGGCTGGGACGGTGAAGGGGATTCTTTCGGGTGTCCGTGAGGGGGGGGGTTAGGGTCGTGGCCGCGCTGGCCGTGGCGGGTGGGGCGCCGGCCTGGGGGCAGCAGGAGATCCCGACGTTCAAGCCCCCCGCCACCTTCAACACCTTCGGCGTGAACCCGTTCGGGCTTGCGGCGGGTGACATCGTTTCAGATGAGCCGGGCCAGCTCGATGGCTACCCCGACGTCGTCGTCGCGAACGGTGGTTTCGACCTCAACACGTTCGAGCCGAGTACGTCGGGAACGGTCACGATCTTCCGCAACACGAAGGACTGGAACAACCCGGCGAACGGACTGTTCATTCACCAGGTCATCGACTTCCCAAACTCTTCCCCTCGTCGCGTCGCGCTCGTGGACATGACCGGCAACGGCGTTCTCGACCTCGTGGTCAGCGCGAGCGTTCCCGACCAGTGGAACCAGCAGGGACTCCTGAACAACCAAGTTGAGGATGGCGGATCGGGTGGTTGGGCGTCGATGCGGTCATGTCGATGCGAGTTTGGCCTTCTGGATGAGCCCGATCCGGGGTGCCGCGATCGTCGGCTC
>Ga0232062_1013670_pt1 | contig 13617 bp, 24 predicted proteins | sample LAC_MetaT_6_FD_165031 | JGI IMG/M metagenome (GOLD analysis project Ga0232062, IMG submission 165031) | Metatranscriptome of anaerobic ammonium oxidizing microbial communities from anammox membrane bioreactor (MBR) in UC Berkley... | ecosystem: Engineered > Bioreactor > Anaerobic > Unclassified ...
GGGAAGCGTGAGATAAGGAGATCTTATGGGTCGTAAAGTTAATCCAATCGGGTTTCGTTTGAAAATCAACAAGACCTGGGAAGGGCGCTGGTTTGCCGCAGGTGATGAGTATGTCAAGAACCTGCACCAGGATTTTCACCTGCGTGACCTGGTGCGCGCCGAAGCGCCCAAAGCTGGCGTCTCGCGCGTGGATATCGAACGCTTCCCTGGAAAAGTCAAGGTCATTGTGCATACAGCCAAGCCCGGCATTTTAATTGGCCGCAAGGGCGAGAATGTGAAGAAGATTCGCCAGAGCCTGGAAGCCGTGGTGGGCAAAAAGATTGACCTGGAAATCAAGGAAATCAAATCGCCAGACCTGGACGCTTATCTGGTGGCGAATAATATCGCCGAACAGCTTGAGCGACGCATCAGTTATCAGCGGGCGATGAAGCGCGCCATCCAACAGGCCATTCGCCAGGGCGGCGAAGGCATCCGCGTGGAAGTTTCTGGTCGCCTCAGCGGCGCTGAAATGGCGCGCTCGGTGAACATGCGCGAAGGGCGCGTCCCTCGCCAAACGCTGCGGGCGGATATTGATTACTCCAAGGCGGAAGCCTTAACCACCTACGGACGAATTGGCGTCAAAGTGTGGATCTATCGGGGCGAAAAGCTTCCAGAGTTAGAGGAAAAGCCCGAGGCCACCGAGGGCGTCTATGTCAGTGAGTAAGAGGGTGTCACGATGTTAATGCCAAAGCGTGTTAAATGGCGCAAGCAAATGCGCGGCCGCATGAAGGGACTTTCGTATCGCGGCTCTGAGGTTATTTTTGGTGATTTGGGTTTAAAGGCGTTAGAACCGGGCTGGGTCACCGCCCGTCAGATTGAAGCAGCGCGGCGCGCCATCGTGCGTACCATGCGCCGACGCGGCAAATTCTGGATCCGCATCTTCCCCGATAAACCGGTCACGCGTAAACCAGCCGAAACCCGTATGGGTAAAGGCAAGGGAAATGTGGAGTATTGGGTGGCGGTGGTTCGCCCGGGCCGCATCATGTTTGAAGTTGGCGGCGGTCTTCCGCTCGAAGTAGCACAGGAAGCGTTACGCCTGGCTCAATATAAATTTTCGATTAAGACCAAGATTGTTGGGCGTTTGGATCAATCCGGAGGCGAAGGATGAGCGAGAAAACGAAAAAACTTCGCGACTTATCTTTGGATGAGCTCCGCAAACAATTGAACGATGCCCGTGAAGAGTTAATGAATCTGAGGTTTCAGCAAGCAACCGGTGAATTGACCGACTTCACCCGCTTGCGCCATACCCGCCGTCAGATCGCGCGATTGATTACCCTATTGGCGGAGCGCGAACGTGAAGCGGCGATGGGAGGTACGAAATGAACACTCGTCGTCGAATGGTTGGCGTTGTGACCAGCGACAAGATGCAAAAAACTGTGGTCGTGGAGGTCTCTCGTACTTACCGCCACCAACTGTATAAGAAGGTGGTTCACTCTCGCCAGCGTTTTATGGCGCATGATGAATTGGGTTGCCAGGTTGGCGACACAGTTCAGATCGTGGAAAGCCGACCGATCTCCCGTCGCAAGCATTGGGTGGTTGAAGCGATTTTGCGCCGCGAAGTTGGCGCTGGAGAACCCGCGCTGAGCGATGAGCTTGGCCTGGAGAGTGTGGAATGATTCAGCAAGAAACGCGTTTGAAAGTAGCTGATAACACCGGGGCGCGTGAGTTGCTGGTGATCCATATCATGGGAGGCTCTACCCGCCGTTATGGTCGCGTGGGCGATGTGGTTGTGGCAGCCGTCAAATCGGCCGCGCCGCAAGGCGCCGTCAAAAAGAGCGAAATTGTTCGGGCGGTGATTGTGCGTTGCGCAAAAGAGTGGCGCCGCGAGGATGGATCCACGATCCGCTTCGACGATAACGCGGCGGTCATCCTCGACACAGACGGCAAGAACCCCAAAGGAACCCGCATCTTTGGCCCGGTGGCTCGCGAATTGCGCGAAAAAGGTTTTATGAAGATCGTTTCTCTGGCCCCGGAAGTCTTATAGGGTTGGAGGGCGAGTGTTGGATATGCAGGAGCGAGAGCCGTGAAAGTAAAGATTCGCAAAGGTGATACCGTTGAGATTATCAGCGGGCGATTGGAAGATAAGGGTAAGCGCGGCGAGGTGATCAAAGTGCTTCCAGATGAGCGCCGCGTAGTGGTGCAGGGCGTGAACATCCGCAAGAAGCACCAGCGTCAGGTGCAGACCCAGGGCCGCACCCTGAATCCAGGCATTATTGAATTTGAAGGGCCGATTTCGATCTCGAACGTGATGCTGGTTTGTCCTCAATGCGGCGAACCGACGCGCGTCGGCGTCATCCGCAAAGAAGAAGGCGCTTTGCGGGTGTGTAAGAAATGTCAGGCGCAGTTCAATTAGCCTGTTTGGAGCAAGATTATGAGCCATGTGCTAAAAGAACGTTACATGAAAGAAGTTGTGCCGAGCCTGATGAAAACGCTCAATTTGAGCAACGTCATGCAGGCGCCGCGCATTGAAAAGGTCGTGGTCAACATCGGTTTAGGCGAGGCCCTGGATAACGCCAAAGCGTTGGATGCCGCGGTGGCAGACCTCACCGCCATCACGGGCCAGAAACCTGTGATCACCAAAGCGCGCAAGTCCATCGCCAACTTTAAGTTGCGCGAGGGCCGCGCCATTGGTGTAAAGGTCACGTTGCGCGGCGAGCGCATGTGGTCCTTCCTGGATCGCTTGATGAACATCGCCTTGCCGCGCGTGCGCGATTTTCGCGGCGTTTCGGCGGACTCGTTCGATGGACGGGGCAACTACACCCTGGGCTTCCGTGAACAACTGGTGTTCCCAGAGATCGAGTACGACAAGATAGATAAACTCAGAGGGCTGGAAGTCACGATCGTTACTACCGCCAGAAATGACGATCATGGCAGGCAGCTATTACGGATGCTCGGCATGCCGTTCAGGAAGGAAGGTTAACCGATGGCGAAGAAATGTATGATGATCCGGGAGACGCGGCGTAAATATGCCGTCCGCGTACGCAATCGCTGCAAGGTGTGTGGGCGACCGCGCGGATATCTTCGACGCTTTGGTTTATGCCGGATCTGTTTTCGCGAGCTTGCGCTCCAGGGGAAGATCCCTGGGGTGGTGAAATCTTCCTGGTAGCCGGGCGGAGGATGTAAAGATGATAATTACCGATCCAATTGGCGATATGTTGACTCGCATCCGCAATGCGATTATGGCCGGCCATAGTGTGGTGGCTTTGCCCAGCTCGAAGATTAAAGAAAGCATTGCCCGGATATTGCAGGAAGAAGGGTACATCAGCGGCTACGAAGTGGTGGACGGCAAAGTTGCCGGTTCAAAAGTCCTGCGTCTCCATTTGAAGTACGTGGGAGAACGGCGTGAACGCCGACCGGTGATCACCGGTCTGGAGCGCGTCAGCCGCCCTGGCCGCCGGGTGTACACCGGCAAACAGGAAATACCATGGGTGCTATCAGGGATTGGCATTGCCATCCTTTCCACGCCCAAAGGTGTTATGACCGGGCAGCGCGCCCGCCAGCTTGGAGTTGGCGGCGAAGTGCTGTGCAAAGTCTGGTAAGGAGGCAGAATGTCTAGAATTGGTCGCTTACCAGTTGTAATTCCGAAAGGCGTAGATATCCAGATTGACGGCGCTACGGTGCGCGTGAAGGGTCCAAAAGGCGAGATGATGCAGACCTTTCCGCCATCTATGCAGATTTCTATAGAGAACAATGTGCTGGAGGTCAAAAGGGCAACCGATGGCCGTATTGACCGCTCGCTGCATGGTATGACCCGCTCGCTGATCAACAACATGGTGGTTGGGGTCAGCGCGGGGTTCGAAAAAATCCTGGAAATCAACGGCGTGGGTTACCGCGCGGAAATGCAGGGCAAGAACCTGGTCTTGTATGTGGGATATTCACATCCTGTGGTGGTGGAACCGCCGCAAGGCATCTCTTTCGATGTGGATATGAAAACCCGTCAGATCAAGGTGATGGGCTACGATAAGCAATTGGTAGGCCAGATTGCCGCGGATATCCGCAAAGTGCGTCCGCCAGAACCCTATCAGGGTAAGGGAATTAAGTATTTGGATGAGAAGATCCGCCGTAAGGCTGGAAAAGCGGGTAAGGTGTAAAAATGAGCGCCAAGAATTCACGAAGCGAAGCTCGTATCCATCGGCATGCGCGTGTGCGCAAGAAAGTATCCGGCACCCCAACCCGTCCCCGCTTGAGCGTGTACCGCAGCCTGGCAGAAATTTATGCCCAGGTGATAGACGATCAGGCCGGTCGTACGCTGGTGTCTGCTTCTAGCATTGACCACGAGCTGCGGGCGAAGATGAATGGCATGAAGAAAACCGAACAGGCGCGCCTGATTGGTTTAGCCATCGCCGAGCGCGCCCGGGCAAAAGGCATTCAACAGGTGGTGTTTGATCGCGGCGGTTACCGGTATATGGGCCGGGTGAAGGCATTGGCCGACGCAGCCCGCGAGGGCGGTTTAGAATTCTAGTAGAGGCTGGTGAACTTACCGCCCTTGCTAAGGAGAAATGTATGTCGGACTACGAGTTTTCTGAATACACATCCACTGAATTAGACGAGCGCGTGGTGGACATCGCCCGCGTTGCCAAAGTGGTCAAAGGCGGCCGGCGTTTCAATTTTCGCGTCACCGTTGTCGTTGGAGATGGTCGCGGCAGCGTCGGCGTTGGCACCGGCAAGGCTAACGCTGTGCCAGACGCCATGCGCAAGGCTTCCGAGCATGCTCGAAAGAATATGCATAAAGTCGCCACGTACAAGACCACCATTCCGCATGAAGTCATTGGTCAGGTGGCTGGAGCAAAGATCTTACTGAAGCCGGCTTCGCCTGGAACGGGCGTCATCGCCGGAGGCGGCGTGCGCGCCGTATTGGAGGCGGCTGGGATTTCGGATATCTTGACCAAGTCCCTGGGCAGCAGCAATATCCTCAATGTGGTTACTGCCACGATGCAGGCATTGGATCAGCTAAAGTCTCCTGAGGAAGAAGCCGCCCGACGCGGTAAAAACGCCAAAGACCTGTTGCCCTTCTGGGATCGGAGGAAGAATGGCTAAGAAAGCAGTTTCTTCTGAACCACAGGAGCAGCCGAAAGTGCTGCGCATTACGCTGGTGAAAAGCCCGATTGGTTATTCCAAAGTGCACAAAGCCACTGTGCGTGCGCTTGGATTGCGGCGTATGCATCAAACCGTTGAGCAGTTAGACACGCCAACTTTGCGCGGGATGCTGGCGAAGGTGGCGCACCTGGTCGAAGTCGAACAGGAAGTATAGGGAATCGTATGAAACTACACGATCTTAAACCCAACCCAGGGGCGAAGAAAGACCGTAAGCGCGTGGGACGCGGCATCTCGGCTGGTCAGGGCAAGACGGCAGGCCGGGGCACCAAGGGACAGGGCGCGCGTTCCGGCGGCGGCACTCGCCTGTATCATCAGGGCGGCAACCTGCCTTTCTTCCGCCGTTTACCCTTCGTGCGCGGCAAAGGCTTCACCCCGCTAAATCGCGTTGAATATAACGAGGTCAACCTGGATCAGTTGATGGATAAATTCGCCTCCCAAAGCGAGGTGAACCCAGAAACGCTGAAGCAGGCGCGCTTGCTGCGCGATCCGCGTAACCCGGTGGTGATTTTGGGACGCGGTGAAGTTACTCAGGCGTTGAATGTGCGCGTCCACCGCATCAGCGAAGGCGCTCGCGCCAAAATCGAAGCCGCCGGCGGCCGCGTCGAGTTGATTGAATGAGCCACTTGCGTAAGGAGCTTACCCTATGAAACGCTCTTCCTGGCGTTATCTCTGGACTTCGCAAGATATTCGCCGCAAGCTGTTGATCACCATTTTGCTGCTCTCCATCTATCGCCTGGCAGCGCATGTTCCGGTGCCAGGCGTAGATCGTGCTGCGTTGACCAACTTGATGCAATCGGGCGGCGCGGGCGGTACATTGGTGGGATTGCTGGATCTGCTTTCCGGCGGCACGGTTTCCAACTTCTCGGTGCTGGCGATGGGCGTCTATCCCTACATCACCGCCCAAATCATCCTGCAACTGTTGGTTCCGATTATCCCTTCTCTGCAGAAGCGCATGGAAGAAGATCCGCGCGAAGGCCAGAAATGGATGGAGAAGTGGACCTACATCCTGGCGGTGCCGATGGCCGCGCTGCAAGCGATTGGGCAGATCAACATCTTTAACTCGCTGGCTGGCACGCCGATCATCACCGAGTTTGCCTTTATCCCCGGCAGCATTGTTCCATCGCTGGCGATTGTCCTGAGCATGACCGCTGGCACGATGTTCGCCATCTGGCTGGGCGAGTTGATCTCTGAGTTTGGCATCCGCAATCAAGGTTTATCGCTGATCATCTTTGCCGGCATCGTCGCCCGCATCCCGGCAAACTTTGCCGGAATCCTGGCCGACGAGACCTATGGTTGGTGGTTGTTCATACTCACGATATTGATCACGGTCTTGACGATCTTTGCTATCGTGTTTGTCCAGCAAGGGCGGCGCAATGTTCCAGTGATGTACCCGGGGCGACGTGTTGGCAATCGCATGTCCATGCCTGTCAAAGGCACTCTGCCATTGATGGTCAACATGGCTGGCATGATCCCGCTGATCTTCGCTCAATCGTTGCTCACCTTCCCGGCTATCCTGGGCGGCTTCTTTGCCAATTCAAAGATCGAATTTGTGCGCAATGTAGCTGTTTTCTTGCAGAGGCAATTCGGCGGGACTTCAGACTTCTATTGGATCATGTACTTTGTGATGGTGGTGGCCTTCACGTTCTTCTATACCAATGTGTTGTTTACGCAGCAGAATTATGGCGAGAACTTGAAGCGCGTGGGCGCTCAAATCCCGGGCGTCAGCCGCGGCGCTGCCACGCAACGTTACCTGAACCGCGTTTTGTCGCGCATCACGCTGCCCGGAGCATTGTTCCTGGGTCTTGTGGCTGTCATGCCCTGGTTGATCAGTCTGATTGTCCCGCAATTTGGCTCAACCCAAAGCAGCAGCTTCTTCTTGATTTCATCCGCTGGTCTGTTGATCGTTGTCGGCGTTGTGCGGGATACGTTCTTTAACATCCAGGCAGAACTCAAGCTGCATGGTTATGACGACGCTCTGCTGATTCGTTGAGGATAGAAAGAGACCATGCCAACGTACGTCGTGCTTCTTGGCCCTCCCGGCGCTGGAAAAGGCACTCAGGCGCAGGTTATCTCCAAGACGATGGATTTGCCGCATATCTCTTCGGGCGATATTTTTCGTGAAAACATGAAAAACCAGACCGAGTTGGGGCGGCAAGCCAAAGGTTACATGGATCGCGGCGAGTTGGTGCCTGATGATTTGACCATCGCCATGATTCGAGAGCGCCTCTCTCGCCCGGATTGCGCCAGGGGCGCTTTGCTCGACGGTTTTCCACGCACTCCGCCTCAGGCGCAAGCGCTGGATGGAATGTTGGCGGAATTCAACGGTCGTGTCAACGCTGTGCCGTACATCAAAGTTGCGGAAAACGTGTTAATTGAGCGCCTGACGGGACGTTGGACTTGTCGTGCGCAAGGGCACGTTTTTCATGAGAAATTCAATCCACCTGAGAGACCAGGTGTGTGCGATTACGACGGCTCTGAACTTTACCAACGCGATGATGACAAGGCGGAAACAGTCGCCAACCGCATCAAAGTCTATTTCGCTCAAACCATGCCGTTGATTGATTATTATCAAAAGGCTGGTTTGCTCATCGAAGTGGACGGCGCTCAGCCGATCGAAAAAGTGACCGCTGACTTGCTGGAGGCGCTGCAGGCGCGAACCTGAGCAATGATGAGCTGGGATCGGAATATTGTCATCAAAAGCAAAGCCGAGTTGGCGCTGATGCGTGAAGCGGGGCGGGTGAACGCCCTGGCATTGGCAGCGGTGCGCGAAATGATTGCGCCCGGCGTAGTTACGGCTGACCTGGATGCCGCGGCGGAGGAAATTATCCGTAAGCATGGCGGCATACCGGTGTTCAAAGGTTACCCCGGCGCATATCCTTATCCGGCATCGCTATGCATCAGCATTAACGATGAGTTGGTTCATGGCTTTCCCAGCAAGCGGCGCTTGAAAGAAGGCGACATCGTTTCGGTTGACTGCGGCACTTTGCTGGAAGGTTTTGTCGGCGACGCGGCGTTCACCGTAGGCGTAGGCGAAATTTCCGCCGAAGCCAGGCGTTTGATAGAAGTAACTGAGCAGGCGCTGTATGAAGGCATCCGCTGGATGCGACCCGGCAACCGCACCGGAGATGTTTCAGCCGCCATTCAGCGCTTTGTGGAAAGCCATGGTTATCATGTCACGCGCGAATACACCGGACATGGCGTAGGACGGCAAATGCACGAAGGCCCCCAGGTGCCCAATTACGGCATCCCCGGGCGGGGGATTGTGTTACGCCCAGGCATGACCATTGCCCTGGAACCAATGGTCTTGGTTGGAACGCCCCGTACTCGCGTCTTGCCGGATCAGTGGACAGTAGTCTCTGCCGATGGCTCGCTGACCGCTCATTATGAGCATAGCGTGGCAGTTACAGAAGGCGATCCGATAATCTTGACCTTGCCGTGACGCGGCTGGGATTTTGATAGCAGAGGCTGGACGAATTGAAAAGGAACGAGTATAATCAAAACTTCGGCTGGTCAATGAAATTGACCTCTGTTTTTGACCGCCGACCAGGAGAGAGTTATCATGAAAGTAACTGCGTCTATTAAAAAGCGCTGCGCCAATTGTAAGATTGTCCGGCGTAAGGGCGTTTTGTACGTCATTTGTGAAAATCCAAAACACAAACAGCGACAGGGGTAGGCAGACATGGCTCGTATTGAAGGCGTAGATTTACCACGGAACAAGCGGGTCGAGATTGGCTTGACCTATTTATATGGCATTGGTCTGCCGCGCGCCCAGCAGATCCTGGCTGCCACAAAAGTAGATCCAGATAAGCGGGTGAAAGACCTGACCGATGCGGAGGTCGCTCTGCTGCGCGATTATATCGGCCAGCATTTTAAGGTAGAGGGCGATCTGCGGCGTGAGGTACAGCTCAATATCAAACGCCTGATCGAAATTGGCAGTTATCGCGGCTTGCGACACCGTCGCAACCTGCCGGTGCGCGGCCAGCGCACACGCACCAATGCCCGCACTCGCAAAGGCCCCAAGAAAACGGTGGCCGGTCGCGGTCGGCGCCGCGGCGCTAAGAAATAATCTCTATTTGGCGTTAGGCGCGTGTTGCCCGACGCAAGGAGATACATACCTGTATTGTAGTTTTGGTTTCAACCCCGCCGGTTCAGATCGGGTTCCTTCCACCCAGCGGCTGTCTGAGCAGCGGAGACGAGATCAGTTAGATAGTGAGGTACTATGGCTCAAACTGTACGTGCTGCACGTCGCAAAGGCGGCGCAAAGAAGGTCAAGCGAACGTTGTCCTCTGGACAGGTTCACATCAATGCAACTTTCAATAACACCATTGTCACCGTCACCGATCTGCAAGGCAATACGGTGGCCTGGGGCAGCGCGGGCTCGGCTGGCTTCAAGGGTTCGCGCAAGAGCACCCCATTTGCAGCCCGCCTTGCAGCCGAACAAGCCGTCAAGGCTGCTATGGCGATGGGGCTTCAAGAAGTGGAGCTATTTGTCAAGGGCCCAGGGCCAGGCCGCGAGTCGGCTATCCGCGCCGTTCAAGCCTTGGGTCTGCGTGTGACTCTCATTTCTGATGTCACCCCTGTTCCGCATAACGGCTGCCGGCCGCCGAAGAAACGCCGCGTATAGAATATCAGGAAGGATAGGAACGTAACGTATGTCGAAATATCGTGGGCCAGTTTGTAAATTGTGCCGGCGAGAAGGCGAAAAGCTGTTTTTGAAGGGTGAGCGCTGTTTCAGCCCGAAGTGTTCATTCGAGCGTCGTGGGTATCCCCCTGGACAACACGGCAAAGGCGCCCAATTCCGTCGTCGCCGCGAATCGGACTATAACCGCCAACTGCGCGCCAAGCAAAAAGCGCGCCGCATGTATGGCATTCTGGAACGGCAGTTCCGTCGCTATTATGAAGTCTCATTGAGCCGTCGGGGTCTGACGGGTTTGAATCTGTTGCAGATCCTGGAATCCCGCCTGGATAATGTGATCTTCCGGTTGGGCTTCGCCGATAGCCGCGCTCAGGCGCGCTTATTGGTGACGCATGGGCATTTTTCGGTCAACGGACGGCGAACGGATGTGCCTTCGATGCTGGTCTCTCAAGGAGATGTGATTTCGGTGCGCGAGGGTTCGCGCCCGCGCCCATTTTTCAAGGACCTGGCTGCCGTGGCTGAGGAGCGCACCGTGCCTGCCTGGTTGAGCAGAGACCTGCGCAATCTTTCGGGCACAGTCTTGCGCCTGCCGGAGCGCTCGGAAATTGACAGCAACCTGCAAGAGCAGCTCATCGTCGAGTATTACTCGCGATAATGAAGAAAGTATGTTCGACGAGGACGGCGTGCGTTCTGCGCGTCGCCGCGTCGGCCTGTTAGAACGGGGATGAGGTGAACCGTGATCGGTTTAAGTAATATGGTAACGCCGAAAATTGAGCGCGAAGCTGAGGCGCGCAATTACGGCAAGTTCATCATCAGCCCGCTGGAACGCGGCTATGGGATCACGCTGGGCAATGCCCTTCGTCGGGTGTTGCTGTCCTCTTTGGACGGCGCGGCGGTCACCTCGATCCGCATTGCGGATGTGCAGCACGAGTTCAGCGATATTCCGGGTGTGCGCGAAGATGTCATCCGGCTGATGTTGCAAATCAAGCAATTGCGGATGAAATTGTACGATGTGGATACCGCCCGTTTGCACCTGGAAGTACGCGGCAGCGGCGTGGTCACTGCTGGCGACATCATTACGCCGCCAGAAGTAGAAATTGTGAACCCGGACTTGTATCTGTTCACGGTGGATGATGACAACGCCCATCTGGAAATCGAGATGACGGTGGAGCGCGGGCGGGGTTATTCGCCGGCGGACGACCGCATTGGCCATTTGCCGATTGGCGAACTGCCGGTGGATGCCATCTATAGCCCGGTGAAACGCGTAAACTGGGATGTCGGTTATGCACGAGTAGGGCAAAGCACCAACTTCGATAAGCTGATTCTGGAAATCTGGACTGACGGCACCATTGGTCCAGAGGAAGCGCTCAGCACCAGCGCAAAGATCATTATTGATCATCTGCGCCACATCGCTGGCATCAGCGAAGAATCGTTGGCGGCCATTGCTCTAGAAGAGGAAGTGGGCAGCCGATTGACCAGTGAGATAATTGAGACGCCCATCGAGAACCTGGATCTTTCTGTGCGAGTGTTTAACTCGCTCAAACGCACCGGCATCACCACTGTGGGCGAAGTGCTGGAACTTCTCGAAAAGGGCGATGAAGCAGTAATGTCTATCCGGAATTTCGGCGAGAAGAGCCTGGATGAATTGCGCCAAAAAATGCGTGAGAAGGGCTATCTCAAAGACGGCAGCGATAAAGAACTGGAGTAACACATTATGCGACACAGAGTAGCTGGAGTAAAACTTGGTCGTAGTAAGGATGAACGGGCAGCTCTGCGGCGTATCCTGGTGAAGCAATTGTTCGAGCATGAGCGCATCCGCACCACGCGCGCCAAAGCCGAAGCGATCCGCGGTCAGGCGGAGCGCCTGATCACAATTGCCAAACGCGGCAACGCCGCGGGCGAGGCGCGTATGGTACATGCTCGGCGACTGGCAGCCGCCAGGTTGAGCGACGCGGCCGCAGTGAAGAAACTTTTTGACGACATCGCCCCGCGCTACGAAAATCGCCAGGGCGGTTACACTCGAATGATCAAGCTGGGTCCGCGCATGGGCGACTCAGCCGAAATGGTGATCCTGGAGCTGGTCGAAGACTAGTATCCAGGAGCGAAGCGACTGGCGACTCGGCAAATCAACCCTCAGGCGCCAGCGCAATATGGCACGTTACCAGGTAATTCTCGCATACGACGGCGCTGAATTCTACGGTTTTCAGCGCCAGGCGGGTAGCTCCGGCCAACGCACTGTGCAAGGCGTTGTAGAAGAAGCTTTACGTCGGATTGGCTGGCAAGGACGGGCAATCCTGTTCGCCGGTCGAACGGATGTCGGCGTACACGCCAGTGGTCAGGTGATCGCATTTGACCTGGATTGGTCGCATTCGATGGAGGCTCTGTTGGCGGCTTTGAACGCCTACCTTCCAACAGACGTGGCGGCTCAAGCCGCGCAGCCAGTTGCAGACGACTTTCATCCGCGCTACGACGCCCGCGCTCGCCGCTATCAGTATCGCTTATTCTGCCAACCCAGGCGCAACCCACTGCGGGAACGATATGCCTGGAGAGTCTGGCCGGGCGTGGATGGCGAAAGGATGCAGCGCGCCGCAACTTATCTGATCGGAACGCATGACTTTGCGGCTTTTGGTTCGCCGCCGCGCCGAAAAGGCATCACCCTGCGCACGGTTTACCAAGCGCAATGGTCGCCTGAGCTGTCGGATGGCTGGATCTTTGAGGTGAGCGCCAACGCATTTTTATTTCACATGGTGCGTCGTATGGTCGGATTGTTGGCAGCCATAGGTCAGGGTAAGCAGGAACCTGAAGATGTGGTGAATTACCTTCAGAATCCAAATGGCGCAAAACTCAGGACATTAGCGCCTGCACATGGGCTGACATTGGTCGAAGTAATCTATTGAGAAAACCTGGTTGAGTAAGTAAACAACTCTTGATATACGGCTCAGGCCGCTAACGCCTGGTCGAGAAGTAGAGAGGATGAGCGTGGATAAGACATATATACCCAAAGCAGCCGAGATCACGCAGGAATGGTATCTGTTCGACGCCGAGGGCCAAAACCTGGGACGTTTGGCGACGCAGATTGCTACGATCTTGCTGGGCAAGAACAAACCCAACTTCACTCCCGGAATGGATACCGGAGGTTATGTTGTGGTGGTAAATTGTGAACGCATTCAGGTGACCGGCAAGAAGATGCAGGAAAAATTCTATTACCGGCATTCGATCTATCCCAGCGGGTTGACGGCGACCAGCCTGCGCGATCAGCTTCAAAAGCATCCCGATCGGGTGATCCGCCGTGCAGTATGGGGCATGTTGCCGCATAACAAGTTCGGACGTCAATTGATCAAGAAACTTAAAGTTTATGCAGGGCCGGAACACCCGCATGAAGCGCAAAAGCCGCAACCTGTGACGCTGGGCAAGGAGTAGAAAAATGGCAGTTCAGTATTACGAAGGCATTGGCCGCCGCAAGGAAGCTACCGCTCGCGTGCGAGTGATGAGCGGTTCGGGTAAATTTATCGTCAATGAGAAACCGTTGGAGATGTATTTCACCCGTCTGGGCGATAAACAGGCGATCCTGGCTCCCTTGCAATCGGCTGGTGAGAATCTGGAAGCTCTGGACGTTTCGGTGGTGGTCAAAGGCGGTGGCGTGAGCGGACAGACCGACGCGGTGAAGCTAGGTGTAGCTCGCGCCTTGATTAAGATGAACCCCGACTTGCGCCCGGTGATGCGCAAAGGCGGTTTTCTCACGCGCGACGCCCGCATTAAAGAGCGCAAGAAACCCGGCTTGAAGCGCGCCCGCAAAGCGCCTACCTATACCAAGCGCTAACGCCTGGTTGTGGTGTATTTCTGAC
>Ga0232062_1032058_pt1 | contig 13604 bp, 10 predicted proteins | sample LAC_MetaT_6_FD_165031 | JGI IMG/M metagenome (GOLD analysis project Ga0232062, IMG submission 165031) | Metatranscriptome of anaerobic ammonium oxidizing microbial communities from anammox membrane bioreactor (MBR) in UC Berkley... | ecosystem: Engineered > Bioreactor > Anaerobic > Unclassified ...
CGCGCTCGACGTGAGCGTGCTGGGCGGACAGATCCAGCGCGCCGAACTGCTCGCCTACCGCGACCTGGACGATCGCCGGCACAACCTCGTGCTGCTGAAGAACGCGCCGGGCGCGCTCTACCTCGCGCAAAGCGGGCTGGTCGGCGCGCCCGATGGCGCGACTTACCCGAACCATCGCACGCCGATGGCGCCGGTCGACGGAAGCGTCGCGCCGCACCTGCTCGGTGAGGGCAGCGACGCGGCGACGCTGTCGCTCGTTGCCGAAAGCGGCGGGCTGCGGCTGGTGCGCACCTACACGCTGGCGCGCGGTGCCTACGTGGTGCAGGTGAAGGACGAGATCAGCAACGTCGGCGCCACTCCGGCGCGGCCGGTGCTCTACATGCAGCTCACGCGCGACGACAACCCGCCGCCCGGGGGGTCGAGGTTCTACAGCACCTACACCGGACCGGTGGTCTACACCGACGCCGACAAGTTCCAGAAGGTGGCCTTCGGCGACATCGAGAAGGGCAAGGCGACGCACTCCACCGGCGCCGACAACGGCTGGGCCGGGATCATCCAGCACTATTTCGTCGCCGCCTGGATTCCCGCGCCGAAAGTGCAGCGCGAGTACTACACGCGCAAGGTCGACGCCAACGTGTACTCGGTCGGCATCAAGGAGCCGCTGGCCGAGCTCGCGCCGCAGGCCAGCACCACGGTCGAGTCGCGGCTGCTGGTGGGCCCGCAGGACCAGCGCATGCTCGAGAGCATCGCGCCCGGGCTCGACCTCACCGTCGACTACGGCTGGCTCACCGCGATCGCGCAGCCGATCCACTGGCTGCTGCAGAAGCTGCACGCGCTGGTGGGCAACTGGGGCTGGGCGATCGTGCTGCTCACCCTGCTGGTGAAGACGATCTTCTTCCCGCTGCAGGCGGCGAGCTACAGGTCGATGGCGCGGATGAAAGCGGTCACGCCGCGGCTCACCGCGATTCGCGAGCGCTACGGCGACGATCGCGTGAAGATGAACCAGGCGATGATGGAGCTGTACAAGACCGAGAAGATCAATCCGCTCGGCGGCTGCCTGCCGATCGTGGTGCAGATTCCGGTGTTCATCGCGCTCTACTGGGTGCTGCTCGCGTCGGTGGAGATGCGCGACGCGCCGTGGATCGGCTGGATCCACGACCTGGCGGCGCCCGACCCCTACTACATCCTGCCGCTGGTGATGGCCGGCACGATGTTCATCCAGGTGAAGCTGAACCCCACGCCGCCCGATCCGATGCAGGCGAAGATGATGATGATCATGCCGCTGGCGTTCTCGGTCATGTTCTTCTTCTTCCCGTCGGGGCTGGTGCTCTACTGGCTGGTGAACAACGTCTACTCGATCGCGCAGCAATGGGTGATCACGCGCAAGATCACCCGGGAGGCCGCGGCGCCGAAGAGATGAGCGAACCCCCGATCGCCGCGATCGCCACGGCGCCGGGTCGCGGCGGCATCGGGGTCGTGCGGGTTTCGGGGCGCGACCTGTCGCCGGTCATCGAGGCGGTGCTCGGGCGCAGGCTGCCGGCACGCCACGCCACTTACGGGCCGTTCCTCGCAGCCGACGGCGGGGCGATCGACCAGGGCATCGCGATCCACTTCCCGGCGCCGCACTCGTACACCGGCGAAGACGTGCTCGAACTGCAGGGCCACGGCGGCCCGGTGGTGCTGCAACTGCTGCTGCGCCGGGTGCTCGAAGCCGGGCGCGAAATCGGGCTGCGGCTCGCCGAGCCCGGCGAGTTCACGCAGCGGGCGTTCCTGAACGACAAGCTCGACCTCGCGCAGGCGGAAGCCGTTGCCGACCTGATCGACGCCAGCACCGAGCAGGCGGCGCGCTCGGCGACCCGCTCGCTCTCGGGCGAGTTCTCGGCGGCGGTGCACGCGCTGGTCGAGCGGCTGATCGAGCTGCGCACGCTGGTCGAGGCGACGCTCGACTTTCCCGAAGAGGAGATCGACTTTCTCGAAGCGGCCGACGCGCGCGGCCGGCTGGCGCGAATCCGGGACGATCTGCAGCATCTGCTGGCCAATGCGCGGCGCGGAGCCTTGCTGCGCGACGGCCTGACCGTCGTGCTGCTCGGCGAGCCGAACGTCGGCAAGAGCTCGCTGATGAACGCGCTGGCCGGCGCCGAGGTGGCGATCGTCACCGAAATTCCGGGCACGACCCGCGACCGGATCGCGCAGGCGATCCAGATCGAGGGCGTGCCGCTGAACGTCATCGACACCGCCGGCCTGCGCGAGACCGCCGACCGGATCGAGCAGCTCGGCATCGCGCGCACCTGGGCCGAAGCCGCGCAGGCCGACCTGGTGCTGCACCTGCTCGACGCACGCCAGACCGACACCGCCGCCGCGCAGGCGATCGAGCGCGAACTCGATCACCGGCTCGCCGAAGCGGTGCCGGTGGTGCGGGTCTACAACAAGATCGACCTGGCGGGGATCGAGCCGCGGGTCGAACGGGGGCGGTTTGTCGCCGCCGTCGAGACGCCCGGTGCCGAAATCAGCACGGACACTGTTCCGCCGGTCTCGTCGGTCTGGCTGTCGGCCAAAACCGGGGCGGGCATCGACGGCCTGCGGCGCCTGCTGCTGGAACTGGCCGGCTGGCAGGCGAGCGGCGAATCGACCTTCATTGCGCGCGAGCGTCACCTGATCGCGCTGCGCGCGGCGCAGGCGCACGTGGAGGCGGCCGAAGCGCACGCGCGCGAGCGGGCCCAGCAGCTGGATCTCTTCGCGGAGGAGTTGCGGCTCGCGCAGGAGCGGCTGAACGAGATCACCGGGGAGTTCACGGCAGATGACCTGCTGGGGGTGATTTTCAGCAGGTTCTGTATAGGGAAGTAGCCGCGCTTGCGGAGAGATCCGCCGCGCCCGTGCCAGACAGGCGGCTCGTGCCGAGCGCATCTTCGTCGCAACATCCGGTTGCATTTGCCGCGGTGGGACGGACTCCACGCGCGAAAACGCATCATTTTGTTGCGCAGGCAACCTGAACGCCACACGTGCACCTCGGCGCCATGCGGGCACCTCCGCCGCCACCGAAGGCAGCGTGTACGATGCCGGGGCGCCGGGGCCGCGCCGGGCGCAATCGACCACTGGGACACTGACGATGACCGACCCTCGTGTGCCCGACGCCGACCGGCTGCTCGGGCTCTACCGGACGATGTGCCGCATCCGCGCGTTCGAAGACGCGGCGGAGGAGGCGAGCCGTGGCGGCGTGACCGCCTTCGGCCAGGCGGGCAGCGGGCGTGCGCAGGTGCGCGGGCCGCTGCACCTGTCTACCGGGCAGGAGGCGGTGGCCGCCGGCGTGTGCGCGCACCTGCGTGCCGACGACTGGCTCACCTCGACGCACCGCGGCCACGGGCACACGATCGCCAAGGGCGCAAACCTCGAGCGGATGATGCACGAGCTGTTCGGCCGGGCGAGCGGCTTTTGCGGCGGCAAGGGCGGGTCGATGCACATCGCCGATTTCTCGGTGGGCATGCTCGGCGCCAACGGCGTGGTGGCCGCGGGCATTCCGATCGCGGTGGGCGCGGCGCAGTCGATGCGCGTGCAGGGCCGCGACGCGATCGCCGTCACGTTCTTCGGCGACGGTGCGCTCAACCGGGGGCCGTTCGCCGAGAGCCTGAACTGGGCGGCGGCGTTCGGGCTGCCGGTGCTCTTCGTCTGCGAGGACAACCGCTGGTCGGCCACCACGCGCACCGAAGCGATGTCGGCCGGCGAGGGTGCGGCCGCGCGCGCGCGCGGCTTCGGCGTGCCGGCGCTCGAAGTCGACGGGATGGACGTCGCGGCGGTCTGGCAGGCGGCGCGCGAACTGGTGGCGCAGGTGCGCGCCGGCGAGGGCCCCCGGCTGCTGCACGCGAAGACCTACCGCTTCAAGGGGCACGTGTCGGTCGATCCGGCCGCGTATCGCGACCCGCGCGAACTCGCGGCGGCGATGAACGACGATCCGCTGCTGCTCGCGCAGCGCCGCTTGCAGGAGCGCGGGGTGCCGCCCGACACGATCGAGGCGCAGATGCGCGCGGCGCGCGACGAAGTGGCGGCGGCGCTGGCTTCGGCCGACGCGGCCGCGTGGCCGGCCGCGCAGGCCGCGTTCGAGGACGTGCAGGACACCGGGAGCGGCCGATGGTTCAGCTGAAGCAGGCGGGCGCGGCCGGGCGCGATGCGAACGGGAAGTCGCGCGACGAAGGCGTGCGGACGATGAGTTACGCCGCCGCGGCGGCGTGCGCGCTCGACGAGCTGATGCGCACCGACGCGTCGGTGGTTGCGCTCGGCGAGGATCTCGGCCGTGGCGGAATCTTCGGCCAGTACTGCGGGCTGCTGGAAGCCCACGGCGCGGCGCGCGTGATCGACACGCCGATTTCCGAGGCGACGATCGTCGGCGCGGCGGTCGGCATGGCGCTCACCGGCCTGAAGCCGGTGGTCGAGATGCGGGTGGTCGACTTCGCGCTGTGCGCGATGGACGAGATCGTGAACCAGGCGGCGAAGAACCGCTTCATGTTCGGCGGGCAGGGTCGCGTGCCGGTGGTGATCCGCATGCCGATCGGCATCTGGAGCGCGTCGGCCGCGCAGCACTCGCAGTCGCTCGAGGCGTGGTTCGCGCACGTGCCCGGGCTGGCGGTGGTGTGCCCGGCCACGCCGCAGGACAACTACGCGCTGCTGAAGGCGGCAGTGGCCAGCGGCGACCCGGTGGCCTATTTCGAGCACAAGGAGCTGTGGGGCGTCGAGGGCGAGGTCGATGCGTCGCACGCGGTCGAGATCGGGCGGGCGCGCGTTGCGCGTGCCGGTCGCGACCTCACCATCGTCGCGTGGAGCCGCGCGGTGCACGATGCGCTCGAGGCGGCGCGCACGCTGGCCGCGCAGGGCGTCGATGCCGAGGTGATCGACCTGCGCACGATCTGGCCCTGGGACCGCGAGACGGTGGAGGCATCGGCGCGCCGCACCGGGCACGTGCTGGTCGTGCACGAGGCGGTGCAGGTGGCGGGCTTCGGCGCCGAGATCGTCGCGACGCTGGCCGAGCGCTGCGACGCGAAACTGGCCCGGCTGGGCGCGGCGCGCGCGCCGGTGGGCTATTCGCCGCCGCTCGAGGCGCAGGCGCGGCTCGATGCGGCGAAAATCGTCGAGGCGGCGACGAAGCTGCTCGGCCGGGCTCGCTGAGGGTGCATCGAGGGGTGCGCGGCCTGCCGGCCCCCGCGCCGGCTCGGGTCACTCGTCGATCGGCTCGAAGATGCCGCGTTCACGGTTCTTGCGCACGTTCGACCAAGGACGCGCGACGCCGTTCATCGCTACCCAGACGCCCGCCGGCAGGCTGCGCGCGAAGGCGAGCGCGGCGCCGAGATTGAAGCTCGCGTCGGAATCGGCCAGCGCGAAAGGCACCATCGCGCCGGTGAGCACGATCGTCTTCGGCAGCGCGGCAGCCCCGAGCAGCTGCGCGGTCTGCACCATGGTGTCGGTGCCGTGCACGACGACCAGCGCGGTCTCGGGCGCGGCGCGGCAGGCGGCGAGCACCTGCTGGCGATGCTCGTCGAGCATCTCGAGGCTGTCGATCATCATCAGCACCTCGACTTCCGGCGGGCCGGCCACGCGCGCGCGGGCGAGGATCTCGTGCAGGTGCGTCTGGCCGAAGCCGAGCGCGCCGGTGATCGGGTCGTAGCGCTTGTCGAAGGTGCCGCCGGTGGCGAGGATGCGCAGGTTCATGGCAAGGTACGCGCGAAAGAGGTCGCTGCGATCTCCGGGAGCGGGCCCGTGGCCTGCGCCGTCGGGCAGTGTACCGTCGGCATTCGGGTGATGCATTCACGATGTTCGAACAGGTGGTCTTTGCCGGTGGCGGACATCGCTGCTGGTGGCAGGCGGGGTTCTGGGAGGTGGTCGCGCCGGCGATCGAGTTGCGCCCGCGCGTGATCGCCGGCGTGTCGGCCGGCGCCGCCACTGCCTGCCTGCTGTTCGCGAACGATTCGCGCACCGCGCTCGCCTACTACCGCGAGGCGCTGAAGGACAATCCGCGCAACGTCTACCCGGCGAACCTGTTCAGGCGCGGGCGGCGCGTGTTCCCGCACAACGAGATCTACCGCAACGCGCTGCGCACGCTGCTCGGCGGCGAGCGCTTCGCACACCTGATGCGCAACGCGCCCGAGATCCGCGTGCAGTACGCGCGCATTCCGCGCTGGCTCGGGCCGCGCAGCGCAGTGGCGCTGGGCATCGTCGGCTACAACATCGAGAAATACGTGCGCCGCTCGCTGCACCCGCGCTTCGGCCGCGCGGTGGGTTTTCGCAGCGAGATCGCACGGGTGCAGGACTGCCGCAGCGACGAAGAGCTGGTCTCGCTGATCATCGCGTCGAGTTGCACGCCGCCGTTCACGCCGATCGAATATCGCGACGGCCGGCCGACGATGGACGGGGGGCTGGTGGACAACGTGCCGGTCGACGCGGTCGATGCCGATGGCGGCGCGACGCTGGTGCTCACCACGCGGCGTTACCCGAAGCACGCGCCGGTGTTCATGCGCGCCGGACGCGTCTACGTGCAGCCGTCGCGCAAGGTCGCGGCGTCGAGCTGGGACTACACCGCCCCGGACGCTTACGAAGAGACCTGGAAGCAGGGCCGCGAAGACGGCGAGGCATTCCTGCGCGGTTTCCCGTCGCTGCGCACCGACCTCGGGCGGGGCGCCGAGCGGGTGGCGGGGTTCGCCTGAGACGGGGGCGGGCACCGCGCCGGGCAGCGGCGCCGGCGCGGCCCGCGGCGGTGGCGGCACAGGCCAGCCAGGTGATCGGTCGAGCGAAGTTCATCGGTGCCTTGCTGCTGATTCGGTCGCGACGGTGGAGCGCGCCGGCGCGTGCCTGCCGTGGGGTTCGGGCCGAACGCGCGGCGGCTGCGGCGGCGGTTCGGCGCCCGGCGCACGCCGAGGCATTTCGGCGCGCGGAACCGGCATCGGCTTTTGCACGCGCTGCGGGACCGACTCCGCCCGATGCTGCCTGGGCGGCTCTCGCCGGGCGACGCCGTCGCTGCGCGCGTCTGCGCGTGGTCGTCCGAAGTCGTTGCGAGGCCAGCGGGCGTCGTTGCGCGGCTGCCCGGCGTCGTCACGGTGCCGGCCGAAGCGCGCATCACCCGCACCGCGGCCGTTGCGGAAATCGCGGGGTGCTTCGGGAGCGGCTCGCGGCGTCGGCGGCGGCGCGATCGCCGTCGGCGGCCGCGGCGGTCGTGCGTCGGGTGGCCCGCCTTGCCAGCGGCCGTCGGGCGAAGGGGGCCGTGTGCGGCGCGGCTCGGTGCTCCACCCGGCGCCACGATCGCGCGGGGGGTCGCGACGCCAGACGGTCGGGCGCGACGTGCCGGGCCGGGTGACGATCACGTTGTTGACCCGATGGTTGTCGACGACGACGTAGCGGTTGCGCCAGACCGGCCGCGGGTCGTGCCAGAGCCGCGGACGCAACGGCACGTACGCGCTCCACGCGAAGCCCGAGGCGTGGATCGCCGAGAAGTGCGGCGGCCGGTAGACGGGCGGCGGCACCCAGAAGAACGGCGGATACTCGGGCCACCACCAGGTGCCGAATACGATCATCGGGTTGTAGTAGGGCACCCACAGGTAGCCCGGGCGCGTCGATTCGATCACGATGACCGGATCGTTCACGATCACCTGCTGCTGCTCGGTGGACTGCAGGGTGCCGGCCGCCCAGGCGCGTGCGCGCAGCGACTGCACCGTGTCCATCACCTGCTCGCGCTGCGCGAGGAATGCGTCGCCGAGTTGGCCGGTCCACTCGAGGCGCTCGCTCATCATGGCGAGCACCGAAGGAAACTGGGTGAGCGCGCGCACGCTCGGATCCCACGGCATCGACTCCACCGCGTCGGCCAGCGCATCGCCGGTGAGCCCGGGGTTCCCGCGCACGAAGCGGTCGGCCTGCACCACCTGGAGCGGCCAGGTCGACGCCATCAGCACCTGTGCGAGCAGCGCGTCCGGATAGAGCGCGATCGGGGCGAGCATCTGGTCGAGTTCCTGCTGCCCGTAAGGGGCCTGCGCCGGGGCGGACGAAATCGCCTGCTGCGCCAGCGACGGCGTCGCGGGCGCGAGCGCCATCGGCGCCACGGCGACCGCGAAGGCCAGCGATGCGGCCGTTCCGCGTCGTTTCATCGTCCACCCCTCCCGTTGCGATGGGTCTCCCATGAACGCTCAACGCGCCCCATCGGCGCCGCGCCGACGCCTGCGGCCGGTCCGGTGCGTAAACAGATGTAAAGCCGAAAGCGAAGCGTAACCGTGCCCGCCCCGAGCGCCGGGACACCGTCGCGGGACGACGCCTATTCCCGCAGCGCGCGCCAGATGCGCTCGGCCGTCAGCGGCATCTGCAGCGACAGTGCACGCTCACCTCTGCCGGCTCGCCAGAGTGCGTCGACGACCGCGTTGACGACGCACGGGGTCGCGCCGATCGTGCCCAGCTCGCCGACGCCCTTCACCCCGAGCGGATTGGTGAGGCAGGGGATCGACTCGTCCATCGCGGTGCGAAAGCGCCCCGCGAGATCGGCGCGCGGCATCGCGTAGTCGAGGAAGCTGGCCGAGAGCAGCTGGCCGCTCGCGCGATCGTGGATCAGCTGCTCGCACAGCGCCTGGCCGATGCCCTGGACCGCGCCGCCGTCGAGCTGGCCGCGCACGATGTCGGGATTCACGACGCGGCCGACGTCGTTGACCGACGCGTAGCCGAGCACTTCGATCGTGCCGGTGTCGGGGTCGATCTCGACTTCGCAGATGTGGCAGCCGTTGGGCCAGCTCGGCCCCTCGACCGAGCTGGTGGCGTCCATCCGGATGGCCCGCTCGGGCTGGCGCGCGGCCAGCTCGAAGAGGCCGATCGAGCGATCGGTGCCGACGATGCGGAAGGCGCCGTCGGCGTATTCGATGTCGCCGGGCGGCGCTTCGAGCGCCTCGGCGGCGAGATCCTGTGCCTTGCGCACGGTGTGCTCGGAGGCCACGCGCACCGCCGAGCCGCCGGTGAACAGCGAGCGCGAGCCGGCGCTGCCGAAACCGCTGCCGCGGTCGGTGTCGCCCTGCACGATGCGGATGCGCCCGATCGGCACCTGGAACACGTCGACCGCCAGTTGCGCGTAGCTGGTCGCGATGCCCTGGCCCATCGCCTGGGTTGCGGTCCAGATCTCGATGATGCCGTCGGCGGCCACGTCGACGGTGACGCGCTCCTCGAACGCGTTGCCGCCGGTCCATTCGAGGAAGGTGGCGATGCCGCGGCCGCGCAGCCTGCCGCGCGCTGCCGAGTCGGCCAGCCGCGCGTCGAAGCCGTTCCAGTCGGCCAGCGCGAGCGCCTGGTCCATGATCGACTCGAAGCGCCCGCTGTCGTAGGTCTGGCCCATCGGGTTGCGATAGGGCATCTGCCCGGGCCGGATCATGTTGCGCCGGCGCAATTCCGCCTGGCCGATGCCGAGCCTGCGGGCGGCGGCGTCCATCAGCCGCTCGGTGATGTAGATCGCCTCGGGGCGGCCGGCGCCGCGATACGCGCCGGTGGTCGTGGTGTGCGTGAGGATCGCGCGGAACTCGAAGTCGATCACCGGGATGTCGTAGACGCTGGTCTGCACCCACGGCCCGATGAGGAGCTGGATCGCCACGCCGGTGGGCGTGGCGTAGGCGCCCACGTTGGCCAGCGCGCGGATGCGCATCGCGAGGATGCGCCCGTTCGCGTCGAACGCGAGTTCGGCGCGGCTGCGCACGTCGCGACCGTGCGTGGCGCCGAGGAACTCGTCGCTGCGCTCGGCGCACCACTTCACGGGTCGCCGCAGCCGGCGCGCGGCAAACGCCACCGTGGCCTCTTCGGGATAGAGGCCGGTCTTCATGCCGAAGCCGCCGCCCACGTCGCCGACCACGACGCGCACGCTCTCCCTCGGCATCTTCAGCAGATCCTGCGCGAGCGTATCGCGCACGCCCGAAGGCATCTGGGTGCTCAGCCGCAGCGTGAGCCGTTCGCTGGCTGCGTCCCAGCTGGCCAGCGCCGCACGCGGCTCCATCGCCGACGGCGCGAGCCGCTGGTTGACCAGGTCGAGCGACACCACGTGCGCGGCGGCGCGAAACGCAGCCTCGGCGGCTGCTGGGTCGCCGTGGCGCATCGCAGCAGCGAGGTTGCCGGGCGCGTCGTCGCGCACCAGCGGCGCGCCCGGAGCGACCGCGTCGTCGAGGTCGACCACCGCGGGCAGGTCTTCGTAGTCGACCAGGATCGCGTCGCGCGCATCGATCGCCGCCTGGCGCGACTCGGCGACGATTGCCGCGACCGCCTCGCCGACGAAGCGTACGCGTTCGTGCGCCAGCGGCCGCCGCGGCGGCGCCACGCCGCGCGAACCGTCGGGCCGCCTGAAGCCGCTCGGGCCGGGGAACACGCCGGCGCCGGCGCGCACCAGGTCGTCGCCGGTGAAGATCTCGACCACGCCCGGCAGGGCGCGCGCCGCCGAGGCGTCGATCGAGACGATGCGCGCATGCGCGTGCGGCGAACGCAGGAAGCACAGATGCGCCTGGCCTTCGGCATCGAAGTCGTCGACGAACGCGCCGCGGCCGGCGACCAGCGCCGCGTCCTCGATGCGTCGCACGGCCTGGCCGCTGCCGAAGCGTCCATAGCGGGTGGAATCGGCCAAGTCTCTCTCTCCGGAACTGCAGCGCGCGGCGGGGTTCGCGCTGCGGGGAATCGCGCTCGGCCGATCCTACTGCAACCGCTGCGGGCGGCGTGGGTCTTGCGAAGCGCAGGCGTTCGGCCGAGCATGACGGATCCGCGTCCACCGGAGCACACCATGAGCGTCCTGTCCAGAACAGTGGCCGCCGGCGCACTCGCGCTGGCCTGCGCGAACGCGTTCGCGTTCCAGTTGAGCAGCCCCGACATCGGACCGCGCGCGATCGGCAAGGCGACGCTGATCGGCAAGTACGGGCGAAAAAAATAGTCGCGCTGGTCCTGCTCAATCCGCGCGCCGCCGGAGGGCGGGCGCGGCGCCTGGCCGATCCGCTGCGGCAGTGGCTCGCGGCGCACGCGCCGCAGGCCGAGTTCGCGCTGACCGACGAGATCGGTCGCGCGCGCGAGTGGCTGCTCGGCCGTCGCGAAGGCTCGCGCGTGGTGCTGGTCGGCGGCGACGGCACCGTGCAGCAGCTGCTTCCGCAACTGCTCGCGCGAAGCCTGCTGCTGGGCATCGTGCCGGTGGGCAGCGGCAACGACCTCGCCGGCACACTGGGCCTGCGCGGGCTCGACTGGCGCGACGCGCTGGCCCGCGCGCTGCAGGGGCCGACGTCGCGCTGCGACCTCGGCGAATTGTCGACCGCTGGGGCGACGCGGCCGTTCGCATCGAGCCTGGCGGCCGGTTTCGATGCGGCGATCGCGCGGCGCGCCTCCGAGGGGCCGCAGTGGCTGCGCGGGCTGCCGCGCTACCTCTGGGCCACGCTCGGCGAACTGGCCGGCTTGCGCCGCTGGCGGCTGCGCGTGTTCGTCGACGGCACGCTCGTGCACGACGGCGAAGCGCTGTTCGCTTCGTGCCTGAACACGCCGAGCTACGGCGCGGGGATGCCGGCGGTGCCCGGTGCGCGCATCGACGACATGCGGCTCGATCTGCTGCTGGTCGGCCGCTTCGGGCGCGCCGGCGCGCTCGTGATGCTGCCGCAACTGCTCGCGGGCCGTCACCTCGGCCATCCGCAAGTGCGTGCCGCGCGTTTCGCGCACTTGCGCGTCGAATGCGACGCCGAGTTGCCGTTGGCGGCCGACGGCGAGCCGCTGGCTGCGGCACGCGAATTCTCGGTGCGGGTGCTGCCAGGGGCGCTGAGGGTGGTGCGCGGTCTGCCCGAAGACTTCCGAAAGGGGTCTTAAGAGCCGCCTAAGGCAGCGGTTCCACAGTGGTGCGCATCGACCACGCAGGATCACCTGCAGAGGAGCACATATGAGCACGCGTTCGATGACGCCTTCCCGCCTTGTCGTTGCGCTGGTGGCCGCCGGAGTGATCGGCGGCGCGGGCGCCAGCTTCGTTTCGGCATCGATGGCCGCCGCGACGGCCGCCAACACCGCGGCCAGCGTATCGGCCGCGGCCAGCGTTGCCGCGCCCGCGGTCACGCCGGTCGACTTCACGCAGGTCGTGCAGCGCTACGGGCCGGCGGTCGTCAACATCAGCGTGAGCGGCATGAAGAAGGTGGCCGGACAGGGCATGCCGGGGCTGGACCCCGACGATCCGTTCTATGAGTTCTTCAAGCGCTTCGCGGTGCCCGGCGGCCAGGGCCAGCGCGAGATGCCGGTGCGCGGCGAGGGTTCGGGTTTCATCGTCGATCCGAACGGCATCATCCTGACCAACGCGCACGTGGTGAGCGACGCGAAGGTCGTCACGGTGAAGCTCACCGACCGGCGCGAGTTCAGCGCGAAAGTGCTCGGCACCGATCCGAAGACCGACATCGCGGTACTGAAGATCGATGCGAAGAACCTGCCTGTGGTGCCGCTGGGCAGCGCGCGCGACCTCCAGGTCGGCGAATGGGTTCTGGCGATCGGCTCGCCGTTCGGCTTCGAGAACTCGGTGACCGTGGGCGTCGTCAGCGCCAAGCGGCGCTCGCTGCCCGACGACGGTTACGTGCCGTTCATCCAGACCGACGTCGCGCTGAATCCGGGCAACTCCGGCGGCCCGCTGTTCGACTCGCGCGGCCAGGTGGTCGGCATCAACTCGCAGATCTTCAGTCGCACCGGCGGCTACCAGGGGCTGTCGTTCGCGATTCCGATCGAGGTGGCCACGCGGGTGCGCGACCAGATCGTCGCGCACGGCTCGGTGCGCCACGCGAAGCTCGGCGTCACCGTCCAGGAGGTCAACCAGACGCTGGCCGATTCGTTCAGGCTCGAGAAGCCCGAAGGCGCGCTCGTCGCGAGCGTCGAGAAAGGCGGGCCGGCGGATCGGGCCGGTCTGCAGTCGGGCGACGTGATCCTGAAAGCCGACGGCAAGCCGATCGTGGCGTCCGGCGACCTGCCCGCGCTGATCGGCGAGGCGTCGCCGGGCGACAAGGTCGCGCTCGAGATCTGGCGCCAGGGCAAGCGCCAGGAGATCACCGCCAGGCTGGGCGACGCGAGCGAGAAGGCCGCCAGCACGGCTGCTGCCGACGACAAGGCGGCCAACGGGCGGATCGGGCTCGCGCTGCGGCCGCTCGATCCGCAGGAGCGTCGCGAGGCGGGAGTCGATGGCGGACTGCTGGTCGAGGGTGCCGGCGGCCCGGCGGCGATGGCCGGTGTGCAGCCGGGCGACGTGCTGATGGCGGTGAACGGCACGCCGGTGAAGAGCATCGAGCAGGCGCGTGCGGCGCTGGCGAAGTCCGACAAGTCGGTGGCGCTGCTGATCATGCGCGACGGCAACCGGATCTTCGTCCCGGTGCGGATCGGCTGACGCGATCGCACGGCACGTCGCGGGTTGCGTGATGAGCACTTTCGATGTTGCGATCGGTGTCGGGCCCGCCGGCACCGCCGGACAACTCCGCGGTCCGGCCGGCGTGCCCGCGCACCGATCCGGTGGCGCGGGCGAGCACGGGCCGGCGGGTGCGCGCCGGCAGTGGCTGGTGGCTGCCACCGGCGTGATCGGCGGCGCGGGCCTGCTCGCTTCAGCCTGGCCGCTGCTCGACAGCATGGAGCCG
>Ga0232062_1116735_pt1 | contig 13550 bp, 8 predicted proteins | sample LAC_MetaT_6_FD_165031 | JGI IMG/M metagenome (GOLD analysis project Ga0232062, IMG submission 165031) | Metatranscriptome of anaerobic ammonium oxidizing microbial communities from anammox membrane bioreactor (MBR) in UC Berkley... | ecosystem: Engineered > Bioreactor > Anaerobic > Unclassified ...
AGCTGGTGTACCGACAGCCGGGCGGGGGACCGGGATGATTGTAGAGGACAGAGGACAGAGGACAGAGGACAGATAACAGACGACAGACGACAGAAAACAGAAAACAGATAACAGATGACAGATTGCAGATGGCGGATTGAATATGGAGATAATTTTGAATTTCGAATATTACTTGATTAACGCCAGCTCTAACGCTTCGGCTAAATTTTTGGCGCCGACGAGTTGAATGCCGTTTGTTTTTTCGGCGTACTGGCGCGCGATGGGAAAAGGCACGAGCGCGCGTTTGAATCCCAATTTGCTCGCTTCTTTGATGCGTTTTTCTGCCGATGCAATGTTACGCAATTCGCCGCTGAGGCCGACCTCGCCCATGACCGCCATATCTTCCCACACGCGATAATCTTTGAAACTCGACGCAATGGCAACGGCGACGGATAAATCGGCGGCGGGTTCATTGATTTTGAGACCGCCGACGACATTGACAAAAATATCTTGGTTGAACAATTTCAAGCCGACGCGTTTGGTGAGGACGGCGGTGAGCAATAACAACCGATTCATGTCCACGCCGTTCGCGGTGCGGCGCGGCAGCCCGAACGCGGTCACGCTCGTCAACGCTTGAATTTCGCACAGCAGCGGTCGCGTGCCTTCCATCGTCACGGCAATCGCGTTGCCTGCCGCAAACGCCGCGCGTTCGGCGAGAAACGCTTCGCTCGGATTGGCGATTTCGAGCATTCCCTCGTGCGTCATTTCAAAGACGCCGACTTCATCGGTCGCGCCGAAACGATTTTTGACCGAACGCAATAGACGATACGTGTGATACCGTTCGCCTTCGAGATACAAAACGGCATCCACGAGATGCTGCAAGACGAGCGGTCCGGCGATGGAACCGGCTTTGGTGACATGACCGATGATAAAAATTGGAATGTTGCTGTTCTTGGCTAACTGGGTCAAGCGCGCGCCACATTCTTTGACTTGGGCGACGCCGCCCGCCGCGCTGTCAATCATTTCGGAATAGATCGTTTGAATCGAATCCACGATGACGAGTTTCGGATTCAATTGCGTAACGTGATTGACGATTTCTTCGAGCGCGGTTTCATTGAGCAAAAATAAATTGTCGGCGTTGACGCCCAAACGTTCGGCGCGCAATTTGATTTGCTGAATGGATTCTTCGGCGGACACATACAAAACCGCGCCAACCGAGTTGGACAATTCCGCCGCCAGTTGGAGCATCAACGAGGATTTGCCGATGCCCGGTTCGCCGCTGACGAGGACGGCAGAGCCCAAGACCACGCCGCCCCCCAACACGCGATTCAATTCGCCAAGCGCAATGGGGAGGCGTGAAAATTCATCGGCGCGCACGTGACTGAGCGCTGTCGGTTTGCCGCGCGGCGCGAGCGCCGCTAGCGCGCTGGACGACGCGACGGTTTTTTGCTCCACCGTTTCGACGAGCGTTTCCCAACTGTCGCAATTGGGACACCGACCGTACCAACTGGGCGAAACAAAATTGCAATTGGAACAGACATACTGCGTGCGGAGTTTGGGCGTTTTGGGCATGGGCCTTCTCATTGCATTGGAAAGATCATTGCAGCGCGACTGTAGCACATACGTTCGTCTGTGTCAAACCCAAGCCGCCTCGCGTAGAAAGCGTTCTCTAACGCTGACGGCGCGAAAGGAAACGCCTTGAAAAAATTGTAATCAGTTTGACAAATTCGAAACGCAGAATAAAATAACGCAATCCTCTATGCTGGTCTTTTGACGGGATAAACAGTCAAAGACGAATGTTCAGACCGATGTCTTTAACAAGACCATTCAATTTTTCCTTTACATTTGTAACAATTGAATACCGGGTTTCTTCCACGTTTGCCCCAAGCCGTATTTACCGTTCTCGCAAATCAGAAGATTCCCCGGCATCCTATAGCTATGCCATTTACTCGAACGACGTATTGTGGCGTTGAATTTGGCGCGGACTGACGGAAAACTGTCGCGCGCTTTTTTGTTGTACGCATCGTCAAAAATTCAACCTTGTCTCAAAGGGAGGCGCCTATAAGCCGAGCTCAAAAATGACTCTGTGTTTTTATAACCCACCCGTAAAACAAGAGGAGAAAAAAACGAAATGAACAAGCATTTTCGAATTTTGATTGTTCTGGCTGCCGCGATGGGCGCATTGATCTTGGCGGCGCCGCCGACATTGGCGCAACCGAGCGAAAAAGCCAATGTCAATTTTAGCGATAATCTCAAACACCCGTTGGGCTCCAAGCAGCAAGCGTTGCAGCGCAAAGCGCTCGAAGCCAAGATGCGCGGCGAAGCTGTAGGGGAAGTGTATCAAGTAGATGGCGAATATGTTGAAGCGAAACGCACCAAAGACCGCATTTGGACTGTGCTAGGCGAATTCGGCACGCAAATCAATCCAACGTATGGCGGGACGGCGGGCCCTTTGCATAACGAGATTCCCAAGCCGGATCGCAAGGTTAACAATACCACCATCTGGACCAAGGACTTTAGTCCTGAATACTATCGGAAATTGTTATTTTCCGGTCAACCTGGCGTGGTCTCGATGCACAATTTTTATCTTGAACAATCTTCCGGACAATACACTGTTGGCGGCGGCGTGACCGACTGGATCCAACTCCCATACAATGCAGCCAACTATGGCAGCGATTATTGTGGCAGTCTCGTCTGTGCGCGCACGTGGCTTTTTGTCAAAGATGCCGTCAACGGTTGGTATAACGCCCAAGTGGCGGCGGGCAAGACCGTCGCAGACATTAATGCAGACCTTGCCAAATTTGATGTCTGGGACCGATACGATTATAACGGCAACGGTAACTTTAACGAACCGGATGGATACATTGACCACTTTCAAGCCGTCCATGCGGGCGAAGGCCAAGAGACCGGCGGCGGCGCGCAAGGTTCTGACGCAATCTGGTCGCATCGTTGGTATGCGTATTACAATTTAATTGGCTCTACGGGGCCGTCGTTTAACAAGTATGGCGGTATCCAGGTCGGCAGTTCCGATTTTTGGATTGGCGACTATACCGTCGAACCGGAAAATGGCGGCGTCGGCGTCTTTTCACACGAGTTCGCGCATGATTTGGGGCTGCCCGATTTGTACGATACCAGCGGCAACGTTGGCGGCGCGGAAAATTCGACGGCTTTTTGGACGTTAATGTCCAGCGGCTCGTACGGCAATTCCGGCGTGCCAAAAGATGGCATTGGGACAGAACCCATCCACATGAGCGCGTATGAAAAGCTCTTTCTGGGATGGTCGAACTCTCGCTCGCTCAAGTACGGCAAAGACAAGAACTTCTGGCTCAGCCCTGCCGAAACCCAGACTGCTGATGTCCAAACACTCATTGTCAATCTACCGGACAAAGAATTATCTTCCAACATTGGCACCCCGTACAGCGGCTCGTATTTCTATTTTAGCGGCAGCGGCAACGACCTGGATAACACCATGACCCGTTCCGTCACTTTGCCGGGAGGCAACCCGCAGCTCTCAGCCAAGATCCGCTATGATATTGAACAAGATTGGGATTATCTGTATTTCACGGTGAATGGCGTCAATGTTCACACCAATCTATCCACGGTCAATAATCCCAATGGTCAGAATGCAGGCGAGGGCATCACAGGGTCTAGCGGTGGAAACTGGGTGGACCTGACCGCAGATTTGACGGCGTATGCCGGTCAAACTGTAACGTTGGGCTTTAACTATTGGACGGATGTCGCGGCGGCAAATCCCGGCGCTTCATTGGACGATATTGCGATTACGGGACAGGCGCTGGACGACGCCGAAACCGATCCGGGGTGGACGTATGTTGGATTTATTCGCACCAACGGGACGGTTACGAATTCCTACTATAATGCCTACTTTGTCGAATACCGGACGTATCGCGGTTACGACAAGGGTCTCGAAACCGGTCCCTACAATTTTGGGTTCTTGAATGATCCCAATTTGCAGGATTGGGTCGAACACTTTCCGTACCAAGACGGGATGCTCGTATGGTACTATGATACGTCCTTCCCCGACAACAATATTGGAGACCATTGTGACTCGGGGCGCTGCGGCGGGCTTTACTTGCCCGTAGACGCTCATCCCAAACAATTGTTGCGTCTGGATGGCACAGTCTGGCGCCCGCGCATGCAAGCGTTCGACTCGACCTTTGGGTTGGAGCGGACGCCGAAACTTTGTCTGCATCAGAACAGCGCGGAAAAATGTTACAAGGGTCTCAAGCCCAAAGCAATCTTTAATGATATGAAAAGCTATTGGGTTGCCCCGGACTTGAGCACCAACAATAAAGGTTGGGCAAGCGTGATTGTTCCGCACACCGGGACAAAGATTCGCGTATTGCAGATGCTGCCGGACCGCATGCAAATTGCAGTTACCTTCCAGCAGCCCTAATACAACGCTCTACTACAACCAGCGATAAAAAAACGCCCGCGCATAATTTTTTGCGCGGGCGTTTTCTTTGGCGTTCTTTTTTGCGCGCTGTAGCGAAAAGGCGCAAAAAAAGCGGATGGCGTTAGAGTTTGTGGCGGCGGTTAGTTTAGCGACGGCGTGGCTAGCGCTTCGAGCGCGTGGTCAATCGTCAACAGCTCTTCGGACACCAATTTCACCTGGCCGTCAATGACATCCGCGTACACTTTGGAATTGTCGCGGAATTCGCCCGACAGGACGCCTTCCGAAAGCGGGTCTTCGATGAGCTGTTGAATTTTGCGTTTCAAGGGACGCGCGCCCAGCTGTTGGTCGTATCCTTCGCGCGCCAATTGTTCTTTGGCGGCCGTCGTAATTTCGAGTTCGATATTGTGTTCTTCGAGGCGCGGCTGCAACAAACGCAGCTGTACATCCACGATTTGCAAAATGTCGTCTTTGGTCAAGGCGCGGAATACGACGACGCCGTCAATGCGATTGATAAATTCGGGGCGGAACAATTTTTTGAGTTCGCCCATCAGACGTTCGCGCATCTTGGCGTACGCGTCTTCGTTCGCTTTGCCCTCGTCTTTTTTCACCGCGAAACCGAGCGAGCCGTCGCGTTGAATCGCTTCCGCGCCAATGTTGGATGTCATGATAATGATGGCGTTGCGAAAATCCACTTTGCGCCCTTTGGCGTCGGCGAGATGACCCTCTTCCAAAATTTGCAAAAGTAAATTGAACGCTTCGGGATGCGCTTTTTCGATTTCGTCGAGCAGCACTACCGAGTAGGGGCGGCGGCGAATCGCTTCGGTTAATTGCCCGCCGTCTTCGTAACCGATATAGCCGGGCGGCGCGCCGACCAAACGCGCGACGCTGTGCCGTTCCATAAATTCGGACATGTCAATGTGAATCAAGGAATCTTCTTTGCCAAACATGAATTCGGCGAGCGTTTTGGCTAATTCGGTTTTGCCGACGCCGGTCGGACCCAAAAAGATGAACGAGCCGATGGGGCGCTTGGGGTCTTTAAAGCCGGCGCGCGCGCGGCGCACCGCTTTCGAGATAATGTTGATCGCGTCTTCTTGGCCGACGATGCGCTCGTGCAGCGCCGCTTCCATTTTCAAGAGGCGCGTGGTTTCCGCTTCGGAAATCTGCGTGAGCGGCACGCCCGTCCACATGGAAACCACTTCGGCAATATCTTCGGCGCCGACAATGGGCATGGCGACGTCGTTGTATTCGGTCGTGTTGACCTGCACCTGTTTCAGCTTTTCGATAATGGCGCGCTCGCGGTTTTGCAATTCAATCGCTTCGTCAAATTCTTCGGCGTCCACCGCTTCTTCTTTGCGCTGTTGAACCGTTTTCAAATCTTCATTCAATTCATCCCATGCGGCGGGTTTGGGCGCTTTGTACATCCGCACGCGCGAGGACGCTTCGTCAATCAAATCAATGGCTTTGTCCGGCAAAAAGCGGTCCGTCACGTAACGCGCCGCGAGCTGCGCCGCGCTGGTCAAGGCGTCATCGCCGATTTTCAAGGCATGATGTTGTTCATAGCGTTCGCGCACGCCGCGCAGAATCAGAATCGTCTCTTCGATGCTCGGCTCTTCGACTTTGACCGGTTGGAAACGCCGTTCGAGCGCGGCGTCCGATTCGATATGCTTGCGATATTCTTCCATCGTCGTCGCGCCGACGCACTGCAATTCGCCGCGCCCCAACGCGGGCTTGAGAATGTTTGCCGCGTCCACCGCGCTGCCGGCGGAACCCGCGCCGACGACCATGTGAATTTCGTCAATAAAGAGAATGCTCTTGCTGCCCTTGATTTCGTCAATCACGCGTTTCATGCGCTCTTCAAATTGACCGCGATAAATCGTGCCGGCGACCAAAGAACCTACGTCGAGCTGCAAGACGCGTTTGTTCAACAATTGCTGCGGCACTTGTCCGGCGATAATGCGCTGCGCCAAACCTTCCACGATGGCGGTCTTGCCGACGCCGGGCTCGCCAATCAACGCGGGATTATTTTTAGTGCGGCGCGAAAGAATTTGAATGACGCGCTCGATTTCTTTTTGCCGTCCAATCACAGGGTCGAGTTTGTTTTCTTCGGCGAGCGACGTGAGGTCAATCGCCAGCTGGTCGAGCAGGGGCGTTTTCGATTCGCCGCGTTTTTGTTTGCCGCCCGCCGTCGCTTTTTCCTGTTCCGATTGCGCGGGCGTGGAATTCATCACTTCTTTGGCGAGGTTGGAGCGCACCTTGTCGGGCGAGACGCCGAGCGATTTCAAAACGTTCACGGCGATGCCGTCGCCTTCGCGAATCAGCCCGAGCAATAAATGTTCGGTGCCGATGTAATGATGGCCCATGCGGCGCGCTTCGTCCACCGCGAGCTCGATGACGCGTTTCGTGCGCGGCGTGAGCGAGAGACGCGTGCCGGGCGCGGCTTGGCCCCGCCCAACGATTTCTTCAATCACCTGCCGCACGCGCGTCTGGTCCAAACCCAAATCGCGCAGCACTTTGGCGGCGAGTCCTTCTTCCTCGCGAATAAGCCCCAACAAGATATGTTCGGTCCCGATGTAATTATGATTCAAGCGCTGCGCTTCTTCTTGCGCAAAAGTCAAGACGCGGCGCGCGCGTTTCGTAAATTTATCGAATTTATCGGACATCACGTGTCACCTCGTTCATTCTGTCTCTGGGTGCATAAACCCTTTGCGGCGCGAGCCACCCGCTACAATCCCAAGCGGATAGCTGCATGAATTGGACAAGTGCAGAAAAGAATTCTTACGTCCGCGCGAGCCAAGCGAGACACGACGGCGCCGGAAGCAGAGTGCGGCAAAACCACCGTCAGAATATACTCCTATTCTAAAACAAACACGCCGCGAGCGCAATGGAACAAATGGCACAGCGGCGCGTCAAAACTACAAGGCGCAATAAAAGTGTGCGGCGTCATCCAGCCCGGTTTGCGCTGAGCCACATTCATTATACGCTACATTGGCAATAAAAAATCCAACGACGCATTTTGAGACAGATAATAAAGGCGTCCGCCGTTATACACAGGGACGCCTATTCTTTATTCGTTTTCGTTTGCGGCGGTTTCGGCGTCCTCTGCTGCGCCTTCGGCCGCTTCATCCCATTCTTCTGCGTCCGCTTGCGAATAATCGCTCGTATCTTCGTCGTTCGCGCGTTTTAGCGACAAGCCAAGCCGTCGCTTGGCGGAATCAATTTTAATGACGCGCAGTTGATACGTCTCGCCTTCTTTGACCACTTCTTTGGGATGATTGATGCGGCGGTCGGACAATTCCGAAACGTGAATCAATCCTTCGATGCCGTCGTCCACGCGCGCAAACGCGCCAAATGAAGCCAGCTTGGTAATTGTGCCTTCCACCAATTGCCCCACCGCGTAACGTTCTTCAATCGTCGTCCACGGTTCCGGCGCCAAACGTTTCAACGAAAGCGCAATGCGATTTTTGTTGCGGTCAATGCCCAACACCTGGACTTGGACCGTATCGCCGGGTTTGACGATTTCGTTCGGATGTCCGATTTTGGACCAAGACAATTCCGAAACATGAATCAAACCGTCGAGGCCGCCGAGGTCCACAAAGACGCCGAAATCGGCGACGCTGGTCACGGTGCCGGTGCGTACATCGCCTTCTTGAATTTCTTCGAGGAGGCGGGCTTTGGCGTCGCGCCGCACTTCGCGCATCGCCGCGCGTTCCGAAAGAATCAAACGGTTGCGCGCGCGGTCAATTTCAATGATTTTAAGTTTTAATTTTTTGCCGGTTTGCGCGGCGAGGTCTTGCTCGGTCAAATCGCGTTCGCCGCGGCCGCGCGCTGCGATTTCCAATTGCGACGCGGGGATAAAGCCGCGAATCTTGCCGACGCGCGCAATCAAGCCGCCCTTGTTGTACCCCGCGATGGGCGCTTCGATAATGGCATCCGCTTTTTGCGAAACTTCGGCATCGCGCCAATCGCGTTCTTCTTGGGCGCGCGCGACCGAAAGAACCGTCATGCCGTCTTGGTCTTCGGATTTCAAAACAAACGCGAGAATTTCGTCGCCGACTTGGATCCGATTGCCTTCGCGCGCCAATTCATCCACTTCTTTGGATGCAATGACCGCTTCCGACTTGGCGCCGATATCTACCAGCACTTCGTGCGGCGTGGCGCGTACGACAATCCCGGAAACGATATCTCCGTATTTGAGACGTTTATAAGTAAATTCTTCTTCCGACAAGCTGGCCATAAAACTATTGTGCTTGTCGTTTGCCGATTTTGGCGCGGACCGTTTTTGTGAAACAACCGGTTGGGTCGCGTCACTTTTTTGCGAGGTTTCTCCTCCCTGGGGCGCCTGGCTCCCTTGAACCGAATCCATCAAATTAACTCCGCCGTGCAGTGGGGTGGGGACGTAGCATTGTGCGTCGGCAGCCAACGACTACCGACCCGAAACATTATAGGCGAAACGAATGATTTGGCAACTAGACGGACGTACGCGCAAATCAAGCCGAGACATCCAAAAAAAGGCGCGCGCCGACGCGCGGCGTCCTTGGCTAATGTTGTATCCGCAAGCGCAAGCTGCCGATTTAATTTGCGACGGCAATGGCTTCGATTTCGATTAACGCGCCTGCGGGAAGCCGCGCGACCTGGATGGTTGAACGCGCGGGCGGCTGCTCGGAAAAAAATTCCGCATACACCGCGTTCATGGCTTGGAAATCGTCGAGATTGGCGAGGAACACGGTTGTTTTGGTGACGCGGCGGAGCGAACTGCCCGCCGCTTCCAGTACGGCGCTCAAGTTGGCGAGCGCGCGCCGCGTTTGGACGGCGATGTCGCCTTCGACCAATTTCATGGTCGCGGGATCGAGCGGAATTTGTCCGGCGCAAAAAATAAAATCGCCCGAACGAATCGCTTGCGAATAGGGCCCAATCGCTTTGGGCGCGTCGGCTGTCTGAATGATGCGACGTTCCATAAAACTCCTTGAAAAGGCGCGACAAATTTTAAATTTGTCCCATTTCTCTCTGCTGATTTTTTTATTGCGGGCAATCTGTGAACGTATTGCTTTCCAAAATAATGACGCTCGAATGTTCGGCGCGGCAATCCATGACGCGATTGCCGTTGGCGTAATTGCCGCTCACGAGCGCGTACGACGCGTAACCGAGCCAGAGCGCGTAATTGTTGCGCTGCAATTCATTGCCGATAAAACGATTGTCGTGCGAAAAGGTGGCTTCGATGCCGTTCGCGGTATTGTCGTTCAAGATATTCCAATAGAACGCGTTATTGTGGCTCGCGCGGTCCGGCGTGTTGCCTTGATAAATGCCGTCGCCGGAAAAATTCGCGGTATTGCCAATGACTAGCGTATTGTCGCTATTGACCAAGACGATGCCCGCCGATTCGCAGCCCGCATCGTGACCCCATTCGGGACAACTGCGATTGTTGTAACTGGCGTCATTGTCTTCGACGCGATTGCCGGACGATTCCAACAGGCGAATGCCCCAGCCGCGATTGCGTCGCACGTCGTTCGCGCGAAGGACATTGTTGCCGCCCTTGACGATTTGAATGCCCTGCACGTTGCCGGACGCGGTGACATTTTGAATGGTCGAAGCGGTGACGTTGTGAAACATCACTCCGCCTTTGGGCAGCCACGCGCCGAGGTCGAGAATCGAATTATCGTCCACATAATTGTCGCTAAAGTTGGAATTGCGGACAATGACGTTGGACGAATCGGCGACGAGCAAACCGAGCTCGAATCCTTTGACGGTGCAATTTTGAATAATGACGCCGTTCTTGCCCTGCACCACAATCCCGGTCCCCGTGCCGTTGCCGACGATGACCGGACGGCCTTCGGCTTGGCAGTCAATGATTTGATTATTTTGTTGCGCCGACAGCGGCGCGGCGAACAGTAAAAGCGTTACCAGAGTTAGCAGGATGAGCGATACGCGCATAGATTCAAACGCGCCGTCCAATGCGGATTTGGGCGGCGCGTCAGTTATAACATAGGTGAGTGATTTTGCAAGTGACGGGATTTACGACTGGCGCGGCAATGGTTCATGCAGTGCCGTGATGAGCCGCTGCATTTCGCGCGCCGCGCGCCGCGGGTGCGCCAACGCGAGGGTTTCGAGTAGCTGAATTCTGCCGGGCACAGCGGCGGGCATGTCCGGTTGAATGAGAACCGGAAGCAGGCGATAGGTCTTGTTTTGGACGTCCAGCGCCTGGGTGAGCGTATCCGCGTAATTGGCACGCGCGTCCTCCACGTAATGGTCGGACAAAAGAATCACGACCCGTTTCGCCTGCTTGATGATATTTTCCACTTCGACAATGCGCGCTGTGCCGGGACGCTCGACCACGCCCGAAACTGCCACGCGCAATCCGGCTTGCGTGAGATGCGGTTCCAAAACTTGCCACACAAATGTCGCGTCCGGCTCGCGGTCGGCATAGACCAGGTACGCGTCGTAGAGAAATCCTTCCGCATCTTTGGGCGCGGCGTTTTTGATTCCCGCGCGATAAAGCGCGACCGCGAAATTGTCTTCGAGATTCGCTTTGAACACCGGAGTTTGGTCAGGACGCGCGGCGCGCACGCGTGGGCGCGCATAATCGTACAACTGAAAAACGCGAATCACGCCGTCGTCGCTGACGATGCCGCCGCGCAGCCCCTCCAACAGGCACAGAGTAAAAAGACTGTGCGGGTCATTGCCGCGAATCCACGAATATTCGTTCTCGCGTGACGCCGCCATGATCACGCGCCCGCGTCCGCTATGCAGCTGGTCGTAATACGCGTCGCTCAAGCCCGCTTGCAGCGTGAGCGCGTCCGCCGCTTTGACCTCGCCGATGCCCGCCGCGTGGCAGCAATCGAGAATCACCAACACGCGCGCGGCGGGGATGTCGCGCAGCCACGCGGTGAATTCAGCCCCCGCCAGCGCGGACCGGGCGAGCGCGGCGCGCGTGTCCAAATGCGCGTCCACCGGCAAAAAGTATTCACCCGCGTAGGCGCCGTCGGGAACCCGCTTGCCGTGCGCGGAAAAATAAATCAAGACGGTGGATGCGTCATTCGTGCGCTGCGCGAGCGAATTCAATTCGGCGCGCAGCGCGTCGAGCGTCGCCTCCGCGTCGAGCAGCACGCGGACGTTCGCGGGAACGTAACCGCAGTATGCCGCATCGGTCAACAGCGCTGCAACCGCGCGCGCGTCGTCCAACACTACGTTTGACAGCGGCGTGACGTTTTGATAATGCGCGATGCCGACGACGAGCGCGTGCGCGTGATCAATAGTAGCTATACGACCCCCAGAAGAACGAATAGTAAATCCACCATGGCGATGGTCCGACAACCTTCGTGAGCTCTTTGCCCGGCACCAATGCCCAATAGGCGTCCGCGCTGCCTTGCACTGGGAACAATATCGCAACGATACGGTTCGAGCTGCACACTTGGATGTCATCGGGAAATTCAAGCAACCCTACGTTGGTTACATTGAGCGGAACGCGAAACCCATCCGGTCGTTCGACGGCAAATTCAAGCGAAGTCGTCAGCGCCTTCATCGAAACAATGACCGAGTTGATTGGCGCGGCGGCGCAGCTTGGCGTGAGGTTTAGTTTTTCCGTCGGCGTGAGTTGTGCCGAAGCGGACAATTTTGGTGTGCCAATCTCGTACAGGGCATAGCCAGGGACGCTGTCATTTTTCACAATAATCGCGGCGGGCGCGGGGGTACCGGCTATCGCGTTATCGAGCTTGGCAGAATCTGTGACGACGAGGGCTTGCGTCAATTGATATGTGATGCGCTTACCCTCGAGGACCGGGATTTGCGCCTGCGGCGCGTATTCGTATGTCGCTTCCAATGCCATCGTTCGCGGCGGCGCGCCGGGCAAACACAACACTTGACCCGGATAAATCAAATTCGGGTTCCACCACAATTCGGGATTGAGCTGCATCAAGACCGAGACGCTCGTATTGTGTCGGCGCGCAATCTGCGCCAACCAATCGCCGTATCGGACCACGTATGTGCGCGCGCAGCTGCCGTGCGCTTGCGCGGCGGGCGCGGTCATGAACAGCAGCCCGCCCCAGAGCGCGGCATTGAATACCAATGCGCACAGGATCAAGTTCACGCGTGTCTTCATTCATTCCTCCTTTACGCGAATTGGAAGGGCTGCCAATCTGCCCCATCGTGAAATAACAGGCCTTGATTGTACGTCGCCAGCAGCGGTTGACCGGCAGTCGGCGCGATGCAGCGCACCATCGTATTTTGAGGAATCCCGGCAAGACGCTGCCAGCCGCTGTTGGGCACATTCAAATCGTGTTCGAACACGCCGTCATTCGTGCCTGCCAACAGCCGATTGCGCCCGCCCAATTGGTCGCAGACCAGGCACAATACGCCGAGTCCTGATGGCAGATTGGGCTGCATCTCGGTTAATGTTCCACCAGTCAAAACAAAGCCGACTCGATGGACGATATTTTCCTGCCGCCAGACGCCGCGTCCCAAGGTACCGACATACAGATTTGTTTTACGGGTGAGAGGGTTATTGTCCGCTACGGGTACCGCCAACGCGACTGCCGTCGGGCGTCCACTCAACGTACGCTGCGTCCCATTGACTGCCTGCTGCGCATTTGGAATCGTCGGCAGGTTCACCCAAACGCTGCGCGTTGGCGCGCCGTGCAGCGGTCCCAGCGCCGGCGGCGGCGATACGCTTGCCGGCGTTTGCGTTAAAACGTTCAGCTTGACTCCCTTTTCAAACAAAGCATCCGGGTTGGAGAGGTCGGCGACAAAACAAACGCGATAGAGATGATTGTTGTTTCCGCGCACTTCTCCAGCAGTCATGTTGAAAGCAATTCCGCCAAACGAATTTCCCACGGCGGGCAGCGGATTCCACGCTTCCCACCGCGGATTAGACGGGTCGCAGAAATAGACGCCGTGCGCGGTGCCGACAAACAGCAGATTGCTCTCTAACAACATGCAGACAGGCATCTCTCCCGCAATCCACGCGCCGACGGGCTGCCAGGAATTGTTTGGAAAATTTTCGTGCTTGAAAATTCCGGTCTCTGTCGCCGCATACAAAATTACGGGATTCGCCGTCGGGTCGCTGAACGCCAATGCAATCACGCCGTTCAACGCGGCATTCGACCACAGTGGCGCGGCGTTTGGCATAAAGCGGCGCACGCCCGCATCCGCGCCCGCCGCAATCACA
>Ga0232062_1020908_pt1 | contig 13537 bp, 9 predicted proteins | sample LAC_MetaT_6_FD_165031 | JGI IMG/M metagenome (GOLD analysis project Ga0232062, IMG submission 165031) | Metatranscriptome of anaerobic ammonium oxidizing microbial communities from anammox membrane bioreactor (MBR) in UC Berkley... | ecosystem: Engineered > Bioreactor > Anaerobic > Unclassified ...
GGCCACCCCGCGAAATCGACCCTCCCGGTCGCTGATGCGGGAGTAGGTGATCTCCCAGCGGTTGCGGCGCTCCACCACGATGGGGTGGGGGCGGGAGGGGTCTTGCTGCCGCAGGGTGGCGAACACCTGCTCCAGCGCCTCGTGGGTGTGGGGGGGGTGGCAGCTCGCGATCCCCTCCCCCAGACGCTCCCCCACCTCCCGGATGGCGTCCCCCAGGGGGTTGCAGTAGACGATGGCGCCGTCTTCGTCCACCACGATGAGGCCGGCGGGCAGGCACTCCACCACATCCTCCAGCAGGTCGAGCGGCAGGGGCCGCCGTGCCCGGGGTTGCGGTGCGCTCACTCCTTCACTGTACTGCGCCCTGACCGGTCCTCCCAAGCCCCTGCCCGCCCACCGGCAGCCGGCGCCTGCCCCCCATGACCCTGGCCAGGGCGCGCCCTCCCCAGCTCCAGGCACAGGCGGCGCAGCTCGGCCACCAGCTCCAGGCGGCGGGTGATCGCCTCAGGGCTCAGGTCCAGCACGGAGGACCTCAAGGCCTCTCCTGCGTTTGCGGCCCCGGCAGGCCCCGGCCGGTGACCAGGTAGGTGGCGAAGCTGCCCAGCCAGTGCCCCCCCTCGTAGTGCTCCCCGGTCACCGCGGCCAGCCCCGACTGGCGGTGGACCGCCGCGGCGGCGCGCAGGGACCCCACCCGGGGGTCCTCGGCGGGCAGGCCAGCGGCGATCCCCTCCAGCATCCAGGCGCGGGAGAGGTTCAGCCCGTCCAGGTGGGCCAGCTTGCCGTCGGTGGGGTCGGTGACCACCGCCACCGGCAGCCAGTCCCCCCGCCCGTCCAGGGGGATGAGGGGCAGAAATCCCCCCAGCCAGGCGGCGAAGCGGGGCGGCGGCATGAAGCGGCGGGCCAGGTCGGCCACCGCCAGGCAGGGGGAGAGAAAGTCCTGCCCCGAGGGCTCGTAGATCAGGAGCGGGCAGTCGCGGTCCCCGAAGTGAAAGGCGTGCCCCCGCTCCCGCACCATCTGCTCCAGCTCGGTGTCCCCCGCCCCCCGGGCGTAGTCGGTGATGAGGCCGAAGGCGAAGGCGGTCTGGGAGTGCTCGCCGGTGCGGATGGGGTGGGAAAGCTTCGGCAACCAGCTCTTCAACCGCTGCACCACCAGTTCCTCCAGGGGCTTGAGCGCCGCCGACCAGCCCTGAGCCTGGGGGTCCTGCCACTCCTTGAGCTCGGCCGCCAGCTGCAGCAGCCACGCCAGACCGTAGGGGCGCTCGAAGGTTTCCCGCCCCTTGCGGCCGAGGTAGCGCACCTCCCCGGCGATGTTTTCTGCCGTCAGGCTACGAGCCAGGGCCGCGCGGGCCTGGGCAGCCACCGGCAGGGAGGGGTACAGCCGCGCCAGGCGGGCCAGCAGCCAGTGCCCGTGCACCGCCGAGTGCCAGTCGAAGCAGCCGTAAAAGGCCGGCGTGAGCTGGCGAGGGGGCAGCACGTCCTCATCGCCGTCCAGCACGTGGGCGATCTTGTTGGGGTATTCCCGGTGCACGCAGGCCAGCGCCAGGTTGGCCAGGCGGGTGACGGCGGCCTCGTCGAGGCCACTGCCCCCCTGGGCCGCCGCCGCGGCCGCCCAGGTCATCAGCACTGCGGTCAGGACTCCGTGGCGTCTCATCTCGCTCCTCCTCTCACAGCTTGGCCCGCAGGTACGGGAGCGGCCAGGGACCCTCCAGCCCCAGCTCGCGAGCCGCCCGCAGCGGCCAGGCGGGCTCCCGCAGCAGTTGCCGGCCGATGAGCGCCAGGTCGGCCTGCCCGCGGGCCACGATCGCCTCCGCCTGGGCCGGCTCCGTGATGAGCCCCACCGCCCCCGCGGCCACCCCCGCCTCCCGCCGCACTCGCTCGGCGAAGGGTACCTGGTACCCCGGGGCGGCCGGGATGGTCACCCCTGGCAGCAGGCCGCCGGAAGAGCAGTCCAGCAGGTCCACTCCCAGGGGCGCCAGGTGCCGGGCCAGGGCCACCGTGTCATCGCCGCTCCACCCCCCCTCCACCCAGTCGGTGGCCGACACCCGCACGAAGAGGGGCAGCTCCGCCGGCCACTGGTGCCGCACCGCCGCCACCACCTCCCCGAGCAGCCTCGTCCGCCCGGCCAGGTCCCCTCCCCATTGGTCCTCCCGCCGGTTGGTGAGAGGCGAAAGGAAGGAGTGCAGCAGGTACCCGTGGGCGGCATGGACCTCCACCACATCGAACCCCGCCGCGCGGGCCCGGCGGGCCGCCGCGGCAAACGCCGCCACCACCCCGTCCAGCTCGCCGGGGCCCAGGGCGCGCGGGGCGGGGTAGCCCTCGTCGAAGGGTTCGGCGGTGGGCCCCACCACCTCCCACCCCCCCTGGGCGGGCGTCAGGGGCCGGCCCCCCTCCCAGGGCACCGAGGTGGACCCCTTGCGGCCGGCGTGGGCCAGCTGCACCCCCGCCGCCGCCCCCTGGGCGTGGATGAACTCCACCACCCGGGCCAGGGGCCCCACCTGCCGGTCCTCCCACAGCCCCAGGTCGGCGGGGGAAATCCGGCCCTCCGGCGACACCGCGCAGGCCTCGGTCATCACCAGGCCCGCCCCGCCGGCGGCGCGGGCCCCCAGGTGCACCAGGTGCCAGTCGGTGGCGCACCCCGCCCGGGCCGAGTACTGGCACATGGGGGAGAGGGCGATGCGGTTGCGCAGGGTGAGGCCGCGCAGCACGAGCGGTGAGAACAGGTGCGAACCCATGTGACTCCTCCTCAGGTCGCCAGGTAGCGCCACGCCCAGGCGGCCAGCAGGTGCCCCACCCAGCGGGCGTCGCGCTCGTCCGCCATCACCAGGTGGTCGGCCCGGTCCAGGGAAACGAGGCTCTTGGGCTGCTGCGCCGCGGCGAAAATGCGCTCCGCCTCGCTCCAGGCCACCGTGCGGTCGGCGGGGGAGTGCAGCACCAGCAGCGGCTTGCCCAGGGCGGCGATGCGCTCGGGCAGGGGGTGGCGCTCCAGGTCCTCGATGAGCTCCCGCCGGATGCGGAAGCGCCGCCCTCCCAGGATGATCTCCGCCTCCTCCTCCCAGGCCAGCTGGGGCACCGCGGTCAAGAGCTTCTCCCTGAAGTGGGCGGTGTCCGCGGGGGCGGCCAGGGTGGCCACCGCCCGCACCTCGGCGAACTCCCCGCCGGCCGCCAGCACCGCCGCTCCCCCCAGGCTGTGCCCCACCAGCAGCCCGGGAGGGCGGCCCGTGGTGCTCATGAAGCGGATCGCCGCCCGCACGTCCTCCAGGTTGGAGGAAAAGGTAGTGGCGGCGAACTCCCCCCCGCTTTCGCCGATGCCGGTGAAGTCGAAGCGCAGCACGCCGATGCCGTGCTCGGCCAGGGTGCGGCAGATCCAGCCGATGGCCCGAAGGTCCTTGCCGCAGGTGAAGCAGTGGGCAAACAGTGCCCACCCCAGGGGCTCGCCCTCCGGCAGGTCCACGCGGGCCGCCAGCTCCTCGCCGAAGGCCCCTGCAAACCGCACGTGCTCGCTGGGCATCTCCTCTCCTCCGCTGCCCATGGTACTTGCGCCTCCTCGCCCCTGCCCCGGGGGCCGGTCCCTCACCCCCTCCCCCCATCCCGATCCGACTGGAGAAGGGGCGCGCGGGGGAGCCTCCCGTCATTTTCGTCCGTCCTCGGAAAATCGCCAAAAAGGCTATACCAGGTACCCCCCATTGATAATATGCTAGGAGGAGACATGGCGGACGAGGCAACCCTGCGGCTGCTGCGGCGCGCCCTGGAGCTGGTGCAGGCGGGGCACACCGCCCGGGCCCTGGAGGTGCTGGAGGGAGCCCTGGCCGCCTGCGCGGCCCCCCCGCCGGGGAGCCCGCCTCTGCCCGACGGGGTGCTGCCCTGGCTGCAGCTGGCGCGCGCCTCCCTGCAGGGCAAGGACCGCGCCGTGCCGCCCTTTCTGGCGCTACAGACCGCCATCGTGCTGCTGGAGGTGTGACCCCGGCAGCGTTCCCGTCGCGAACGGCGCGGGGCATAATGGATAGTTCCGCGGCGTTGGCCGCCTGGGGAGCGAGATGCGCGACTCGATTTCCATCCGCGGGGCCAGGGAGCACAACCTCAAGAACATCGACCTGGACATCCCGCGCAACCGCCTGGTGGTGATCACCGGGGTGTCGGGCTCCGGCAAGTCCACCCTGGCCTTCGACACCCTCTTCGCCGAGGGGCAGCGGCGCTACGTGGAGTCTCTCTCCGCCTACGCCCGGCAGTTTCTCGAGCAGATGGACAAGCCCGACGTGGACCTCATCGAGGGGCTCTCCCCGGCCATCTCCATCGAGCAGAAGACCACCTCGAAAAACCCCCGCTCCACCGTCGCCACCGTCACCGAGATCTACGACTACCTGCGCCTCCTCTACGCCTCCATCGGCACCCCCACCTGCCCCGACTGCCGCCTCCCCATCCAGGGGCAGACGGTGCAGCAGATGGCCGACCGCCTCCTCGCCCTGCCCGCCGGCACCCGCTTCATGGTGCTGGCCCCCCTCACTGTCGGCAAGAAGGGGGAGCACCGCAAGCTCTTCGAGCAGATGGTGCGGGAGGGGTTCGTGCGCGCCCGGGTGAACGGCGAACTGGTGGAGGCTGCCGCCCCGCCGGAGCTGGACAAGAAGAAGAAGCACACCATCGAGGTGGTGGTGGACCGCCTGGAGGTGCGGGAGGACCTGGGCAACCGCCTGGTGGACTCCCTGGAGACCGCCCTCAAGGTGGGGGAGGGGCTGGTGCGCATTGCCCCCCGGGAGGGGGAAGAGTTCCTCCTCTCCTCCCATCACGCCTGTCCCTCCTGCGGCTTCACCCTGCCGGAGCTGTCGCCGCGCCTGTTCTCCTTCAACTCCCCCCAGGGCGCCTGCCCCCAGTGTACCGGCCTTGGGCAGGTACAGGAGATCGACCCCGACAAGGTGGTCCTCGACCCCGAGCGCTCCATCGCCGCCGGCGCCCTGGCCGGAGTGCAGGAGGGGCGCTCGTCGTTTCGCTTCCGGCAGCTTGAGGTGCTGGCCGAGGCCATGGGGTTCTCCCTGCGCCGCCCCTGGCGCAGCCTGCCCGAGGCGGCGCGCCACGCCGTCCTCTTCGGCCTCGACGGGGAGCTCAACTTCGCCTTCGTGGGGGAGCGCTCCCGCTGGGAGTACCGGGGTCGCTGGGAGGGGCTCATCCCCAGCCTGGAGCGGCGCTACCGGGAGTCCTCCTCCCCCGAGGCGCGGGGGGAGATCGAGCGCTACATGTCCTCCCGCCCCTGCACCGCCTGCAGCGGCCGGCGCCTGCGCCGCGAGGCCCTGGCCGTGCTGGTGCACGGGCGGGCCATCGACGAGGTGGTGGCCCTGGCGGTGAAGGAGGCGCTGGCCTGGTTCGACGCCCTCGCCCTCACCCCCCGGGAGGAGCACATCGCCGCCAAGATCTTGAAGGAGGTGCGCGACCGCCTGGGCTTTCTGGCCGCGGTGGGGCTGGACTACCTCACCCTGGACCGCACCTCCGGCACCCTCTCCGGCGGCGAGGCCCAGCGCATCCGCCTGGCCACCCAGATCGGCTCCAAGCTCATGGGGGTGCTCTACGTCCTGGACGAGCCCTCCATCGGCCTGCACCAGCGGGACAACCGCCGCCTGCTGGACACCCTGAAGGGGATGCGCGACCTTGGCAACACCGTGCTGGTGGTGGAGCACGACGAGGAGACCATGCGGGAGGCCGACTGGATCATCGACCTGGGGCCCGGCGCCGGCGTCCACGGCGGCGAGGTGGTGGCCCAGGGCCCTCCCGGGCAGATCCCCACCTTCCCCCGCTCCCTCACCGGTCGCTACCTGGCCGGGGAGCTCACCATCCCGGTGCCGGGCAGCCGCCGCCGCGGCAACGGCAAGGCCCTGGTGGTGCGGGGGGCGCGCGAGCACAACCTCAAGGACCTCACCGTGGCCTTCCCCCTGGGCACCTTCACCTGCGTCACCGGCGTCTCCGGCTCCGGCAAGTCCACCCTGGTCAACGAGGTCCTCTACAAGGGGGTGGCCCGCGCCCTCTACCGGGCCCTGGAGCGCCCCGGCGCCCACGACGCCATCGAGGGGGTGGCCTACCTCGACAAGGTCATCGACATCGACCAGTCCCCCATCGGCCGCACCCCCCGCTCCAACCCCGCCACCTACACCAAGGTCTTCGACCCCATCCGGGAGCTCTTTGCCCTGACCCCCGAGGCCCGCGCCCGGGGCTACCAGCCCGGCCGCTTCTCCTTCAACGTCCGGGGGGGGCGCTGCGAGGCCTGCGCCGGGGACGGCCAGATCAAGATCGAGATGCACTTCCTGCCCGACGTCTACGTCACCTGCGACGTCTGCAAGGGGGCCCGCTACGGCCGCGAGACCCTCGAGGTGCGCTACAAGGGCTTGAGCATCGCCGAGGTGCTGGACCTCACCGCCGAGCAGGCCCTGGAGCTCTTCGCCGCCCACCCCAAGATCGCCCGCATCCTCGACACCCTGGTGGCGGTGGGGCTGGGCTACATCCGCCTGGGTCAGCCCGCCACCACCCTGTCGGGCGGCGAGGCGCAGCGCATCAAGCTCTCCCGCGAGCTGGCCCGCCGCGCCACCGGTCAGACCCTCTACATCCTGGACGAGCCCACCACGGGGCTGCACTTCGACGACGTGAAGAAGCTCCTCCAGGTCCTGCACACCCTGGTGGAGCGGGGCAACACCGTGGTGGTCATCGAGCACCACCTGGACGTCATCAAGACCGCCGACTGGGTGATCGACCTGGGCCCGGAGGGGGGGGACGAGGGGGGCCGCCTGGTGGCCTGCGGCACCCCCGAGCAGGTGGCAGGGGTGCGGGAAAGCTTCACGGGGCAGTACCTGGCCCATGCCCTCGCCCCGCCCCACGCCCGGGCGAGTTGATCCGCCCCGCGGCGGGGAGGCCGCAGGTTCGCGGGCGGTGCTCCGGCGCCCGTTCGCCACTCCGGCCCCGAGCGAGGCGCGCAAGCAACGATCTCCCTAGAGGATACAGGCAGGGAGGCGAGCTCGGCCCGACCCCGACTGTCACTCCGGCGCCGGGGCCGCCGGCGTCTGCTCCGGTTCATCCCTCGTGCGGGTGGATGCGGGAGGCGGCGGAGTCGTGTACTCTTGAGGCACTTCGCCGAGGTCGCACGACGGCAGGCAGGCAGTACCGGGAAGGCTCGAGGCCGTGGCGAAGGCGTGGACTTTCGAGGAGGCGTCGGTGACCCGCACCAGTTCGAGCGAGCCGCTGTCCAACGTCGACAGCGCCTGGCTACGCATGGAAGACCCCACCAATCTGATGACCATCACCGCGCTGATGACCTTCGACGAGCCGCTGGACTACGCGGCGCTCAAGGAGGACATCGAGGATCGGCTGCTGATCCATGATCGCTTTCGCCAGCGGGTGAAGTACTCGTGGCTGCCACTGGTGGGCAAGCCGTACTGGGTGGAGGACGAGCACTTCGCGCTGCAGGCCCACCTGCGCCGTAGCGCCCTGCCCCACCCGGGCGATCAGGGCACCCTGCAGCAGATGGTCAGCGAGTTGATGAGCACTCCCCTGGACTACTCCAAGCCGCTGTGGCAGTTCCACCTGGTGGAGGGGTACGGGAGCGGGTGCGCGCTCATCGCCCGGGTGCACCACTGCATCGGCGACGGGATCGCCCTGGTGCGCCTGCTGTTCTCCCTGGTGGACGAGGCTCCCGATGCCGCGCCCGGCCGGCGCGACCCCAACGGCGCCGCCAGCGCCAGCCAGCGGGCCGGTGGGCTTTCGCTGGCGCAGGGCCTGGAGGCGCTGCTCAACCCTTCCAAGGCACTCGAGCTGGCCCTCACCGGGGCGTCGGCGGCCTCCGAGCTGGGCAAGCTGGTGACCATGTCCGCCGACCCCCACACCCTCTTCAAGGGCCCGCTGGGGGTGACCAAGCGGGCCGCCTGGTCGCGACCGATTCCGCTGCCCGAGGTGAAGCAGCTCTCCCGCACCCTGGGGGTGACCATCAACGACCTCCTCCTCACCGCCGTCACCGGCGCCCTGCGCCGCTACCTGCTGGGGCACGGCGACTCCCCCGACGGGCTGTCCATCCGGGCGGTGGTGCCGGTGAACCTGCGGCCCCCCGACGAGGCGTTCCAGCTCGGCAACCGCTTCGGCCTGGTGTTCCTCGAGCTGCCGGTGGGGCTGGCCGACCCGCTGGCGCGCCTGGCGGCTCTCAAGCGCAACATGGACGAGCTCAAAGCTTCCCCCCAGGCGCTGGTGGCGTTCACGGTGCTCAACGCCCTGGGGATGGCCAGCCCCGAGGTGGAGAAGCTGGGGGTGAAGCTGTTCGCCCAGAAGGCCACGGCGGTCATGACCAACGTCCCTGGCCCCCAGAAGACCCTCTACCTGGCGCGCAAGCCCATCAAGGAGATCATGTTCTGGGTGCCGCAGTCGGGCCGCCTGGGCTGGGGGTGAGCATCCTCTCCTACGCCGGCCAGGTGCGCCTGGGCATCGCCACCGACGCGGGGCTGGTCAGCGACCCGGGGCGCATCGTCAGCCACTTCCAGGACGAGTTCGCCGTGCTGGGCGCCTCGGCAGAGACGCACCACCGAGCTGCGCCCTAGCAATTAGCAGCCGGGGCTGGTGGCGAGGGGTCGTCATCTTGGGTTCCGGGCGTCGAGCCCACTCGCGCCACCGCCCCCTAGGGTGGGGGCGGTGGCGACGGCGAGAGAAGCAAACACGAGGGGGGAAGAAAAAAGGAAAAGAAGGCTATACCAGGTACCGAAGGGTCAGGGGGATAATGGGGGAGAGCCGAAAGCACGTGGGAGACCGCCGCGGGGGAGGATGACTCGGTGGGTACAGAGCTTCACCACCTGGAAGGCAAGTACGAGATCCTGAGCAAGATCCGCGAGGGCGGCATGGGCGCCATCTACACCGTGCGCCACCGCCTGCTGGGCGAGGTCCGGGTGGTCAAGGTGATGCGGCCGCAGCTCGCCGGCGACCAGGAGTTCGCCGCCCGCTTCGTGCGCGAGGCGCAGACCGCCATCCGCCTGCGTCACCCTAATATCGCCCAGCTGTATGACTTCTCCACCGACGACGAGGGCAACGCCTACATCGTCATGGAGTACATCGAGGGGATCGACCTGCGCGAGCTGGTGCGCCGCTTCGGACCGCCCTCCCTCGGACTGACCCTGGAGATCGCCCGGCAGGGGCTGGCGGCGCTGGGGTTCCTGCACCGCCGCAAGATGGTGCACCGCGACATCTCGCCGGACAACCTGATGCTGGCGCGGGACGCCGACGGCCGTCCGCTGGTCAAGCTCATCGACCTGGGCATCGTCAAGGTGCTGGAGGCCGACCACGGGCTGACCTCCACCGGCGTCTTCCTGGGCAAGCTGCGCTACGCCGCCCCCGAGCAGCTGCTGGCCGCCGAGGGGCGCACCATCGATCAGCGCGCCGACCTGTACTCCTTTGGCATCGTGCTTTATGAGCTGCTCACCGGCAAGTTCCCCATCGCCGGCGCCACCAGCTCCTCCCTCATCGCCGGCCACCTCTACCAGGCCCCTACGAGCTTCGACACCACCGACCCGGAGGGCCGCGTCCCGGATTCCCTCCGCCGGGTGGTGATGCAGCTGCTGGAAAAGGAAGCGGGCCGGCGCATCGGCAGCGCGGAGGAGCTCGCCGAGTTCCTCGCCAGCCTGCAGGGGACCTACCCCTGGAACCCCGAGGAGCTGGCCACCATCATGGCGAGCGTCACCCCCCCCGCCGGCGGGGCCAGTGGAACCGCAGTGGATAGCGCCCAGCGCCGCCTGGACCAGCAGTTCGCCGGCGCCACCCCCACCCCCATCACCCTGCAACCCATGGGCCCCGCCACCGCCGGCGCCGTCGCACCCCCCCCGCCTCCGGGCGAGGCGGAGCTGGAGGCGGCGACGGAACTGATGGCCGCGCCGGTCACCGGCGGGACCCCGGCGACCCCAGCCCCGCCACCCGCGCCGGTGATTGCGGCCAGCATCCCGGTCCCTGCGGCCCCGCCTCCGGTGGCCCCGGCGCCGGCTGCCGCACCCCGCCGCACCTGGCTGCTGGTGAGCGCGCTCGCCGCCGTCCTGCTGCTGGTGGGCGGCGGCATAGCGGGGTTCGTCGTCTTGAAGGATCGCCTGTTTCCCGCGGGCCCGCCGACCCTGCCCGAGCGCGCCGCCGGTGCCCCGGGCAGCGCCCCCGGTGCCTCGGGCACGCTGGTCATCCACGCCCTGCCCTGGGCCGAGGTGACCGAAATCCGCAGCACCTCCGGCGCCTCCGTGGCGGTCCCCGAGCCGGGCATCACCCCCCTGGCGGTCCTGCTGCCGCCCGGGATGTACACGGTGTCGCTGCGCAACCCCCTGCTGGGCAAGACCGGCAGCGCCCAGGTGCAGGTGGCGCCGGGCCAGACCCAGCGCTGCCTGGTCAACATCGAGCAGCTGGACAGCGCCGCATTTTTCGAGAAAGTGGGGTGGTGAGATGAGAACCAAGGGCCTTTCCATCGTGCTCGCCGTCGCCCTGGCGGTGGCGACGGCCCCCTCCGCCGGTGCTCAAGGAGCGCCCTACTCCGCCGGCGAGGCCATTGGCCGCGCCGAGGCGGCGGCGCGGGAGGTGGAGGCGCTGCGCGCCGATGCCGACGTGGACGCGGCGCTGCGCGCCAACCCCCAGCTCACCCGCAAGCTGCACCAGGCGGATGCCCGGCTGGCGTTGGCGCGGGACGCCTTGAGCGAGGGTCGCTCCCCGTACCGGGTCGGCGAGGCGCGGGAGTTTGCCATCGCCGCCGAGCGCGCCTACCGCGAGGTGGCCAGGGTGCTCATGGGCGTCGCCCGGCGGCAGCAGCGACAGGCCGACGACGAGGCGGCGCGGGCGGCGCTGCGCGCCGAGCTGCGCGCCATTGCCCGCGACGTGCGGGAGCTGCTGGAGCGACCTCACCCCTCCTCGGCGGCGGTGCTGCAGCGGCGCGCCGAGCTGGTGCGGGCGGCGCGGGCGGCCCGGGAGCTGGACGATTCGGCCCCCTTGGAGCGCCTGCGGGAGGTGCGCGACCGCCTCGTCGTCGCCGAGCAGGCGCTGCGCGACGAGCTGGCCCTGGGACCGCCGCCGGCGGTCATGGGCGGCGGCGGCGCGGCGTCGGCCGCGGTTGCCAAGGCACCGGCACCGCCGGCGGCGCTGAAGGAGGCGGTGCAGGCGTTCTTCGCCGGCGACTACGCCGCCACCGCGGCGCTGCTCGACCAGGCCCCCCTCACCGACCCCCAGAGCGCCAAGGTGGCGCACCTGCTCCGGGGCGCGGCGCTGTTCTCCCTGTGGGTGGACAGCGGCGAGCGCGACCCCTCGCTGCTGGAGCGGGCCCGGGCCGAGGTGCGCGCCTGCCGCGCCGTGGACCCCACCTTCGACCCCGACCGGGTGGCGTTTTCCCCGCGGTTCGTGGAGCTGTTCGCCTCGATCAAGTAGCGGGGCGGACAGGGGCGCTCCCCGCCCCGCCTCTCGCGTATAATCTCCCGCCGTGGCACGGGTCGCCTCCCCCGCCCTCGCGGGTTTGTCGCGTCAGGATCGCTGAGAGTGGCCGGATCGTCGAGTTTCCTCGTCACCCCCGACAGCGTTCGCGGCAGCTTCTTGCACTACCTCCGTTTCCAGCGCGGAGTCGAGTTCGAGCGCTCCTCTCGCCTGGACCATCTCACCTCCCTGTGCCTGGCGGTGCGGGAAACCCTGGTCAACCGCCGCCTGGCCACCCAGCGCGCCTGGCGGCGGGCCCAGCCCAAGATCGTCAACTACCTCTCCATGGAGTACATGATCGGTCGGCTGCTGCGCAACAACCTGATCGCCACCGAGCTCCTGGAACCGGCGCAGGAGGCGCTGGCGAGCCTGGGGCTGTCCCTGGACGAGCTGCTGGACGCCGAGGACGACGCGGGGCTGGGCAACGGCGGCCTGGGCCGGCTGGCGGCGTGTTTCCTCGACTCCATGGCCACCCTGGACCTGCCCGCCTACGGCTACGGGCTGCGCTACGACTACGGCATCTTCCGCCAGAAGATCCGCGACGGCTGGCAAGAGGAAGTGCCCGACACCTGGCTCAAGAATGGCTACCCGTGGGAAATCCACCGCCCCGACCTGACCGTGCAGGTGTACATGGGCGGGCACGTGGACTGGGGGGTTTCCCCCAACGGCGAGCACCAGCCCGGCTGGGTGCCGGCGCGGCACCTCTTCGGCGTGCCCTACGACGTCCTGATCCCGGGGTTCGGCACCGAGTCGGTGATCGTGCTGCGGCTGTGGCGGGCGGAGGCGCCGGAGGAGTTCGACTTCGAGATCTTCTCCCGCGGCGACTACCTGCGCGCCGTGGAGCAGCGCGAGCGCGCCGCCGCCATCACCCGCGTGCTCTACCCCCCCGACGACACCGAGGCGGGGCGGGAGCTGCGCCTGATGCAGGAGTACTTCCTGGTGGCGTGCACGGTGCGGGACGTCATCAACCGTTTCGAGCGCCACCGGGATGGCGACTGGAGTTCATTCCCCGCCAAGGTCGCCTTCCAGCTCAACGACACCCACCCGGCCCTGACGGTTGCCGAGCTGATGCGATTCTTCGTCGACGAGGCGGGGTTGCCCTGGGCCAGGGCCTGGGAGATCACCACGGTGGTGTGCAACTACACCAACCACACGCTGCTGCCCGAGGCGCTGGAGACCTGGCCGGCGGAGCAGATGCAGCGCCTGCTGCCGCGCCACGTCCAGGTGATTCACGAGATCAACCGCCGTTTTCTGGACGAGGTTCGTCTGCGCGCCCCCGGGGAGGCGGAGCGCATCGGACGCATGTCGATCTTCCAGGACAACGGCGACTACCGCTTCCGCATGGCCAACCTGGCGATGGCCGGCAGCCGCCGGGTCAACGGCGTGGCTCGTCTGCACACCGACCTGCTGCGCCGCCACCTGGCGCGGGACTTCGCCGAGTTGTGGCCGGAGAAGTTCGTCTCCATCACCAACGGCATCACCCCCCGGCGCTGGCTGATGGCCTGCAATCCCGCGCTGGCCGAGGCCATCACCCGGCGCCTCGGCGACACCTGGCCGCGGGATCTGGACCGCCTGGCCGAGCTGCGCGCCCTCGCCGACGACCCCGACTTCCAGGAGGAGGTGCTGGCCATCAAGCGCGCCAACAAGGTGGCGCTGGCCAGCACCATTCGCGAGCTCACCGGTGTGGAGGTCGATCCCTCCTCCCTCTTCGACGTCCAGATCAAGCGCCTGCACGAGTACAAGCGTCAGCTTCTCAACGCCTTGCATATCATCGCCCTGTACAACCGGCTGCACGCCGATTCCACCGCCGAGCTGACGCCGCGCACCTTCATCTTCGCCGCCAAGGCCGCCCCCGCCTACCACATGGCCAAGCGGGTGATCCGCCTCATCAACGCCATCGCCGACACGGTCAATAACGACCCGGTGGTGGACGGGCGGCTCAAGGTGGTCTTCCTGCCCGATTACCGCGTCACCCTGGCCGAGCGCATCATCCCCGCCGCCGATCTCTCGGAGCAGATCTCCACCGCCGGCATGGAGGCCTCGGGCACCGGCAACATGAAGCTGGCGTTGAACGGCGCCCTCACCATCGGCACCCTGGACGGCGCCA